>VFSW01000728.1_pt1 | contig 48750 bp, 51 predicted proteins | sample 5358111 | NCBI WGS metagenome assembly VFSW01 (sample SAMN11554181, study PRJNA540505) | mine drainage metagenome | isolation source: sediment from site ElyBrook_90M | place: USA: Ely Copper Mine, Vershire, VT | collected 2017 | reverse complement strand
AGGGCTAATCCACTGTCCGCTATCTGAAAATTAATTGACCGACTGGTCGTGGCCGGACTGAGCCCCATGGAGCTCTCGCTTGCCATTGAGGGGCTCAGTTACATCTGGTGGTACATCTCGTGGTACATTGAAAATCACTACAACAAAGAACGCTTATCCATGCGGGTTAAAAGCAACTGTTCGATAGGGCTTACCGCCAGGTTTTTGGTGATAGCCAGCTAAATGGATAGCACTGCTGGTTTACTTACGGTAATTTTAACGGTAACTCGAAAATCAAGAAATCCTAGAACGGCTATCCGTGCGGGTTCCATGATAATGTTTTGTTCCCTTCCTGGCACCATCAGTGCGCGCTTTCAGCGGGGTAGGGCTCCTGCAGGGCAATGGAGCCGGTTTCCAGTAAGGACTTCAGGTTGGAGATGATCTTGGGCCAGCCACCAGACACCGCCTCAATGAGTTTCGAGGGTTCGCGCTCGATAGTGTGGGTGATGGTCAGCTTGACTGCCGTTCCAATGGGTTCTAATTCCATCGTGCAGCGTGACTCGCCTTCGGCTTTGAGTTCAGGCTTGTTTTGATGCTGCCAGCGAATCACCAGTCGTCGTGGCGGATCGGCCTCGACGATTTCGCCTGCATCAAAGATCTGACCGGTACTGGACACCAGCTTCCAAGGGGATCCCGCCGTCCACTGGCTTTCGCAGTGCATGCCAAACCAGTACTGTTTCATGAACTCCCCGTCGGTTAGCGCTGACCACAGCTTGTTAGGAGTGGTACGGATGTAGGTTATATAGACAAAGGTCGATTTAGCCATTGGTTTTCTCCAGTCGTCGTTTCAGGTTGATAAGCGCTTTGAGGCGCGGTTTTTCGAACTTGGCAATCCAGCGTTCGTAAATTTCCTGCAGGGGCACCGGATTAAGGAAGTGCAGTTTTTCGCGGCCACGCCGTACAGTGGCAACAAGGTTCGCCTGCTCCAGCAGTTCCAGGTGCTGGGTCACACCCTGCCGCGTCATGTCCAGGTGTTCGCACAGCTCACTAAGGGTGCGCCCGTCATGCGCATGCAGCAGGTCCAGCAACTTGCGCCGGCTGGGGTCAGCCAGGGATTTGAACAGGATGTCGGGGTCATGGTGCTGTGCCATAGGCTATACGCAAGTATTTACTTGCCTATATGATAAGCAAGTAAATGTTTGCATGTCAAGCACTGGTCTGGAAGTTTGTTTACGCGCCGCCGTTAATGGCGGATTGTGTAAAGTTATCGACCACCTGAAACGTCAATACAAGCCCCTGTCGTATAGGAGGAATCTTCTGAAAGCAGCCAGAGTACTGCCTTGGCAACTTCTTCGGGGGTACCACCCCGTTTCATGGGGATGGCATCTTTTACCCGGTCTACACGTCCAGGCTCTCCTCCACTTGCGTGAATGTCGGTGTAAATAATCCCGGGGCTTACTGCATTGACACGAATCCCTTCAGTGGCAACTTCCTTTGCCAAACCAAAGGTCAGGGTATCAATCGCTGCCTTGGACGCAGCGTAATCGACATATTCACCGGGAGAACCCAGACGCGATGCCCGGGATGAAATATTGACGATTGCCCCACCATTTCCACCGTACTTTGTTGACATTCTGCGCACCGCTTGCCGAGAACACATGAAGCTACCAATCACATTGGTGGAAAATACCCGGTAAATTCTTTCGAATACCATGTCGTCAACGCGAGACTGTTTTTCCAATATCCCCGCGTTGTTGACTAACGCGGAAACGCAACCCAGGGACGAGTCAACATGTTCAAAAAGACGGAGGACTTCGCCCTCGATTGCGACGTTGGCCTGAATGGCGATGGCGACGCCTCCCTTTTCGGCAATGGAGGACACGACATCTTCAGCCGCGCTCCGGTTACCAAGGTAGTTTACGCATACGGCGTAATCATTGGCGGCGGCAAGGCGAGCAATTGCGGCTCCAATTCCTCTGGCACCCCCTGTAACGATCATCACTTTTTTCATATTTTTATGGGTTGCATGGATAGCTCAATGCTCCCTGACGCGCTGGCTCCATAATTCCCAAGGCCGATTGATTGTTTTCTCGATTGTTTGCTGGGCCTTGATGGCTTCTCCGGTAGTTAAATACTGCGGGTTTCCCATTTTTAATGCTTCGGACTGAATGATGGCGTTTTGCACCGCATAAACAGATCTGAATACTGCCTTGCGGATTGAGTCTGCGGTGCTAACGTAACCATGCCCGCGCATCAGCACGAAATTGTTGGTCCCCATTGTTTTGGCCAGCGCGTCTCCCAATGCAGTGTTGCTGACAAGCATATTTGTATCGGGGTCGGGTTTGGCAAAGCGACGGATTTCAAATATCGGTGCCCCCTCTCCTAAAAAAGCGCTCATATGATAAACGGGTTTCAGAGTCGTGCCAGTCAGTCCAAAGGGCAGCAGGGCAGGCGCATGGCCATGGACAACTGAATTCACATCAGGACGATTGCGATAAATGCCACTGTGAATAAAGCGTTCTAAATAAGGTGTGCGGGTATCGCCGTTCAATGCGTTGCCATCCATGTCAAATTCAACAATGTCGTCAATCTGTACTGCGGACGGCGCAAGGCTGTAGGCTAAAAAGAAGGTATTGGGATTTGCGGGGTTGCGCACGCTAACGTGCCCGTAACCATCAACTGCGTTCTGGTCATACAAGATGTGATTGGCAAGCACCAGTTCTTCCACGGCAGTTTTGACGTTGGGATATTGCGCCATTTGATCTCTGACGCTGGCTGCGCCAGCAACGCTTTGGCAGATCAGAAATGTGATCAAGGCAAGAGCAGTTTTCAGAACGATTGTATTCATGCCACGTCTTCTTTTATGGATAACTGGTATGGACCACTGGGGTTCAATCTTGCCTGGCACCCTAAAACCCATTATAGTTCACCGCATGAACCGCGCCTATTCCAGCATTGCATCATGTCTTCTGTACAGCCTGTCAGCTCTGCTGCTGCGCCCCGCGCGCTAAAATCCTTCACCCACATCTTTAGTATTACCCATACCCCAAGACGTTTCTGGAGTAGACCATGACCCGACAATTGATTATTTTTGATACCACCATGCGCGATGGCGAGCAAAGCCCGGGCGCATCCATGACACGTGAAGAAAAAGTCCGGATTGGCCGCCAACTGGAGCGTTTGCGCGTGGATGTGATTGAAGCTGGCTTTCCTGCGGCAAGCCAAGGGGATTTTGAGTCGGTCAAGGCCGTAGCTTCTGTCATCAAGGACTGTACCGTATGCGGTTTGGCACGGGCCCAGGAAAATGATATCAGGCGCGCAGGTGAAGCCATAGCTTCAGCAGCATCAGGACGGATTCATACGTTCATTGCCACTTCGCACATCCATATGGAAAAGAAATTGCGCATGACGCCGCAGCAGGTAATGGACGCTGCCATCAAGGCCGTGACGCTGGCATGCAGCTATACTGATGACGTGGAATTTTCCTGCGAAGACGCAGTGAGGTCTGACCCCGATTTTATGTGCCGCATCATTGAAGCCGTCATCAAGGCGGGCGCTCGCACCATCAATATTCCGGACACCGTGGGTTATGCCATTCCGTTTCAGTACGGCGCCTTGATCGAAAGCCTGATTACACGCATTCCCAATTCGGATCAGGCGGTATTTTCGGTGCATTGCCACAATGACCTTGGTCTTGCGGTTTCCAACTCGCTCGCGGCAGTGCTGGCGGGTGCGGGGCAGGTGGAATGCACCATCAACGGCCTGGGTGAGCGCGCAGGCAACGCGGCACTCGAAGAAATTGTAATGGCACTTAAAACCCGGCGTGATGTCTTCAAGCTTGATACGCGTATTGATACTACTCAAATCGTTCCGGCCAGCCGCCTGGTCTCAACGATTACAGGATTTCCGGTGCAGCCCAACAAAGCGGTGGTGGGAGCTAATGCATTTGCGCATGAATCCGGCATTCATCAGGACGGGGTACTGAAGCACCGCGAAACTTATGAAATCATGCGTGCTGAAGATGTGGGCTGGAATGCCAACAAGCTGGTGTTAGGGAAACATTCCGGACGTTCTGCTTTCAGGGCGCGCCTTGCCGATCTGGGAATTGAACTGGATTCGGAAGTGGCCGTCAACGCGGCATTCCAGCGTTTCAAGGAATTGGCCGACAAGAAACACGAAATCTTTGATGAGGACATTCACGCCATTGTCAGCGAAGAATTGACCGAACCACAAAACGAACACTATGGTCTGGTGTCCCTCATGGCGCATAGTGAAACCGGCGAATCGCCGCAGGCGCGTCTTGTGATTGCTTCGGGAGGGCTGGAGCAACAGACGCATTCCAGCGGTAGCGGTCCGGTTGACGCGGCATTCAAGGCTATCGAAAAGGTCATCAACAGTGGTGCCGAGCTACAGCTATACTCGGTCAACAACATCACAAGCGGCACAGAATCGCAAGGAGAAGTGACTGTCCGTCTGGCGCGCGGTGGGCGTATTGTCAACGGCCTTGGAGCAGATACCGATATCGTGGTGGCCTCGGCTAAAGCCTACTTGAGTGCGCTTAACAAGCTGGATGCGCGTATCGAGCGGGTCAACCCTCAAGTGTGACATGAAAAACGTCATGGGGTTTTTATGGTACGTAATGCACAAATTTCAGCGCGATCGTTGCATGCAGTCCGCCTCCAGTCTGACTACCACGACGCTGTTTTCCCTGGTTCCACTGGTGACCATTAGCATCAACCTTTACTCCCTGTTTCCGGGGTTTGTGAAAGTCAACCAGGTGGTACGAAGTTTTTTGATGGCCAATATGTTGCCCGATGCTGCCAGCCGGATTATCAGTGTCTACATGACCCAATTTTCCAGCCACGCATCCCAATTGACCTTTGTGGGCCTGGCTGTGTTGATGGTGACGGTGTTGTCCCTGGTCATTACGGTGGACCATGCCTTCAACGCCATCTGGGGCACTGCGCCACGGCGCTCCTGGCCCTCACGATTGTTGATCTATGCCGCGTTGATTTTTGTGGGACCGCTGCTTCTGGGATTGAGTTTATGGGGGACCAGTCTTGTTGTCAGCACCTCCATGGGTTGGGCCGGGGAGGGTAGCCGCGCTATCCAGAATGCCTTGAAGGGGTTTTCAGTAGTGGTGTTGGCTGCGGGGTTGTCTCTTGCCTATTACAAGGTGCCCGGCCGACCCGTCAAAGGCTGGCATGCGTGGTTGGGCGGTGCATTGGCGGCATTGGTGTTTGAGGCGATGAAAAACGGATTTGCGCTCTTCATCGCACACTTCACAACTTACACACTGGTCTATGGTGCTTTTGCTGCGTTCCCCATTTTTTTGCTGTGGATTTATCTGTCCTGGGCCGTCGTGTTGTTTTGTGCCGTATTGACAGCGTGCCTGCCACTGTGGCGCCACCAGGCGTGGCGCATTGCCCGGAATGAACCTCAGCCCGAGCGGTTTTGATCCAGTTTTTCCTGCACCCGCGTTAGCACCTCTATAACAGGCAACTTGTGGGCACTAGCCTCACGCCGCCCCTGAATTTCGACCAACCCCTCTTTTAGCCCACGCTCGCCTACGACAATGCGAATTGGAATGCCGATCAGTTCCTGGTCGGCCAACATCACGCCCACCCGATCATCCCGGTCATCGAACAGAACCTCAATACCTGCCTCGGTGAGGGTGGCATACAAAGATTCTGCTGCTTGCCTGACCTGCGAGCTTTTGTTGATTCCGATGGCAATCAGGGCCACCTGGAATGGCGCCATGGCCAGAGGGAAACAGATTCCGCGTTCGTCGTAGTGTTGTTCTATCGCTGCCGCCACGATGCGGCTAACGCCGATGCCATAGCATCCCATTTCGGCGACTTGTGACGCGCCTGCTTCGTCCAGGTAATTGATGGACATGGCCTCAGAATATTTGGTGCGCAACTGAAACACGTGACCCACTTCAATGCCGCGACAAATATCCAGCAGTCCCTGACCATCGGGGGAGGGATCACCTACGACGACATTACGCAAATCCGCCACCTGCGAAGGCTCGGGCAAATCGCGCCCAAAGTTGACATGGGCAAGATGCTGTCCCGCTTCATTGGCGCCACATACAAAATCTGACAAAACCACGGCGGCGCGATCGGCGATGAGGGTGATGCCCCGACCTTCAAGGCCAACAGGCCCCAAATAGCCTTTGACCGGGCCCAGCAGTTTGTGAATTTCGGCATCGTTGGCAAGGCGCAACCCTTCAATCAGTTTTCCGGCTTTGGATTCATTAAGTTCGTGATCGCCGCGCAATAGCAGCAAGTAGGGTTTTTGGTCGGCGGCCATTACCAGGAGGGATTTGATGACCTGCTGCAAGGGAACGTTCAGCAACTGAGACACCTCAAGGCAACTGGTGCATTGCGGAGTAGCCATTTTTTTAAGGGGGGCTGCGGGCGCTGCACGCACGGTATCCGGGGCAAGCGCTTCGGCCAACTCGATGTTGGCGGCATAATCGGATTGGGGGCAATAAGCAATGGCGTCCTCACCCGAATCGGCCAATACATGGAATTCGTGGGAGCCCGATCCCCCGATGGCACCGGTATCTGCAGCTACGGCCCTGAATTTTAATCCCAGTCGGGTAAATATTCTGGAATATACGTCCATCATGGCAGCATAAGTTTTTTCAAGGCTTGCTAGGTTGGTATGGAACGAGTAGGCGTCCTTCATTACAAATTCGCGTGCGCGCATGACACCAAAACGCGGGCGAATTTCGTCGCGGAATTTAGTCTGGATTTGGTAGAAATTAAGCGGCAACTGGCGATAACTCCGGATTTCGCGTCGGGCGATGTCAGAGATCACTTCTTCGTGCGTGGGGCCGTAGCAGAAATCGCGGTCATGGCGGTCCTTGATCTTCAACATTTGCGGGCCAAATTTATCCCAGCGCCCGGTTTCCTGCCAGAGTTCGGCGGGAATCACCGTAGGCATCAACACCTCCAGGGCGCCGCTGCGATTCATTTCTTCGCGAACAACAGCCTCCACTTTACGCAATACCCGTAATCCCAGAGGCATCCAGGTATAAAGCCCGCTGCCCAGGCGACGAACAAATCCGGCGCGCAGCATCAGGCGATGGCTGATTAGTTCGGCTTCGGCCGGCGCTTCTTTGAGGGTGGACAGAAAAAATTGGGAGGCGCGCATGTTCTGTTCAAAAAGTAAAATTAAACCGTGATTCTAGCCCACTTCGCCCCGACATCGGTGCCAGATAATCCAGTTTCATCTTGTCAGGCAAGGAGGGTGCTGCCTTGGGCCCCAACATACCATTCATTATCGCAGTGTTTTTGTTGCTGGGAGGCTGCGCGGACAGCAATCGCCTGCAGCAGCCTGTTCAGGCCTTGCCCAGTGTCCCCATTGCCCCACCTCTTCGCCGGGTTTCCCTGGTTGTCCTGCATTCCGAGGCCGCGCTTCAACTGCTTATCAAGAACAGGAAAGTGACGCTCCAGTCGCCGGAAGACTTTATCCTGCAAACACGTCGTCTTGAAAAGACCCTAAGCCTTGCCAATTCGGACTGGGTTTTCGTGGGTTATGGTGTTACCGTGCCTGCCCTGGGGTGGGACAACTATCAAAACCGGGACATGCATGGCAAGACGGTTGTCATGCTGGCGGGCGCTCCTTCAATTCCTGACGGTACCGAGGTTTCTTCCCAAGTCCTGCTAAGACACCCGGTGGCTCCCAATTTAGGCCATTGGCGCATCAAGTTTGACAATGCCGAGCGCCATGGTGCCGCATTGGCCATCATCGTGCACGACCCCAGAATCGAAAGTGTGGGTTATGACAGTTTGTCCGAATTTCAGGATATGGTGATGGCCGCCCCCGGGCAGGAAGCGTCAGAGACACTGATTGCGTTTGGCTGGATGCCTGAAGCCCGGGCGGTAAACTGGTTGAAACGGGCTGGAATCCGCTGGGACAGCCTTAAACTGAGGGCCGCCATGGCCAACTTCAGCCCGATCGATCTGCCCATCCAAAGCCAATTGCAGATGGCCAATCGCTGGCGTGAAATGGACGTAACGGTGCCACAGTAACGCGTTGTCAGCGCAGGATCACCATATTGTCCCGGTGAATCAGCTCTTCTTCGTCAACGTACCCCAGGATGGATTCAATGGCTTCTGAAGGTTGCTTCAGAATTTTTGCCGTTTCTTCGGCGTCGTAATTAATCAGCCCGCGCGCAATTTCACGCGCATCTTCATCAAGGCATCGTACCAATTCGCCGCGTTCAAAACTGCCCGATACGGCGATGACGCCAATGGGCAGGAGGCTTTTGCCTTCCGTGCCGAGTGCTCGTGCGGCACCCCGATCCAGGGTCAGTTGTCCTTTAATTTGCAAATGATCGGCCAGCCACTGTTTTTTTGCTGTCAAAGTTTGGGGCGCTGCAGAAAGTTCAGTTCCAATGGATTCGCCATTGGCCAGACGTTCCAGCACACGGGGTTCGTGCCCGGAAACGATGGCTGTGTGCGCTCCGCTGCGCGCGGCACGTTTGGCGGCAGTAATTTTTGTGATCATGCCACCGCGGCCCACATTGCTGCCCACGCCACCGGCCATTTCTTCCAGATGTGGATCACCAGCCTCTGCCTGTTGCACCAGTTGCGCGCCCGCATCGCGACGGGGATCGGCAGTAAACAGGCCCGCCTGATCGGTCAGAATGATCAAGCCATCAGCATCGATCAGGTTGGTGACCAGGGCTCCCAATGTGTCGTTGTCACCCAGGCGAATTTCATCGGTGGCAACCGTGTCATTTTCATTAATGATTGGTACTACGCCCAATTGCAGCAGGGTGCACAGCGTGGAACGCGCATTCAGATAGCGCTTGCGGGCGGCCAGATCTTCGTGGGTCAATAGAATTTGCGCGGTGCGGATATGGTGTTTTGCAAAGCAGGTTTCCCATACCTGGGCGAGACCCATTTGTCCCACTGCGGCGGCGGCCTGCAACATATGCAAGGCTTTGGGACGTTCGTTAAGCCCGAGACGTTGCATGCCTTCAGCAACGGCACCCGATGAAACCAGCACCACTTCCTTTCCTTGCTGACGGAGTGTTGCAATTTGTGCAACCCAGCTCGTGATGGCGTTTTGATCAAGTCCCCGGCCTTCGTTGGTTAGAAGGCTGCTGCCGATTTTGACCACGAGACGCCGTGAATCGCGGACAAAGGAGGTCATTGCGCGTCCTCCGACACGGGTTCCTGGGGGCGCGAGGCTTCGATGGATTCCATGATGGCGTAGCATACCTCGCGGCAACCCTGGCCAGTCAAGGCAGAAATTTCGAATATGCGCGCTTCCGCTCCGAGGTCATTTTCAAACAGGCTGCGCACGGCTTTCAGGCCTTCCTCATCAAGCATGTCCGCCTTGTTGAGAATAACCCAGCGCGGCTTTTGATACAGGGCTTCATCGTACTTGCGCAGTTCCTTGACCAGGGCATGGGCCCGGCCCAGGATATCCACCGAGTCATCCATCGGAGCACAGTCGATGATATGGAGCAACAGTCGGGTGCGCGCCAGATGCCGCAAAAATTGGTGTCCCAAACCAGCGCCCTCGGCAGCGCCTTCTATCAGGCCCGGAATGTCGGCAATCACAAAGCTGCGGGCATCGTCCACGCGGACCACACCCAGATTAGGATGCAGCGTGGTAAACGGATAATCGGCCACTTTGGGACGGGCTGCAGAAACCGCGCGAATGAAGGTGGATTTCCCGGCATTGGGATACCCCAACAGACCCACATCGGCCAGTACTTTAAGTTCAAGATGCAGCTCAAACGATTCGCCAGGTTCGCCCCGGGTAAACTGGCGCGGGCTGCGGTTGGTGCTGGATTTGAAGTGCAGGTTGCCGATACCCCCGTTGCCCCCTCGCGCAAGCAGCGCCTTTTCTTCATGTCGGGTCAGGTCGGCTACGCGCTCGCCAGTTTCCAGATTGATGACAAGGGTCCCGACCGGCACGCGCAGGACAACATCTTCAGCGCCTTTGCCGTTGCAGTCCGAGCCCCGTCCCTGTTCGCCATTCTTGGCGCGATGGATGCGGGCATAACGGTAGTCCACCAGGGTATTGATGTTACGGTCGGCAACCGCCCAGATGCTTCCCCCGCGACCGCCATCTCCACCGTCAGGACCGCCCTTGGGGATGTATTTTTCGCGGCGAAAGCTGGCCGAGCCATCGCCGCCTTTGCCGGCATGGACTTGAATATTGGCTTCGTCGATAAACTTCATAGCAATAAAAAAAGCCCTATCGGTTGATAGGGCTTTCCTGGAAAAGGGGTGAGCCCTTAAGCCGCTTTGGTAACGGGTTCGATCACCACGATCTTATCCTGAAGCGCGCCTTTGGTGCGGAAAGCCACGTGGCCGTCCACTTTGGCAAACAGTGTATGGTCCTTGCCCATGCCGACATTTGGGCCAGGATGGATGCGGGTGCCACGTTGGCGGACGATGATGCTGCCAGCCGAGACGAGCTGCCCACCGTAGGCCTTGACGCCCAGTCGTTTCGATTCGGAATCGCGTCCGTTGCGGGAACTGCCGCCCGCCTTTTTATGTGCCATGGCTTGACCTCAACCTGCTGTAATGGTGTCGATTTGTACTTCAGTGAACCCCTGGCGGTGTCCCTGATGCTTCTGATAATGCTTGCGGCGGCGCATCTTGAAGATTTTGACCTTGTCATGCCGGCCATGGGCCAGCACCGTGGCCGAAACCTTGGCGCCATTGACCAGAGGATGGCCGAAGGTGATGGCGTCGCCATCGGCGACCATCAACACCTGGTCCAGGTTGACCTGGGCGCCCACTTCCGCGGGAATCAGTTCGATTTTCAGTTTTTCGCCGGATTGAACGCGATATTGCTTTCCACCGGTTTTAATAACAGCGTACATGATGACGCTCCCTGCTTGTTCGGATCAATTAATCCGCGACTATACCTTTTTTCCGGCATTGTTGTCAAAACCAATCCTCAGAACAGGGAGTAGAGTGAGGACTGCGTTGACAGAAGCCGGTTGCACTCCCTACCATTCCCGGATCACTGTTACACCACATAAGGCATTCACACGTGAGTTTTGACTCAATCCGTCGGCTGATAGAAGAAGACATGGTAGAGGTGGACCGTGTTATTCGAGCGCGTCTTCATTCTGACGTTGCACTGGTTCGTCAGGTTTCCGAATACATCATTCACAGCGGGGGCAAGCGGCTGCGTCCGGTATTGACGGTGCTGGCGGCCAAGGCTTTGAACTATCGTGGCACGCATCACCATACCCTGGCCGCCGTGGTTGAGTTTATTCACACTGCCACGCTGTTGCATGATGACGTCGTGGACAGATCCGAAATGCGACGTGGCAAAACCACCGCCAATCAATTATTTGGGAATGCTGCCAGCGTGCTGGTGGGGGATTTTGTCTATTCCAGGGCATTCCAGATGATGGTCTCGGTTAACGACATGCGGGTGATGGAGGTTTTGGCGGATGCAACCAACGTCATTGCTGAAGGCGAAGTATTGCAGTTGCTGAATTGCCATGATCCCGATGTGGATGAAGCACGTTATTTGCAGGTTATTCGATTCAAAACGGCCAAATTGTTTGAGGCAGCAGCGCGTCTGGGGGGTGTCCTTGCGGATGCCCCAGAAGCCACCCAGGCTGCCATGGCGACTTTTGGGGCGCATTTGGGTACTGCATTCCAGATTATTGATGACGTGCTGGATTACTCGGGTGATCTTTCTGAAACCGGAAAAAACCTGGGGGATGATCTGGCTGAAGGAAAGGCCACCTTGCCGCTTATTTTTGTGATGCGCGAGGGAACTGCCGGGGACGCTGCAATCATTCGCCATGCCATTGTTGAGGGTGGCGTGGGTGAGATGGAGGCCGTAGTACGCATCATCCAGAAAAGTGGCGCACTTGATTATGCCCGCCGTTGCGCAGAAAAAGAGTCGGCAGCAGCCTGTGTCGTCCTTAACGCCTTCGTGCCTCCCTCCGACTATCGCACCGCACTTGAACAGCTGGCCCAACTGGCAGCCCACCGTACCAGTTAGTACGCCGTCGTGTCCCTTCCTGTCGCCATTTTCAGACATTACCCCACAGAAGGGCCTGCCTACTTTGGCGATTTTCTGGATCAACGCCAATATTCCTGGCAGTTGATTGCATTGGATGAAGGTGCGGAAGTTCCTGATCAACCCAATGGGTATGCGGGCCTCGTGTTTATGGGAGGGCCCATGAGTGTCAACGATGAGCTGGCGTGGATTCCGCCTGTGTTGCATCTCATTAGGCAAGCGGTTGCCCTCAATATTCCGGTGTTGGGCCACTGTCTGGGTTCGCAGTTAATGAGCAAGGCCCTGGGGGGGAATGTTTCGCGCAACGCCGTCAAGGAGATCGGATGGGGCAAAGTCACTGTACCAGCAACCCCTGAAGCGCAGCGCTGGTTTGGACAGACGAATGCTTTTGAAGCCTTTCACTGGCATGGTGAAACCTGGAGCTTGCCTTCGGGGGCATCACTGATTGCAAGTAGCCCGGCGTGCGCCAACCAGGTGTTTGCGCTCGGGCCTCACCTTGGGCTGCAGTTTCATGTGGAAATGACCGAACCGTATATAAGGAAATGGTGCGTGGGGGGTCGACGTGAAATCGAGTCCAGCGATAGCCCGGCAGTCCAGTCGGTGGACATCATTCTGGAGCAGATGCCAACGAGGCTACCAGCACTTCACGCGGTGGCTGATAAGGTATATACAACCTGGGTGAAGGGTTTGAGGCGCTAGCCTTGCGCTGGCAAGGGTAGGTGGCCTGGAGTAGAATGCACCGCTTCACGGTTGCGTTGGCGTCAATTCGGGGTGTAGCTCAGCCTGGTAGAGTACTGCGTTCGGGACGCAGGAGTCGGAGGTTCGAATCCTCTCACCCCGACCATAAAATCTGGTCTGAAATTTCCTGTTAATCTTTCTTAAAGCCGCGCCAATACCAGCGTTTCAGGCTTCAGTTCCTCTGAATAACTTTGTATAACTCAAACCAAAGTACGCACCCAAACCCGGCAACACAACTTAGCAGGAAATGGTAAGGCGTGATAGGGGCGAAGTGAAATACATCGCGAAGGAAGGGCAGGGTCAGCACGCAAATGAGAAAGCCGAATGCGCCACCAGTCACCCACCACAGCGCAGGATTACGGTTATTAAGTGCATGTAGCATAGTTTGTTGCCATGAGCGGTTGGCCAGGATCAGGCCAAGATTGCCGATGACAAGAGTGGAGAATGTCATTGCACGAGCTTCATATTCCGATACGCCGTAGTGCAGTGCATAGGCCAGCACCGAAAGCGCTGCAAGCAGCACGAAAATGCCTTGCAGCAAACTGAGTAGGAAGATGCGTTTTCCAAAAAGTGGGTCCTTTCGGTTGCGCGGAGGTCGATACATCACATCCGATTCCATTGGTTCGGCCTCGAAGGCGATGGAGCACGCGGGGTTTATGATCAGTTCCAGAAATACGATGTGTACGGGGGCTAATACTATGGGCCAGCCAAGAAGCAATGGAATCAGCGATAATCCAGCAATAGGAATGTGTACGGCGAAAATGTAAGCCATCGCCTTACGCAGGTTGTCAAAGATGCCTCGTCCGATGCGCACGGCGCGCACAATGGAGGCAAAATCGTCATCCAGCAGCACCAGCGCTGCAGCTTCGCGTGCTACGTCTGTGCCATGTGCACCCATGGCGATTCCGATGTGTGCGGCTTTCAGCGCTGGGGCATCATTCACTCCATCGCCGGTCATCGCCACCACCTCGCCATTGGCTTTGAGAGCGTTAACCAGCCGCAGTTTCTGTTCTGGCGCCATACGCGCAAAAATATTGCTGTGATGAATGCGCTCTCGCAGTGCTTCATCGTCCATATGGCCAAGTTCTGATCCGATGATGACGCCACCACTGCCTTCAGGCAAACCGATCTGTTGTGCAATGGCTAACGCTGTGACTGGATAATCGCCGGTAATCATCACGACGCGAATGCCTGCTGTCGCACATTCCTTGAGCGCAGACTTGGCAGTGGGTCGCACCGGATCGGCCAATCCGATCAGTCCGGAAAATTTGAAATCGAAATCATGCTGAATGTCGGGCCATAAACTTCCGTGATAGCTGGCACGGGCCACGCCCAACACGCGCATGCCCTGCGTGGCGAGGGTGTTTATTTGAACTGACAGCGCCGCCAGTTGCGCTTCGTTCAGGTGACACAGATCGGCAATGGCCTCTGGCGCACCTTTGGCTGCAACAACATATTCATCGCGGTCAATGGCTTTCCAAACATGCGACAGTGCAAGCAGTTCCGGCGACAACGAATATTCATGTGCCAATATCCAATCGCGATGCAGATGTTCGGTATCAGCCAGATAATGCTGGCCAAGTGCATGGATGGCCTTCTCCATCGGGTCGTATGGTTTGGTCTCGCTGGAGAGGATGGCAAACTCAACCAGTTCGTGGAATGCTTCGGGCAGGGGCTCTGGTGAAGTATTTACCATGAATGACTTGTCATCCACGATCAGGTGCTGCACTGCCATATGATTTAGCGTGAGTGTTCCGGTCTTGTCTACGCACAGCACCGTGGCGGAGCCTAACGTCTCCACAGCAGGCAAGCGGCGTGTAAGGACCTGGTGCCTGGAAATACGCCAAGCACCCATTGCCATGAACACCGTCATTATCATCGGATATTCTTCAGGCAAAATGGACATCGCCAGCGTGATACCAGACAGCACTCCAATGAGCCAATTGCCACGGGCAATGCCATAGATCACCAGTACTAGCAGACTCAACACCACTCCAATAACAGCAAGCTTGCGTACCAACTGGCCGATTTCGTTTTGTAGCGGTGTAGCTTCCGTGCGTTGCTCCTGCAAGGCCTTTCCAATCTTGCCAATCTCCGTGCGCACCCCGGTTGCCTGCACGCACGCCATACCACGCCCTTGCACGACAAGGGTGCCGGAATAAACGAAGGGGGAATCATTTCCACCGGGGGGGCAAAGTTTTCCAGCATCTTCCCTGGCAACCTTACGCACTGCAACCGACTCACCCGTGAGCAGTGATTCATCTACTGCGAACTCGTTGCAGGAAATCAACGCTGCATCCGCAGGGACACGGTCGCCTTCACTGAGGATAATGATGTCCCCGCTAACCACCTCGCGGCCAGCAATGCGCCGTTCGACACCGTCGCGCAGTACCAACGCGCGTGGGCTAGTGAGGTCCCGCAGGGCTTCCAGTACGCGCTCTGTCTTGTACTCCTGATAGATGGTGATACCCATCACTACGCACACAAAGCCCAATAACATCAGTGCATCGCTTATATCCCCCAATATCAGGTAGATTGCACCGGCCACCAACAACAACAAAAACATGGGCTCGTATAGCACTTCCAGAGCGAGTGCCAAAATGTTGCGCTGATCGGCAGTGGGAAGTTCGTTCGTGCCTTCAGTACGCAGACGTAGTTGTGCCTCATCCTGGGATAGGCCTTGCATATCATCTCGATCGCAAGTTGGCTGGCTCACGAATGCTGACTTTGTTTTGTAGAATCATTTGACCAGATCAGGAACAGGGTTGATGTGAGTGAGCCAATTCCCCCAGGTCTTCCTCTCCATTGCCTTTTCAATTGGCAAGAGCCAGCAAAACCTGGGCAACTTGGGAGAGCTGGGCATTAAAAAGTTCGTCAATCTCGTGATGGGCATCAGCATAGTGGAAATTAACGCCGGATTAATCCAGGCTTAATTTTGGCTTACCCCGCGTCGGGGAAAAAACGCCACCCTTGCCCTGGTATCAAATCGCTCTGGCCAGCAGAAATGCCGCCGCAGCAGCAGCGCCACCGATCAGCAGTGTTTGCATTGCGCTGCGCAGGCGCGGCGTTCCGGTGAAACCTCCCTTGATAAAACCGAAAAGTGCCAGCGCAAACAAGGTTACAGCGATGGAGTAGGGCAGTGCTTCGCCAACACCAGGTGTCAGAAAGTAGGGGGTGATCGGAATCAATCCGCCGGCAATATAGGCGCCGGCAATGGTTGTGGCACTTCGGGTTGCCCGTCCTGATTCGGGTTGCTCAAGACCCAGCTCAAAACGCATCATGAAGCGCACCCAGGCCTCACGATCGGTTCGCAGCGCTGCAACCACTGGTGCGCATTGTTCGGCCGATACGCCGTAGGCCTCAAATACTTCAACGATCTCGGCAGCTTCCTGATCGGGAATGGTTTGCACTTCATGTCGTTCGCGTTGCAATTCATGATTGTAGTGTTCGGCATCGCCACGTGCAGCAAGGTACCCTCCCAGACCCATCGCAACTGATCCCGCAGCTATTTCAGCGATCCCGGCGGTGGTAATGATGTGGCTGGAAGCAACGGCGCCAGACAGCCCGGCTGCCAGGGCAAAGGGAACCGTCAGACCATCCGACATGCCGATGACTATGTCGCGGATTGTGTCTGAGGCGCGAAAATGACTTTCCAGATGTGGGTTTTGTGTCATGAATTACCCCCTCTCGTCAGCTTTCGTGGCAATGAATTGCCGGATTGTAGATAAAAACAATTCCGGATCCTGCAATTGAGGCACATGGGCGCAGCCTCTCAGGACCTCCAGGCGCGCATCGGATAGTCCTGCAGCTAATTGATGGGCCATTGCCGGTGGCGTGGCTTCATCATGTTCGCCAACCAGCACCAGCACCGGTACTTTGACAAGGTGCAAATCGGCCCGCAGGTCGAGATTGGACAGGGCCAAACAGGCGTTGTGGAAGGTTTCTATATCAACAGTCATAAAGCGTTGGCGCCGTTCTTCAATCAAGGTCTGATGCGTGGTCTGGTATTCGGGCGAAAACAGGCGACGCATTGCGGTATCGGCCACCGCAGCCAGCCCCTTCTCCTTTACGATAGACGACATGTTGCGAAACGCAGCTCGACCAGGTTCTGCAAACACAGCGCCGCAATCGGCCAGCACCAGCCGTTGCGCGATTTCAGGGTGCCGGATTGCCACCTGCAACGCAACAAATCCACCATACCCATTGCCAAGCAGAATGGGTTGCTGCTTCAAAGCCAGGCCCTTGATGGCTGCAGCCACCCTGTCCGCAACCTTTTCCAGCCCGCCATCAACCCGGGCAGAGGCGCCAAAGCCAGGCAGTTTAAGTATCACGACGTAATGGGTCTGCGCCAGTGGCGTTGCAATCCGGTCAAAGCTCGAATCATCCGCCAACAGCGAATGAAGCAGAATGATCGGGGGTCCAGCGCCACCAACGCGAGCGTGGACTTGCTGATTATCTACAACAACCTGTACTGGCCTGAAGCGCGACTGTTCCTGATTCATGCTCTGACTCATGGTATATCTTAAAATTGGCAAAAAGCGATTAATTGAGGCGAGGCTGGTTAGCGGTATCCTTGTACCAGTCAAAAGGCGTGTCTTCCATGCGCACCATTACGCTCTTGGTTTCGAAGTGTTGATCGAAAGATTCGGTGCCGCATTCACGTCCTACCCCCGAATCCTTGACGCCGCCCCACGGCGAAGCCGGATCCAGCCGATGGTGATCATTGACCCATACGATGCCACATTTCAGGCGGGCCGCGACGCGGTGAGCGCGAGTAAGGTCATTTGTGCGAATTGCGCCAGCCAGACCAAACGGTGAGTTGTTGGCCAGCGCCAGGCCTTCTTCCTCGGTGGAGAATTTGGTGATCGAAACAAATGGCCCGAACACTTCTTCCTGGAAGATACGCATGTTGGCGGTAACATCGGCAAACACGGTGGGCTCGACGAAAAATCCCTTTTGAAGCGCTGGATCGGAGGGTACCTTCCCGCCAGCAACTAGCCGCGCCTTGTCTTCTTCCAGGCCGATCTTGATGTAGTTAAGCACGCGTTGTTGTTGGCGTGCCGATACAACGGGCCCCAATTGCACCGAAGGATCGATCGGGTTGCCAATGCGGATGGTCCGGGCCTTGGCCGCCAGTTTTTCGACAAACTGGTCGTAAACCTTTTCCTGCACGATCTGGCGGCTACCGCAAATGCAGGTCTGGCCAGCCCCTATGAAAGCCCCAAAGGCCGCATAGTTGACGGCCTGATCAACATTGAAATCATCAAATACCAGCACCGGTGTTTTGCCGCCCAGTTCCAGCGTTTGATGCGCAAAGTTATGGCCGGCCAATGCGCCTGTGATGCGTCCTGCTTCGGTGCCGCCGGTTAGCACCCACTTGGCCAGGCCTGGATGTTCGGCCAGTGCGCGCCCGGTGGTGGGGCCCAAACCGGTAACCACATTGAATACCCCAGGGGGAAGGCCCGCTTCAACAAACAGCGCGGCAAGGCGCAAGGTGGTTAGTGGCGTGTATTCGGAAGGCTTGACCACCGTGGTGCAACCCGAGGCAAGGGTGGGTGCGAGGCTCTTCATCATGATCATGAGCGGGTGATTGAAAGGTGTTGAATTGCCGACCACGCCAACGGGGGTGCGCAGGGTGTAGTTGAGATAATTGCCATCGACCGGGATTACCGCATCGCGTCGCGCGATTGCAAGGCCGGCGTTGTAGCGCAGAAAGTCAGGAAGCCGCGATATTTGGGCGCGGGTTTCATTGACCGAGCGGCCGTTGTTTAGTGTTTCAAGCTGATAGAACTCTTCCAGGTGGGCTTCGAACACGTCGGCAAGCTTGTTGATCAGCCTGGCGCGAGTGCGGTTTGACAGGCCGGCCCACGCGCTGCCTTCGAACGCAGCGCGAGCACTTCGCACAGCCCGATCAACGTCAGCATCGCTGGCGTGACTTATCCGCGCCAGCAATTCGCCGGTAGCCGGATTCAGCACGTCAAGCGGGTTACTTTGGGTGGCCGCAACCTCGTGGCCATCAATAAATAAACCGTGCAGAACCGCTTCAGAACTGATTTTCATGACGAACCCTCTTCATCTATAAGGCGCTAACTTGCATTAACCCTGCGTGAACAGAACATTTTATGCTATATCATCAACCCACGAAAAATAAATGTTGATGTCCCCCGAGGAGAAAAGATGAGCGCCACTGTCAACGTAGGGTCACGTCTCGATCGGTTACCCATTTCATCGTTCCATCGCCGGGTCATGATGCTGATCGGGATTGGCATGTTCTTTGACGGCTTCGACATCTACATCGCTGCAACCGTGTTGGGTTCGACATTGCACAGCGGGTTTTCAACGCTCCCTGAAAATGCGATGTTTGTTTCTGCTACGTTTGTGGGCATGATGCTGGGCTCGTTCATGACGGGCTTTCTGGGGGACCGGTTTGGCCGACGCTTTACCTATCAATTCAACCTGCTGGTGTTTGGGGGAGCCTCAATTCTTGCTGCTTTCGCCCCAAATATGACCGTGTTGATCTTGCTACGGCTTGTCATGGGCATTGGGCTTGGTGCTGAAAATGTTGTCGGCTACTCAACCCTGACTGAATTCGTTCCGGCGCGGGTGCGCGGCAAATGGCTGGGGGGGATGGCGGTTTTTGTAGTCACCGGATTGCCGATTGCCGCATTGACCGGCACGTTTATCATCCCGGCCTTCACCTGGCGCGCCATGTTTATTCTGGGAGGCATTGGCGGGGCGGTGGTATGGTACCTGCGTAAATCGTTGCCCGAATCGCCGCGCTGGCTGGAATCGGTCGGGCGCATGGAAGAAGCCGAGGCCCTGATGCAGAAAATTGAAGCCGAGGCATCGCAGGGCCGGCCCCTTCCTGCACCTGCACCCTCTCCGGTTTCCACCCCCTCGCGCAACCTGGCCAGCCTGTGGGGTCCGGAACTGCTGCCGCGCATGTTTGTTGGCTCTATTGCCCTCATTGTGATCAATACATTGCTGTACGGGTTCATTACCTGGCTGCCGACCTTCTTCGTCAAGCAGGGTCTGACTATTGCGACATCCTTCCAGTACTCCATGCTGATGTCGATCGGCGCGCCCATCGGCGCAATCATCGGAGCAGTGACGTCCGATCGATGGGGGCGCAAGCCTACCATTGCCATATCATCGTCGCTTGCCATCATATTCGGTTTTATCTACCCATTCGTGAGCGATCCTGTCCTGTTGCCGCTGATCGGTTTTGCCTTGACTGTGCCAATTTACGTGCTAGTGGCTTTGTTATTTGCAATTTATATTCCCGAACTTTTTCCCACCGAAGTGCGACTGCGGGCCTCGGGTATTTGCAATACCTTCGGTCGCGGCGCCACGATCGGAACCCCTTTTCTGGTGGTCTGGCTGTTTACCAACTTTGGCATTCGCGGTGTCCTGACGCTGATGATCGGGTTATTGATCACGCTTGTGGTCGTGGTACTTCGGTTTGGTGTGGAGTCCGGCAGGCGCAGCCTGGAGCAGCTGGCAAATGCTAAAAGCCCGTCTTCAAGCGCCGGCTGAACCGGTTGTCAACTTCGTAACATCCGTTTGATTTGTCCGGGAATGATGTATTCTTTATAGCCATCAAGCAGGAGCAATCGTTTATGAAATACGCTTTTGTAGTGCTTGGCGCACTGGTTTTGTGGTCATGCGAACAGACCAAGACCCAAGATTACTATACAACCCATCCGGCTGAGATTGCGTCTGATTTGGCTGAATGCCAGCGATCCGGCAAGAACACATTCAATTGTAACGAGGCCGCCAAGGCCAAGGTCATGCTTGAGCAAAAGTAAGGTTTTCGTATCACCGGGAGCGACATGAATCAGGGGTATGAAGATCCTGGGCCTACGCTGGCGCAGATTGAAGCGTTAGAAGGTCCGGTTGTCCTGGAGTTTGGCGCCCCCTGGTGTTCCTATTGCCGCGCTGCACAGCCCTTGCTTGCAGCCGGGTTGGCCCATCATTCGCGCGTGCGTCTTATCCGCGTTGAAGACGGTCGCGGCCGCCCTCTGGGGCGTTCTTTCCGGGTTAAACTCTGGCCGACGTTTGTTTTTCTGGACCGTGGGGAGGAAAGAGTACGGCTGGTGCGCCCCACAGATCAGCATGAAATTGCCCAGGCGCTTGCACAGATCAATAATCTGGATAAACAGTAACAAGAAACGGTCAAGACGGCATCCTTAGATTTGGCGCTGATTTTTTGATTAGCGCCCCATAAGTGGCACCCACTGTCACCAGTACCACCCCAACCACAGTTGCGCCCCCGAAAGCTTCGCCCAGCATGGGAACTGCCAGCAACGCTGAAGTAGCCGGAACGATAGCGAGTGTCAGGGACGCAGCTCCGCTACCCAACGACAACGTTGCATAGGCATAACTGAATGCGGCTACCACTGCAGCTACCATGCCCTGGTAAAACCCCTGCAGCAAAATATCGTCAAGAGGCGCATTCAAAATGCCTTTGGGTAAAAACAGGATATAGATAGGCAGATAAAGTGTTGCCGAAGCCACTGCAATTCCGCTAACTGCATCGATGGGGCGGACGCGCCACAGTCGTACCATCAAACCATAACAGGCCCATAGGATTGCGGCTCCTGCAAAACACAGATCGCCCAGCCATTCCAGTGGGTTGTCAGGATGGGGCGCTCCAAGGCTTTTAATGCCAATGATCACCACACCCGTTCCGGCAATGGCCAGTGCCCAAAGTGCTCGCGGCGTAGGCCTGTCTTTTAGCCACAGCCAGGCAAGACCAGCCGTGGCCAGCGGCACACCCCCGTTGATGACGATGCCGGCGTGGGCAGCTGGTGCGTAAACGAAGCCGCCGTAGGCCAGAAGGGCATAAAACACTCCTCCTGCAAAGGCCAGTGCAATCAGTCGCCGCCAAGGCAAAGAATTTTTGACTACAAAGAAGACCGGAAACATGAAGAGGGCGGAAACGGCAAAGCGCAGGGCGGCAATATCAAAGGGCGTCAGGGCGCTTTTACCGCCCAGGCGCGATACGATATTAAACCCGGTCCAGCAGACAATAACGGTGCCTGCTGCCAAAAAACCTTTCCATCTGGGGCGATCTGGGGATAGCTCGGACATGAAAAACAGGAAACAGGAAAATGAGCCCCTGAGTCTATCACTGATTCCACCCTGGGCTGGGGTCATGGTAAATTGTCGGGATGACAAAACTTCTGCTGTGGGGCATCGCAATCTGGCTGGCCTTTAAATATGTGTTGCCGGCATTGCGTCGTCTGACGGTCAACCAGACTCCTCAATCTCCTGCAGATACGGGGGCACAAGATACGGTGCGTTGTGCGCACTGTGGTGTTTACGTGTTGCGGTCCGAAGCCGTTACTGATGGAGGCACGTATTACTGCAGCGAAGGGCACCGTCAGGCAGGGCATTCCTAGGTGCCAAGCCTGGTATTTCCAGTAGATGCCAGGGGCATCGTCCACCGCGCACGACAGGTTCCATCAACCAATTGCGATGCGCGCCCTCCACGCATCCCCATTGTGCTGCTCGTGGTTCACAATATCAGCCTGCCCCCCGACCAGTTTGGGGGAGAGGACATCATCCGCCTGTTTACCAACCGCCTCGACCCGGATTCGCATCCTGCGTATGCCGCATTGCGTGACCTCCGGGTTTCGTCCCATTTTTTGATCCGCAGGGCAGGAGAATTGATCCAGTTTGTGCCGTGCCTGCAGCGTGCCTGGCACGCTGGGGTGTCCAGTTGGCGCGGTCGCCCTGAATGCAATGGATTTTCAATTGGTATCGAGCTGGAAGGATGCGACACCCGTGATTTTGAGGATGCCCAGTATGAAGTTCTGGTTGCTTTGGCCAACAGTCTGTACCAGACCTACCCGATCAAGGCTATGGTTGGGCACTCGGACATTGCCCCGGGTCGCAAAACCGATCCCGGTCCCTGTTTTGACTGGACCCGGGTTCGATCGCATCTCCCTGACTGTCCAAGTGAAGTGCGCTCAGGATAGAATGTGAGGCTGTCGGGGCCCCAAGACCCCAAAAGATTCATCCATAGGGAGATTTAAATGGCATTGATAATCGGGATCCCCCGTGAAGTGCATTCCGGGGAGCGGCGGGTTGCTGCTACTCCGGATACGGCATCACAATTGATGAAGCTGGGTTTCAAGATCATGCTCGAAGCAGGCGCAGGTGCGGGTTCGCATCTGGCTGACGAAGCCTATGCAGCCGTAGGGGTTGAGATCGTACCCAATGCCCGGGCATTGTGGGGCGGCGCCGACATTGTGCTTAAGGTACGCCCCCCCGAAGCAAGTCCCGAGCTTGGAATTCATGAATCCGAATTGCTGCGCCCGGGCATGACGTTAATCAGTTTCATCTGGCCTGCGCAAAATCCTGACCTGATGCAAAAGTTGATGGCGCGAGGCGCTACCGTGCTGGCCATGGATGCCGTGCCCCGTATTTCGCGCGCCCAGAAAATGGATGCGCTAAGTTCCATGGCCAATATTGCGGGGTATCGCGCAATTGTCGAGGCCTCGCAACATTTTGGCCGGTTCTTTACGGGCCAGATCACCGCTGCTGGCAAGGTGCCTCCCGCCAAGGTCATGGTTATTGGGGCCGGCGTAGCTGGCCTGTCTGCTCTTGGGACAGCGCGGGGGCTCGGTGCCATCGTGCGCGCATTTGATACGCGCCCTGAGGTCAAGCAGCAAATCGAGAGCATGGGCGGCGAGTTTCTGGAACTTGACTTCGAAGAAGAGGGCTCGGGAACGGGGGGCTATGCAAAGCAGATGAGCCCGGAATTCATCAAGGCCGAAATGGAATTATTTGCGGCCCAGGCCAAAGATGTGGACATCATCGTAACGACTGCGCTGATCCCCGGAAAACCTGCACCCAAGCTGATCACGGTAGAGATGGTGGCTTCCATGAAACCGGGTAGCGTGATCGTTGATATGGCTGCTGAACAGGGCGGCAACTGCGAATGTACGGTACCGGGTGAAGTCGCGGTGGTGCATGGGGTTAGCGTGATTGGATACACCGATTTGCCAAGTCGCTTGTCAACCCAATCCAGCCAGTTGTATGGCACCAATCTGCGGCATTTGCTTACTGACCTGACACCGGCCAAGGATGGTCAGATCGTCATCAATATGGAAGACGATGTAATTCGCGGGACGACGGTCATTCATAACGGACAGTTAACCTGGCCGGCCCCCCCTCTTAAAATTCCGGCCATTGCGCCCGCCAAGCCCGCAGCGGCTCCACTGGTTGCGCCCAAGCATGGCCAACCGTCAGCACCTGCCAAAGCCAGCAAGCTGGTGATGATGGCAGCCCTTGGGGCGCTGGTTTTTCTGGGCATTGGCGCCTATGCGCCCCCTGCGTTTCTGCCGCACTTTACGGTGTTTGTACTGGCCTGTTTCGTGGGCTATCAGGTGGTGTGGAATGTTACCCCTGCACTGCATACGCCACTCATGAGCGTGACCAATGCGATCAGCGGCATCATTGTGATCGGGGCCTTACTGCAGGTTTCCAACTCCGATACGCTTGTTATGGTGCTGGCGGTATTTTCCGTGTTGATTGCAACCATCAATATCTCTGGGGGCTTTCGCGTTACCCAGCGCATGTTGAATATGTTCCGAAAAGATTGAAAGGGTCGACCCCATGGCAAACGGATTGATGACGGTTTCTTACATCGCTGCGGCGATTCTGTTTATTTTAAGTCTGGGTGGTTTGTCCCGGCAGGAGACGGCCCGGCGCGGTAATTTTTATGGTGCATTGGGAATGGGTATTGCCATTCTTGCAACCGTAATCGGGGCGCATGTCACAGGGTACGCCCTGTTGATTCCTGCCATCCTGATCGGCGCGGTTGTGGGCTGGATACTGGCAGTGCGGGTTGAGATGACCCAGATGCCCGAACTGGTTGCGGTGCTGCACAGCTTTGTAGGACTCGCAGCAACATTGGTGGGTTATGCCAGTTACCTTGATCCCAATATGCACATGACGGGTGCGGAGAAAACCGTCCACGAAGTGGAAATTTATCTGGGGGTCTTCATCGGGGGCATTACCTTTACGGGGTCCGTTATTGCATTTGGAAAATTGCGCGGTTCCATTTCCGGCAAACCTCTGATGCTGCCCGGACGTCACTGGATTAATCTTGCTGGCCTTGTGGCGGCGTTTTATCTGGGAGGCGTGTTTCTGGGTTCGGAAGGGTCGAGCGGCTTGATGCCGCTGCTTGCCATGACCGTGATTGCATTCCTGTTTGGAATTCATCTGGTCATGTCTATTGGCGGGGCGGATATGCCGGTGGTGGTCTCCATGCTTAACAGTTATTCAGGATGGGCGGCTGCGGCGACCGGTTTCATGCTCTCCAACGATCTGCTCATTGTTACGGGGGCCCTGGTGGGCAGCAGTGGGGCCATCCTGTCCTACATCATGTGTTGCGCCATGAATCGCAGCTTCATCAGTGTCATTCTGGGCGGGTTTGGAACAGGAGGCGGTACGTCCAGTACGGCTGAGGCAGGAGGCGAAGTCGTGCCCATCAGCGCCGAAGATACTGCGCAGCTTTTAAGCGATGCGAGGGAAGTGATAATTGTGCCGGGCTACGGTATGGCCGTGGCGCAAGCCCAGGGAGTTATCAGCGAAATTACCAAGCGCTTGCGCGCCAAGGGTATTAAGGTGCGCTTTGGTATCCACCCGGTGGCTGGACGCCTTCCGGGGCATATGAATGTGCTGTTGGCCGAAGCCAAAGTCCCTTACGACATCGTGCTGGAGATGGATGAAATCAATGCCGATTTCCCCAATACTGACGCCGTACTGGTTGTGGGCGCCAATGACATTGTTAATCCAAGCGCTCAGGACGATCCGGGAAGCCCAATTGCCGGCATGCCTGTGCTGGAGGTGTGGAAGGCAAAGACGGTAGTGGTGTTCAAACGCAGTATGGCTACGGGTTATGCCGGGGTGGAAAACCCGCTGTTTTACAAGGAAAACACGCGCATGCTGTTTGGGGACGCCAAAAAAAGCGTGGATGCCATCCTCGCGCATATCCCTGGCTGATCGTTTTATATGGGCATTTGGCGCGAGTGTTGTCATATCAAGCGCACTCACAAAACAGGCCGTACCAGAGAGTGTCATGAATTTGAAATGGAATGCCGTCATATTGGCCCTGGCAGCGGTTTGTTCGACACAATCCGCGTGGGCGGCGTTGCCGTATGAAATCCAGGTTTACGACGATTCCATCAACAAACCCGGTGAAGTAGGCTACGAACTCCACCTCAATACGACACCCAGTGGGCATTTGCCTGAGTACCCCGGGGAAGTCGGTTCGATGCATGCTTGGCGCAGCACCCTTGAACTTAGTTATGGATTGACTGAAACGCTCGAGCCAGGGCTCTATCTTCCCGTCGTAAACAACCCCGATGGGGTCACAAATTTTGCAGGCCCGAGCTTTCGGCTGAAATGGATTCCGCATCCTGCTCCAGCGGATGGAGGCCTGTTTTATGGGGTCAATACGGAACTGACTTTTTTCAAGCGACGCTATGTTGAGGAGCAGAACGTGCTGTCGCTGCAGCCGATTTTGGGATACCGCACTCCCGAGTGGTTGGTTATAACCAATCCAACGCTGGATTATCCCGTGAGGGCAGGGTATCGGGAGGGAGGGCCTGGTTTTACGCCCAGTTTTAAGGTCAGCCGCACAGTTGCACCCGGAGTGGCCTCAGGGTTTGAGTACTACGCCGACTTTGGACCGTTGATGAATATTGCCTCCCAAAGCGGGCAGAGCCATACCCTCTTTCTGGTCGTCGATGTAAATCGGGCTCCCTGGGTTTTTAATCTGGGTATTGGCAGAGGTTTTGCAGGCGAAAGCGACAGATGGACAATCAAAAGCATTTTCGAACTCCCCTTCAATTGAAGAGGTACCAGCTGTGCTTGGCGCTAATGCTGTGGCCTTTGACAGGTCTTGCCGAGGACGTTGCTGCACAACCTGACCCTTCCGTAACCCCCTGGGCCATCCATGGGGACGCCACCGTGATCTGGCAACGCCACGGCGGGTTTTATTCTGCCCGGCCGGATGCCCCCAACAGTTTTGTCTCATCAGTAGAGAACGGCTATTCCAGTGTTGAGGGGTTCAATATGGGCTACGACCTGGGCGAGGCCACAGAAGCCTGGATGCGGGTGGAAACCCTTCGCGGTATTGGCTTGAGCAACGCGGGTGGATTGGCGGCGCTCACTAACAACGATATGCAGCGGATCATGCAAAACCATTTCACCACCTATGTGCCCGTAGCTTTTGTGACACACACCTGGAGTTTGGAGGGCGGGACAGCCGAAGCCATCGACCCCGATATGCGCCAGTTTGCCCGGGAATCCTCGAGCCGTCGCATCAACCTGATTATTGGCAAGGTGGACCTGCTTGATATTTTTGATGGCAATGCCTACGCCCATAAGTCGGATGACCAGTTTCTCAACTGGTGCTTCATGACCCATTGCGCCTACGATTATGCAGCCGATGCACGCGGTTATACCTGGGGTGCGGCTTCCGAACTCAATTGGGATGACTGGTCCAGCAGGGCAGGGTGGTTTGCCATGCCGCGCTTGCCTAATCAGCTGGAGATTGACGGATCCATAGGCCAACACTTCGGTATTAACTGGGAGCTGGAGCGGCGCTGGAGTTTGGGGTCGCTCAAGTTTTTGGCCTATCAGGGACGGATGCGCCTTACCGACTATACGCAAATGCTAAATGAGACGGGTGTATACATTCAGAATGCACCCAAGTCGGATGCCAAGCGTGGTGGGGCTGGCCTTAATTTGCAACAATCCCTCACGCCGGACATTGGTTTTTTTGCGCGAGCCTTCTGGAGTGGCGGACATTACGAAACCATGGCCTTTACCGAAGCCGACAGCAGTGCCAGCACGGGCGTGGTCTTCGATGGAAAGATTTGGCACAGGCCACTTGATGGAATCGGCATTGGCCTCGTGCGCAATGAAATCAACCATGACCGACAGGCCTACCTCGCTGCAGGCAATTACGACCTTTTCATTGGCGACGGATATCTCAATTACGCCCCTGAAGCGGTGCTGGAAACCTACTACAAATATGGCATTGTGCCCGGAGTGCATGTCACCCTGGACTGGCAGAGCATCAGAAACCCGGCGTACAACCAGGACCGTGGCCCCGTCAACGTGTTTGGCGTCCGTCTCCATGGCGAATTTTGAAGTTCGGTAGAATCAGGATATCGTCCTACCTTGCTAAGGAGTGTTATTCGTGTACATCAAACCCGCACTGTCCCTTTCGGATGCTAAAGCAATCGCCAATGCTGCCCGAGCAAAAGCTGAAGAGAACAACTGGAACGTAGTCATTGCCATCGTGGATGAAGGAGGGCACCTCATGCTTCTGGAACGTATGGATTACACCCAGTTGGGTTCGATTGAGGTAGCTCAGGAAAAAGCCAGAACAGCCTATCTGTTTCGTCGACCAACAAAAAAGCTGGAAGAAGCCATTCTGGGGGGCCGTACAATCATGCTTAACTTGCCTCAGGCAACCCCGATTGAGGGCGGTGTGCCGCTCATGAACAAAGGTGAGATGATTGGGGCAATTGGCGTATCCGGGGTCCAGTCCTTCCAGGACGGGATCATTGCCGAGGCAGGAGCCGCGGTAGCCGCTGACTTCAACAAGGCGTGACGCAACGCCCTTCATTCAAACAGATGGTTTGTCCGGAATGCGCTGGGATATTTTTTGCCGGGTAGTGGACAACTTCGGAGATGCCGGCGTGACCTGGCGGTTGGCCAGGCAATTGCACGGCGAACACGGTGCCGAGGTTCGGTTATTTATTGACCATTTGCCCACTCTCTCAAGGCTTGATCATCGCATTGATCCGGGGTTATCCCAGCAGAGTCTGTGCGGGGTCATGGTTTGTCACTGGGGTGATGGCCTCGTTGTGGACCGTGTCGCCGATATCGTGCTGGAAACCTTTGCTTGCGATACGCCGGAATCCTATCTGGAGGCCATGGCGCAACAATCCCCCCCCCCGATCTGGATCAATCTGGAGTACCTTAGCGCTGAAGACTGGGTTGGCCGTTGCCACCGCCTGCCGTCACCGCATCCGCGCCTTCCGTTGATTCGCTATTTCTTTTTTCCGGGATTCGACGAGCAAACCGGGGGCCTGTTGCGCGAGTCAGGTTTGCTGGCCGAGCGGGATGCTTTCAAGGCTTCCCTTGAGAGCCGTCAACAGTTTTGGGCAGCTCTTGGATTGCAGCATCCTGAAGAACACACCAGGGTTGTTACGCTTTTTGGCTACGACACCGTACAGGTTCACGATCTGCTGGAAGCCTGGGCGCATGGGCCGCAACCCCTGCGCTGTCTTATCCCAAAAGACACGCCGTTGGCCCGGCGTGTTGCCCAGCAGATGGACAGGGGTGCAGATCCTGGCCAATCCTCCAGGGGGGCGTTGAGTGTGGTGTGGGTCCCCTTCAGAGACCAGATCGATTATGACCCGCTGTTGTGGGTGAGCGATTTCAACTTCGTCAGGGGAGAGGATTCTTTTGTGCGTGCCCAGTGGGCGGCACATCCCATGGCCTGGCATATTTATCCCCAGATGGGCCATGCCCATGAGATCAAGCTCAAGGCCTTTCTGGACCGTTATCTGCAAGGCCTTGAGGCGGACCTTGCGCAACGGTATCGGGCCCTTTTTGCTGCCTGGAATGGGGAGGGATTGATTGCAAACGCCTGGAACGCCTTATGGCCTGACCGGGAAAGACTGGAGGCGCACGCACAGGCCTGGGCAAGGCAGCAGGCGGCTCTGCCTGATTTGGCACATAACCTTGCGGAATTTGTCGGGAAATTGCTATAATTTAATGTTAATTTCCCCATATTTCAGAGACGCGACACATGAAACAAGCGCAAGAACTTCGCCCAGGCAACGTCATCATGGTGGGCAAAGATCCCATGGTTATTCAGAAGGCTGAATACAATAAAGGGGGTCGCAGCTCGGCCGTGGTCAAAATGAAACTCCGAAACCTGCTTACCGGAGGGGCCAGTGAAGTGGTCTACAAGGCCGATGACAAGTTGGATCAGGTGATCCTGGAGCGCAAGGAAGTAACTTATTCCTACTACGCTGATCCGACCTATGTGTTTATGGATAGCGAGTACAACCAGTACGACATGGATGCGGACAGTCTGGGAGACGCAATCAATTATCTGGAAGATGGTATGCCGGGTGAGATTACGTTGTACGAAGGCCGGGCCATATCAGTATTGCTGCCCAACTCTTTGGTCCGGACAATCGAATACACCGAGCCTGCCATACGCGGTGACACTTCGGGTAAAGTCCTGAAACCCGCTACGCTTAAAAATGGTTTCAAAATCGCTGTTCCGCTGTTTTGCGAAACCGGCGACAAAATTGAAATTGATACGACCACCGGCGAATACCGTCGCCGCGTTACGGGCTAGGTGGTTTCCAGCTCATGGCGCTCAAGCGGTCACAGGGTGCTTTGGGCCGTCTGGTTTGGGTTGAACATCAGTCGCGTGTATTGGCGGACAATCCGCTAGGAGATCCGGCGTTGCGCCGGTTTCCGGTATGGTTGCCCCCGCAGTATGACCACCCGGCCCATCAGGGCAAACGCTTTCCCGTGTTGTACGATCTGGTGGGTTATCTGGGTTCCGGCCCATCGCATACCCAGTGGCGGCCCCTTGAAGAAAACGTTCCTGAGCGGGTTGCACGACTGATCCATGAAAAAACAATGGGTTCGGTGATTCTGGTTTTTCCCGACTGCTTTACTGCTTTGGGTGGCAACCAGTACATCAATTCCAGTGCCATCGGACGCTACGCAGATTATCTGACCCGGGAAATCGTGCCATTTATTGATCGTGAATTCCGAACCATGGCTTCACGCGATCATCGGGGCGTATTCGGAAAATCTTCCGGAGGCTACGGTGCCTTGGTGCACGGCATGAAATACCCCGAAGTCTGGGGAGGTGTGGCTGACCACTCCGGCGACGCGTATTTCGATTTTGTTTATCGCAGCGATTGGCCCAACACCCTGAACGAACTGGCTCGCTATCGCGGCCGCAGTCGTGAAGCTCGCGGTGGCATCGAGCGCGGCCTCGATGATGGTCGCGTTCGTCGATTTCTTGAAATGATATGGCATAAGGAAAAACCATCAAGTCAGGAAACCCACGCACTGATGAATTTGTGCATGGCTGCCAGTTATGATCCTGACCCCCGGTCACCCAACGGATTTCGCCTGCCCTTTAACCTCGAGACTGGCGAATTGATTCCTTTACGCTGGGCGCGCTGGTTGCGACACGACCCCATCAACATGGTAGGTCACCATACCAAGGCGCTTAAATCCCTGCGAGCATTATTTATTGACTGCGGTTTTCGTGACCAATACCACATCCATTATGGCAGCCGTATTTTGTCCAGACGCCTTGATGCGCTGCGTGTGCCGCATTGCTATGAGGAATTTGACGACACGCACTCCGGTATTGATTACCGCATGGAGCGCAGTCTTCCTTTTTTGTTCAAAGCCCTAAAAAATTAAAATCCACCTCAGGCTTTCGCCCCGAGACAATTTCTGCCAGCGCTTTGCCACTGCCGCACCCAGTAGTCCAACCCAAGGTGCCATGTCCTGTGTTTAAAAACAGATTGGGAAGATGTGTCCGTCCGATGAGTGGGCAGTTGGATGGCGTGGTTGGCCGCAATCCGGTCCAAAAAATTGGGTTTTCATAATCGGATGCCTCTGGAAACAAGGCCCTTGCCCGGCCTAGCAGGGCATCACAGCGCCGGGGGTTAAGGGTTGTGTCGAAGCCATTGAACTCGGCTGTTCCGGCGATCCTGAGCTGGTTTCCCAGACGGGTAAATACCATCTTGTGGGCATCGTCCGTAATGCTGACAGTTGGGGCGGCTTCTGGGCGAGTGATGGTCACGGTTGCGGAATATCCTTTGACGGGGTACACAGGAATCCGCAGCCCAAGCGGGCGCAGTAACGCAGTGCTGTAGCTCCCCAGGGCCACTACGACCGCATCGGCTTCAAGATCGCCACTTTGCCCGGATAGACGGACGCCTGTAACGCGATGACCATCCGCAGAAAGTTTTTGCACCTCCTCATTGAACTTGAACTCCACCCCGCGCGCCCTGCACAATTGGGCTAGCGCCTGTGTCCAGAGCTTTGCGTCGCCAGAACAATCGCCTGGGGTATAAGTGGCGCCGACCCAAGGCACTTGTGAGGCATTCAGTGCAGGTTCGAGGCGTAGCGCTTCAGTGCGCGACATCTTGATTCTGGGATACCCAAGACCAGTAATGCTGGCAGCGGCACGACACCCGCGTGCCCAATCGTCATGGGTGGGGTAGAGATTCAGAATGCCTTTGTCCAGGGCATGGTAGGCGATGCCGGTTTCTTCTCGCAAGGCTTTCTGTGCTGTGCGGCTATACAGACCCAGATTTAGCAGCTGATGCAGGTTGCGCTGACTGCGCTGCGGCCAGCATTCCCGAATAAACCGAAGACCCCAAAGCCACTGTTGTGGATCGGCGCGCAAGCGAAATAACAGGGGCGAGTCTTCGCGAAACCCCCATTTAAGCAGTTGCGGAAAAGTTTCAGGGCTGGCCCAGGGTTCCACATGGCCTGCGGAAAGTTGGCCGCCATTGGCAAAGCTGGTTTCCAGGGCAGCTTCAGCCTGGCGTTCGACGACTGTGACTTGATGTCCTGCCTGGCGCAGATACCAGGCACTGTTGACACCCAGAATACCGGCACCCAGGACGACGACGTGCATGAACAAATTTCCTTCCGAATCCAGAGATACGGCATTGAAAATAACGCCTGCTCCAGTCTAGCAGAAGCCAGAATGGCCAGGCAGCGCTATAATCACAGGTTAGGCGCGGCTTCGCCGCATTTTAGGGATGTCGTTTATGAATCTTGATCGAGTACCTGCTGGGCGGGATATTCCCAATGACTTTAACGTCATCATCGAAATTCCGATGAACGGCGAGCCCATAAAATACGAATTGGACAAGGAAACCGGTGCCATGTTTGTAGATCGTTTCATGTCTACGGCCATGCACTATCCCTGTAATTATGGGTATATCCCCAAGACGCTTTCTGATGACGGTGATCCTGTGGATGTTCTGGTACTTACCCCCATTCCGTTGATTACCGGGGTGGTGGTGCGCTGCCGCCCGGTTGGACTGCTTAAAATGACGGACGAGGCGGGGGAGGATGCCAAGCTGCTGGCAGTTCCCGTGGACAAGTTGTGCAATATTTACCGCGCCATCCAGAGTCCGCGAGATTTGCCTGAATTAACGCTTAGCCAAATCGCCCACTTCTTTGAACATTACAAGGACCTCGAACCGGGCAAATGGGTTCAGATTGAGGGCTGGGTTGGACAGGAAGAGGCAAAAACTGAAATATTGAAGGGCATCGAAAACTACAACCAGGCCAAAAAGAAACCCATGTATTGATCAAGCGGGCCGCACTTCAATGATGGGACGACCATCGGAAGTCTTTCGGGTTGCGGGTTTCCAGGCATGACCATACACAACTTCAAACGTGGCGGGAAGCACCCCGTCCTTGCGCAGACGCTCATAAGAAGCCGTCAGGGTATTCCAGCGATGTCGTCCCATCAGACCGCGTTGACGCTTCTTTAGCGCGTTTGATCCCCCTGTTTGGCGCAGGTCTTGAACCAGTGCGCCAAGGTCCCTATAAGTGGCTTTGAGATCCTCACGATCCATCACCGGGTCCACAAATCCGGTATGGACGAGGGCATCGCCAATATCGTGCATGTCCACAAAATCGTGCACGTGGGCATGGCCATCAGAAAGCTCTGCAAAGGCGCCGCGCAGTTCCTTCAAGGAGTCCGGGCCAAGCGAGCTGAAGATGAACAATCCCTCCGGTTCCAGCACGCGGTGCACCTCTCTCAACACCAAATCCAGTGAGCACCATGGAAGCATCAGGTTGGACCAGATAAGGCCCATGCTGCCGGATTGAAGGGGTATTCGTTCTGCGTCGGCACATACCAAGGCGCGGACATCAGGGCTGTCAAAGTGCCACCAGGGGCGGGGCCGCCAGGGATTGGCCCGCAACAGGGCATCGGCGATATCAAGAGAGATCAAAGTGGTTTTTGGAAACAGGCGGCGCAAGTCGTTTCCGGCAAACCCTGTACCAGCGCCCAAATCCAGGGTTCGGGCCGGCTGGAGTTTCAGAAGCTCAACATGGTCCAACAGGCGTTTGCCAATTTCCCGGGCCAGAACTGCGCTGTTGTCGTACAGAAGGGCGCTTTGGTTAAACCCGCGGCGGATTCGCTCTTTCTCGAGGGTCACTCGGGGTGCAGGCCCAATCGGTGAAACAGGCGACGGTCGCGTTCCACATCAGGGTTGCCGGTGGTGAGCAGTCGTTCGCCATAAAAAATTGAATTGGCGCCTGCCAGAAAGCACAACGCCTGAATTTCGTCAGACAATGTCTCCCGTCCTGCCGAGAGCCTGACGCGTGAGGTGGGCATGGTGATGCGCGCGCATGCAATCGTGCGGACAAATTCCAGGGGATCAAGGGCTTCAGTGCCGTAAAGCGGCGTTCCTTCCACCTGAACCAGCAGATTGATGGGGACGGATTCTGGCGCCGGATCAAGATTGGCCAGTTCAAACAGCAACCCGGCGCGCATGCGCCGACTCTCACCCATGCCGACGATGCCTCCGCAGCACACATGCATTCCGGATTGCCGGACCGAAGCCAGGGTGTCCAGACGATCCTGATAGGTGCGAGTGTGAATGATGTCGCCGTAAAATTCAGGAGCGGTATCCAGGTTGTGATTGTAGTAATCCAGCCCGGCCTGTTTCAGGCGTTCAGCCTGGGCCGGCTTCAACATGCCAAGGGTTGCACAGGTTTCCAAACCCATGGCACGAACTGCCTTGATCATGTCGATGACGGCGTCCAGATCGCGTTCTTTGGGGCTGCGCCAGGCGGCGCCCATGCAAAAGCGCGAAGCACCAGCGGCCTTTGCGGCCCGTGCGGCATTTAAGACTTCCTCGGTAGACAATATCGCCTGATTTGCTACGGCGGTGGGATGCCGGATGGACTGAGGGCAGTACCCACAGTCCTCGGGACATCCGCCCGTTTTCACGGATAGGAGAGTGGACAGCTGAACGCCATTGGGATCGAAGTGGGCACGGTGTACAGACTGTGCTTGCCAGATCAGGTCGTTGAAAGGAAGTGCGAACAATGCCTCGATTGCATCGACGGACCAAATCGTGGCGTTATTCGAAGTTTTCGGGACAGATGCAACGGTGTGCTGCACAGTAGAATGGGTGTTCATGCATGCGATGATCAAGGACGGGGTGCCCTCTTGTCAAATTGTGGCGCATTCAATGTGTTATGGCATCTGCCACATCATTGTTTTTTGTGCGGCGAGCCCGTCCGACAGGGGGGCCAGCTGCTTTGCACACCTTGCAAAACAGCGTTGCCTGTAGTGGATCATCCCGCATGTCAGCGCTGCGGCGAAGAACTTGTGCACCGGTTGGGCCAGAAGCAATGTCAGCGGTGTGCCCGCCATCCGCTTGCCATTGATGAAACCGTTATCGGGTTTGCCTACCGTTATCCCGTTGACATCATGGTTCGCCGTCTCAAGTACAGCGGAGCACTTCATCTTGCAAAACCGTTGAGTGAGGGTTTGGCACAGGCGGCAGCACATCGCCCCCTTCCGGATGGCCTGATGGCCATGCCGTTGTCAAGGCAACGTCGGCGCCAGCGCGGTTACAATCAGGCTCATGAAATTGCACTGCATCTGGCGCGTCGGTTTGGGCGTCCGTTGATGAGCGGGGCCCATCGCATTCGGGATACCCAGGCACAGGCTGGACTTAATTTTGCCCAACGCCAGGACAATGTGGCCAATGCGTTTGACTGTATTAACTCTTTTCAGGGGCAGGAGATTGCAGTGGTGGATGATGTCATGACAAGCGGCGCCACGGTGGATGCTCTGGCCAGGGTACTTAAAGCACATGGGGCACGGCGAGTCACTGCCTGGGTTGTGGCAAGAACCCCTTCACCAGAATTATGAGGAGCGGCTCCCATGTTTGATGTGGTGTTATACCAGCCGGAAATCCCCCCGAATACGGGGAACATCATACGTCTTTGCGCCAACACCGGGGCAAAGCTGCACCTCGTAAAACCTCTGGGTTTTGATATTTCAGACCGCCAGTTGCGGCGCGCCGGACTGGATTACCATGAAAGCGCAGTGATCCAGGTTCACTCCGACTGGCCCTCCTGCCGTGCGGCTTTATCCGGGCAGCGCTGGTTTGCGTTGACGACCAAAGCCTCCCGCTTTTATACCGAACCGTCATACCGCCCAGGGGATGTTTTTGTGCTGGGTCCGGAAACGCGCGGTTTGCCTGCAAAAATCCTGGCAGAATTTGAAACGGAGCAGCGCTTGCGTCTGCCCATGGTAGCCGGCAGTCGCAGCCTTAATTTATCCAATGCAGCTGCAGTGATGGTGTTTGAAGCCTGGCGGCAACAAGCCTTTGACGGCGCAGGGTAATCCAAAGAACGGCTATTCGGAGCGGGGCTCGCGAGCCAGCAGCAATGCTACGGCGTCACGCGCCGTTACTGCGCCGGACAGCACGCCCTGCACGGCAGAGGTAATGGGCATTTCCACTTGATGGTGGTGCGCAAGTCGCGCTGCCGCGCCGGCTGATGTTACGCCCTCGGCCACATGACCCAGTTGATCCAGAATCTCGCCCAGGCTTTGCCCGCGCGCAAGTCCCTGCCCGACGCGATAGTTGCGTGACTGGGCCCCGGTACAGGTCAATACCAGGTCGCCCAGACCGGACAACCCCATGAATGTTTCGGCGCGCCCGCCCATTGCAACTCCCAAGCGCGCGATTTCAGCCAGGCCACGCGTAATGAGTGCGGCCCTTGCATTAAGGCCCAATCCCAGTTCATCCGATAATCCGGATGCAATGGCTATGACATTTTTAAGGGCGCCGGCCAGTTCAACACCAATCACATCCGTACTGGAATACAGACGCAAACGATGGCCGTGCAGGGTGTGCGACAAGTTCTGTGAAAACCCGGGATGGGTAGAGGCCAGGGTGATGGCCGCGGGCAAGCCTGAAGCAATCTCTTCAGCAAAGCTTGGGCCGGACAATACGCCGCAAGCGGTTCCGCTTTGCAATGTCTCTGCAACCACCTGATGTGGCAAAAAGTGGCTGCCTTGTTCAAACCCTTTGCAGGCCCACAGCGCCGGCAATTCCGGGCGCTTCCTGCAAAGCGCTTTAAGTGTTTCGCGAAGGCCCGCCACGGGCACTGCAAGCAGGGCCAGGTCGGCATCCTGCAAGGCCAGGGAAAGGTCGGCGGTTACTGGCAAATGGGTGGGCAGCAGAACCCCCGGAAGGTAACGCTCGTTGATTCGCGTAGCGGCAAGACGCTCCATGGCCACGGAATCGCGCCCCCACAGCGTAACCGGGTGCCGCCCAGACAGGGTCAAGGCCAGTGCGGTTCCCCAGGCGCCAGCACCGAGGATCGCAATCTTCATGATTTATTGTGAAACAGCCGGTGCGGGCGCTGCCTGGCTTTCGGCCTGTTGAAGACGCTGTTGGTACAGGGCTTCAAAATTGACCGGGTTAAGCAGGACCGGTGGAAATCCGGCACGCGTGATGAGATCGGATACTGTTTCGCGCGCATAGGGAAAAAGAATGTTCGGGCAAGTCACGCCAAGAACAAAAGGCATGTCTGTGGCCGGAACGTTTATTATCCTGAAAATGCCTGCTTCAACCACCTCTACCAAAAACATGGTTCTGTCTTTTAGCTTGGCAGTCACCGTAACCGAGAGCGTGATTTGAAAAATCCCATTCTCCAGGGATTCACTTGCATTGTTCAGTTGTACTTCAATTTCCGGGGTATCACGTTCCAAAAAAATCTGGGGCGCATTCGGAATTTCTACCGAGGCGTCCTTGATGTAGATTTTTTCGATGGCAAATACGGGGGCGTTTTCCAATTGTCCGTCTTGAGTCATGGGATTCATTGTCCTGAAGTTGTGTTGGCGAGCAAGGAGTCCAGGTTGCCTGCGCGGTCCAGTGCGACGAGATCTTCATATCCGCCCACATGGGTATCGTTAATGAAAATTTGTGGCACGGTACGCCGACCGGTAAGGCTGATCATGGTGTCTCGTTGGGAAGGATCCAGATCCACACGTATTTTGTGCAGCGCGGCCACACCCTTGTTGAGCAGAAAACGCTCTGCCATGATGCAGTACGGGCAGATCCCGGTAGTGTACATGATGACTTTCTGACTCATGGTTGCGTCTCAGGTTTTAGTGCGGGCCGTTTCGATGGGAAGGTTGGCTTCTATCCAGGCCGCAATGCCTCCCTGCAGCACAAATACGTCTGCGAAGCCCTGGGTCTTCAACATTTTGATGGCCTTGGGGCCAGCCTGACCCGTAGCCACGAGGATTGCCGGACGTGACTTGAAACGGGAGATCTCTTCAACGCGCGTTGCCAGTTCATCCATGGGAATGTGGCGTGCGTTGGGTAAATGCCCCAGGGTAAAGTCCTGTTCGCGGCGCAAGTCCAGAATGATGGCATGTTTTTGATTGATGAGTTGAGTGGCTTCCAGCGTGCCAACACCCACCTGATGGCCCAACAGGTTCTGGATTTCTGGCCAGGCAAGCATAAGGCCGCTGGCGATGACCAGGGCGACCAGGCCGAGATGTTGCATTAGAAATTCCAAAGGAGGCGCTCCGTCTATCCAAAAAAGGCCTGTATTCTACCATTGAATCGGGGTCAGACCCCAACAACCCAACAGCCAATGAGGTCTGACCCCGGTCCATTTCTTTGCTAAAATGTATCTATTTAGTGTTATCCAAATGGGCCTATGAAGAAAATTGTGCTGCTTCGCCATGGCCAAAGCGTCTGGAACGAGCAAAACCGATTCACGGGTTGGGCCGACGTTGGGCTGTCCGAACGCGGAAATCAGGAAGCCATTGCTGCCGGACAATTACTGAAGGCATCCGGTTTTGAAATTGACCTGGCCTTTACTTCAGTGCTCCAGCGCGCCATCAAAACGCTATGGTTGGGGCTGGAAGCCATGGATCGGATGTGGATTCCGGTTGTAACTGACTGGCATCTCAACGAGCGGCACTACGGTGGACTTCAGGGCCTGGACAAGACAGAGACTACTGCCCGCTTTGGCGAAGTCCAGGTTCATCAGTGGCGCCGCAGTTACGACATCGCTCCACCACTTCTTGAATTGGATGATGAGCGGTGCGAGATCTCTGATCCACGCTACCGGCATTTGAGCGCTGCCGAATTTCCACGGGGTGAAAGCCTCAAGGATACTGTGGAAAGGGTCATTCCCTACTGGAGTCAAAGCATTGCACCGGCTGTCCGGGACGGCCATCAGGTACTGATAGTGGCACATGGCAATTCGTTGCGTGCCCTGGTCAAGTATCTTAGCAACATCACCGACGATGCAATTGTTGGAGTCAATATTCCTACGGGCATACCCATGGTGTATGAACTGGACGAAAATCTGAATGCCCTCAATAGCTATTATCTGGGTGACCCTGAAGAAATTGCCCGGATGACTGAAGCCGTCGCCAATCAGGGGCGAATCTAGCCCCGAGTTGCACAGGTGGCCCGCCTTACCCTTATTGTATTGCTGGGCGGTTTGTTCTGTATTGCCGCCATGGCTGATCCTGCCAATGATCTTGACGATCTGCGTGCGCGTATCCACAAGTTACAGCAGGATTTGTCAGCCACCGAAGATTCCAAAAACGAAGCCGTTGATGCGTTGCGCAAGTCCGAACGCGCCATAAGTGAAATCAATCGCAAGCTGCGCGATCTTCAACAGCAACAACGCCGCCTTCAATCAGAACTCGATAATCTGCACCAGCGTTCCACCCATACCCGTGAAGCCATAGACGAAAGCCAGGATGCCCTGGCGCTATTGCTTAAACAACGCTATGAGCAAGGGGTTGCTGACGTTGTACCGCTGCTCCTGTCTGGCCAGGACCCCGACGATGTGGCGCGCCAGCTGGAATATCTTGAAATCCTTGCGCGCTCTCGGGCACAAACCATGCAGTCCCTGCGCAGTAACCTGCAGGTTTTGTCGCAGGTCACCACAGCACGCGAACAAAAATTACGCCAGATGGCCGCCGTTCAAGCGCAACAGGCCGCAGAGCAGAAGCGTTTGCAAGCGGAAAATGCTGCAAGGTCCAAAGTGGTTGCCAGCTTGTCCAATAAAATGAAGAAACAGAAACGCAGCCTGGAATCTTTGCAGAAGGACGAAAAACGACTGACGAGGCTCGTTGAAAACATCGCGCGGATGCTGGCACGTCGTGAACAGGAACGTCAGGCCAAACACCAGAAAGATTCGCAAAAGGCCGCAAGCACAGGATCCAGGTCACCTCCTGCGTTGGCAATGATAGACAAGGTGCCGGAGCCAGGCTATGACAGTAATGCCTTTGCCCAGATGAAAGGGCACCTGCGTTTGCCGGTTGCAGGGGAACTGATCAATCGTTTCGGTAGTCCACGCTCCGATACTGGGCTTAGTTGGAAGGGATTGTTCATACGGGCTCCCGAAGGGCGGGAAGTGAAGGCGGTCGCCTCCGGACGGGTGGTTTTTTCGGATTGGTTGCGCGGATTTGGTAACCTGCTCATCATCGATCATGGTGGCAGTTACATGAGTTTGTACGGTGGAGCAGAAAGCCTGTACGCCCAGGTGGGTGATGCGGTTCAGGGTGGGGCAACAGTGGCTACGGCGGGGAGCACCGGTGGAAATAGCGAATCGGGGCTATACTTCGAGCTTCGTTATCAAAGTAAACCGTTCGACCCCATGACCTGGGTGGGTCGTCAATAGCATTACATGAGGATATTCAGAATGGGTGGGCAATTGAAAAAAGTAGGTTTGGTGGTTATAGGGGCAGTCATCGGATTTGCCCTGACGCTTAATTTTTCTGCGGTGGCCGAGCGCCCGCAACCAACCACGCCCCTTCCTATTGAAGAATTGCGCACCTTCAGCGAAGTGTTTGGCCGCATTAAAAGCGACTATGTCGAACCGGTTGAAGACAAGAAACTCATCAAGGAAGCCATCACCGGCATGGTGGCAGGCCTTGATCCCCACTCGGCCTATCTGGATCAGGACGCCTACAAGGAGTTACAGGCGGGAACCCAGGGCGAGTTTGGCGGCCTTGGCATTGAAGTGAGCATGGAAGATGGATTGGTCAAGGTTGTTTCACCGATTGACGATACGCCCGCTGCACGTGCCGGGATAAAACCCGGGGACTTCATCATCAAGCTTGACGATGCTGCTGTCAAAGGGATGACGCTAAATGATGCGGTCAAGCACATGCGCGGTAAGCCGGACACCAAAATCACATTGACGATTTTGCGCAAGAATGAACCCAAACCATTGGTGTTTACCTTGACTCGTGCTGTCATAAAAATGAAGAGCGTCAAGCTCAAGGAAATCGAACCGGGCTATGCTTCGATTCGCATCAGCCAGTTTCAGGAACATAGTGGAGATGATCTTGCTGCAGCCATCGAGAAGCTTTACAAAGACAGCAATGGGTCGGTCAAAGGAATAGTGCTGGATCTTCGCAATGACCCGGGTGGGCTGCTGAATGCGGCAGTGGGAGTCTCGGCGGCTTTTCTGCCCCGCGACGCTCTGGTGGTCTACACGGAAGGGCGCATTCCGGATGCCAAGATGCGTTTGACGGTTTCTCCTGAAAACTATTTGCGCGGTCCTTCTGATGTGGATTACATCGCCGCATTGCCAGCAGGCGTGAAAAAAGTCCCGATGGTTGTTCTGGTCAACGGGGGGTCAGCTTCGGCCTCCGAGATTGTCGCCGGTGCCTTGCAAGATCACCATCGCGCAACAATCATGGGAACCCAGACCTTTGGTAAAGGTTCGGTTCAAACCATTTTGCCTTTGTCCAACAACACCGCATTGAAACTGACCACGGCCCGTTACTTTACCCCTAACGGACGCTCCATCCAGGCCAAAGGAATCGTGCCCGATGTCGTGGTGCACGAAGATGCTGATGCCGAGGAATCCATGTTGGGCATTCGCGAAGCGGATCTTGAAGGTCACCTGTCCAATCCCAATGAGAAAAAGGGCGAACAGGCCAAGCCAGCGTCTGTGCCGGCGGCAGGCCCGGAATCGCCAGTGAAGCCTGTGCATAAGCCTCAAGTCAAACTGGAGGACGGAAAGGAAAAGCCCGACTACCAGATGGATCAGGCCATTGCCTATTTGAAAGGGAAATTGCCCAAGGCCAACTGATCAATGGACGATGACGCGCTATTGCGCTATAGCCGCCATATCCTGCTTGACGAGCTGGGAGTGGAGGGACAGGAAAAGATCAGGAAGGGACATGTTTTGCTGATTGGTCTTGGCGGGCTGGGTTCTCCGGCATCGTTGTACCTCGCAGCCAGCGGTGTTGGGCAATTGACCTTATGCGATGGTGACACGGTCGATTTAACCAACCTGCAGCGCCAGATTGCCTTGAGCATGTCGGATGTGGGCCACAATAAAGCAGAGGCGACTCGCAAGTCGGTGCTCTCAATCAACCCGGATGTAAACGTTGTTGTTATTCCCGAAAGGCTTTCCGGCAGCGCGCTTAACCATCAGGTGGCTCAGGCGGATGTGGTACTGGATTGCAGCGACAATTTTGCTACCCGGCATGCCGTCAACCGGGCTTGCGTGCAACATCGTAAACCGTTGGTGTCCGGGGCCGCCATCCGCTTTGATGCCCAGATTGCGGTGTTCGATTCCCGTTCTGCTGACAGTCCCTGTTATGAATGCCTGTATCCTGAAACTGCCCTCAATGAGGACGTGCGTTGTGCGGTGATGGGAGTGTTTTCTCCGCTGGTGGGAATCGTTGGGGCAACCCAGGCGGCTGAGGCCCTCAAGCTGTTGGTGGGTATGGGGCAATCCCTGGCAGGCCGGCTACTTATTCTCAATGTGCTTTCCATGGAATGGCAGCGCATTCGCCTACCGCGTGATCCTCACTGCAAAGTTTGCGGGGAGGGCAGTATCCCACCCCTGACACACTGATTGCGTTGCTAGAACGCCCCGGCGTAGTCCTGCAGATTCCAGCGCGGATGGATCGTAAAAGCTCCGCCAGAACAGGGGAAGTCAGGCCGCTGTTTCAAGTGCAAAGCCCCTGCATAAGCAATCATGGCGCCGTTGTCAGTACAAAGGCGCAAGGGGGGAAAGGCTACAAAAGCCCCCTGTTTTTCGAGTTGCATGGTCAGTTGCGCACGCAGGCGCTGGTTGGCACCCACCCCGCCAGCGACAACGAGGCGCTCCATACCGGTGGTTGCGAGTGCCTGTAGCGCCTTGTGGCACAGCACGTCGGCGACCGCGGCTTCAAAACTTGCTGCGATGTCGGGATAGTCCTCCGTTTGATGGGTCTTTACCAGCAGGGAGACAGCCGTTTTCAATCCGCTGAAACTGAGGTTGAGGTCGCCACTGTGCAACATGGGTCGCGGCAAGGCAAAACGCGCGGGGTTGCCGTTTTGGGCAAGCCGCGACAGGGCAGGTCCGCCGGGGTAGGGCAGACCCAGTAACTGGGCGGTCTTGTCGAAGGCTTCACCCGCCGCGTCGTCAACAGTTTCTCCAAGCAACTGGTACTGGTTGAGCCCTCTGACAGCCATGAACTGGCTGTGCCCGCCCGATACCAGTAAGGCCACAAAGGGGAAGGCAGGCGGGGCATCTCCTAGCAGTGGAGAAAGCAGGTGTCCTTCCAGATGATGCACCCCAAGTGCGGGAATTTTGAGCGCAAGCGCCAGCGACTCGGCCACCGATGCACCCACAAGCAGGGCCCCTGCAAGGCCCGGCCCGGCCGTATAGGCGATGGCATCAAGCTCCGTCAGGGCTTTTTTGGCTTGCCGCAAGGTTTGATGAATCAGGGGGACTATCCGGCGGATGTGGTCACGTGAAGCGAGTTCGGGCACTACCCCGCCATAGGCTTCATGCAGTGCAACCTGGGAATGCAAGGCATCGGCCAGCAGCCCCGCATGGGTGTCATAGAGGGCGATGCCTGTTTCATCACAGGAGGATTCGATGCCCAGCACCAGCATTCTTGCGGCTCCAAAGTCGGGAGCGTCATTCTATCAGCCCAGTGACAAATCGACAGATATCCTGCTATAATCCATGACTTTTCCGACCGACCACGTTGTCGATTTAGAGGTTTGAATGCCAAACATCCGCGTAAAAGAAAACGAGCCTTTTGATGTTGCCCTGCGCCGCTTCAAGCGGGCAGTGGAAAAAACCGGTTTGCTGACTGAACTTCGCGCCCGCGAATTCTACGAAAAGCCAACCGCTGAACGCAAGCGCAAATTGGCTGCTGCCATAAAGCGCCGTTACAAGCGCCTGCGTAGCCAGATGTTGCCACCCAAGCTATATTGATTCCCTGCGTGCACAGGTTATGAATCTGAAGGCGCGCATTACAGAAGACATGAAGTCCGCCATGCGTGCCCGCGAAACCGGGCGCCTTAACGCAATTCGGCTGATTCTCGCGGCACTCAAGCAAAAAGAGGTGGATGAACGAATCGCGCTGGATGATTCGGCCGTTTTGGGCATCCTCGATAAAATGCTTAAACAGCGCAAGGATTCCATTACGCAGTTTCAAGCAGCAGGTCGGCAGGATCTTGTTCAGCAGGAGCAATTTGAAGTATCGGTACTGCAGCAGTACATGCCTCAGGCCTTGTCGATCGAGGCGGTAACAGACATTATTGAGCAAGCCATTAAGGACACCGGAGCCGCCGGGATGCAGGATATGGCCCGCGTTATGGCGTTGGTGAAGCCGCAGCTGGCTGGCCGTTCGGACATGGGGCAGGTCTCGGGTCTGGTCAAGGCCCGTCTGGGCGCGCGCTAAGCGCTTCCGGGCGGATTGGGTCCCTGCGGGGACTTGTTAAGTTTGACACCGGCGAATGATCCCACGCGATTTCATTCAAACACTGCTTGGTCGGATCGACATTGTCGATACCGTCGAGCGGTATGTCCCGCTTAAAAAAACCGGCACCAATTATGTGGCCCGTTGCCCTTTTCACTCGGAAAAAACCCCCTCATTTTCAGTCAACCCCGCAAAACAGTTTTACTATTGCTTTGGGTGTGGCGCCAGCGGCACCGCACTGGGTTTTATCATGGAGTACACCGGCGCCAATTTTGTTGATGCGGTGCATGAATTGGCGCAACAAGCCGGACTGGAAGTTCCCGTTGAGCACGCAAGCCAAACCGCCCGAACCGAGGCGCGCCTTAATTTGGGCGACGTTTTGCGACGCGCTGCAGATTTTTATCGGGCCCAGCTTAAGGTTTCCGAGCCTGCCATTCAGTACCTCAAGCGGCGCGGACTGACTGGGGCCATTGCGGCGCGGTTTGGTCTGGGCTACGCGCCGGACGGATGGCGTGCCCTGTCCGCAGCGTTTACAGATTATGAATCGCGCCAATTGGTTGAGGCGGGCCTCGTTATTGATGGGGAGGAAGGAAAGCGCTACGACCGGTTCAGGGGGCGCGTGATGTTTCCGATTCTGGACAGCCGCGGTGAAGTAATTGGTTTTGGTGGGCGGGTTATTGGTACGGGCGAGCCAAAGTATCTTAACTCGCCAGAAACTCCCCTGTTTGAAAAAGGCCGCGAATTGTATGGACTGACTCAGGCACGCCGAGCCATTCGCGACCATCATCGCGTTGTGGTTGTAGAAGGCTATATGGATGTGGTGGCGCTGGCGCAGGCCGGTGTGGAATATGCTGTGGCAACGTTGGGTACCGCGACTTCGGCCATTCATGTGCAGAAGTTGTTGCGCATGGCTGATCAGGTGGTTTTTTCCTTTGACGGTGACGAGGCCGGACGCAATGCCGCCCAGCGTGCTCTTGAAGTGGCACTGCCCCATCTCGTGGATGGCAAGCAGGTGTCATTTTTGTTTCTGCCAGAAGGTGAAGATCCGGACAGTTACGTGCGCCAGCAAGGGCGCGAAGCCTTCGAACGTTTGCTGCAGCAGGCCACTCCGCTTTCGGAATTTTTGCTGGAAACCCTGCTGCATGACGCAGACATGACCCGCGCCGAGGGAAGGGCACAGTTTCTGCAGGCAGCCAAAAACAGTCTGGCTCAAATTACGGCGCCGGCACTCTCGCTATTGTTGAGAAACCGCGTCGGCGCGCTGGCACAATTAGAGCGCCAGGATGTGGAAACATTGATGGGGCACGCGCCCGTTGCAGCACGGTTAAACCCGGCGCGACGCATGATGCGATCCGCCCCCAGTTCTCTTGCCGCGCGGTTGCTGGCTTGTATATTGCACCAGCCGGATTTGATCAAAACCGAAGGGTTTCCTGCTGAAGAGCTGGTGCTGCCGGATGAATTGGCACTTCTGGCTGTTGCTGACTTTGTTCGGCATCACGAGGGTCCGGTCAATCTGGCGGTGATCATGGAACATTTTAGGGGCCAACCCGAGGAATCTTTTATTCAGGAAGCATTGCGTCGGGAATTTCCTGCCATTGAATCCAGTCCAACCGATCAGTTGGTGTTGTTGTTCCGGGAGGGGCTGACACGATTAAACCGGCTTGCCAGGACGCGTGCCATTGATGCTTTGTTGGCTCGGGCCAGGACCCAATCGCTGACTGGAGAAGAAAAGCAATTACTTCAAGAACTTACGATGCAAAGGATGGGAAAGTGAGGGATTGTTTCGGGTTTTATGATACAATCCACGGTTTTTCGACTGAAACGCAAGTCCTTTAAGAGGCGTGCTCAATTATGGCTGCAGAAAACCCCAGATCTGATGCTCGGCAAACTGACGTTGAAGCCCAACGTACGCGCCTCAAGAACCTTATCGTTCTGGGCAAGGAACGCGGCTTCCTGACCTACGCCGAGATTAACGATCACATTCCCGATGACATGCTGGATGCCGAGCAGATTGAGTCCGTAATCGGCATGATCAACGACATGGGTATCGCGGTTTATGACGAGGCCCCTGACAGCGAACAGCTCCTCATGTCCGAAGCCCCGCCCCCTGTGGCGGATGAAGACGTGGTTGAAGAGGCCGAAGCGGCATTGTCTACCGTGGATTCCGATTTTGGCCGGACTACCGATCCTGTGCGCATGTACATGCGCGAAATGGGAACGGTCGAACTCCTGACTCGCGAAGGCGAAATCGAAATTGCCAAGCGCATCGAAGACGGCTTGAAGCACATGATTCAAGCCATTTCTTCCTGCCCCACCACCATTGATGAAATCCTGGTGCTTGCTGACAAGGTAGAGCGCGCTGAATTGCGCATTGATGAAGTCATCGATGGCCTGATTGATGGAGATGGCGAAGAAGAGGCCGTCGAGGCCGAGATGGTTGCGGAAGAGGAAGAAGTTGAACTTGAAGAAGAAACTGACGAGGATGAAGATGGCGCCATTGCAAGTGCCAACCTCGAACTGTTAAAGCAGGATGCTTTGGTGCGTTTTAATGCCATTCGCCGCCTTAACAAACGTATGCGCAAGGCACTTGCTGAAAAGGGGTCGCGTAGCCGTGCCTACAAGGATCTGCAGGAAAGCATCTCGGCCGAACTGATGAGCATCCGTTTTTCCGCGAAGCAGGTAGAGGCTTTGTGCAACGGGTTGCGCCGTCTCGTGGATCGGGTTCGAAGCTACGAACGCGCCATTATGAATCTGTGCGTGGTCTCTTCGGGCATGCCGCGTGCGTACTTCATCAAGTCATTCCCGGGCAATGAAATCAACGTCAAATGGGTGGTCGAAGAAATGGCGACTCGCAAGGCCTACAGCGCCACGTTGAGCCGTTTCAAGCACGCCATCATCGAACAGCAGGAAAACCTGATTGCCCTGCAGAAAGAAGTGGGTATTCCGATCAAGGACCTCAAGGAAATTGCGCGCCAGATGTCTACGGGCGAGGCTCGTGCCCGTCGTGCCAAGCGGGAAATGATTGAGGCCAACCTGCGCCTCGTGATTTCCATTGCCAAGAAATACACCAACCGCGGCCTGCAGTTTCTGGACCTTATCCAGGAAGGAAATATCGGTTTGATGAAAGCCGTGGACAAATTTGAATATCGTCGGGGTTACAAGTTTTCAACCTATGCCACATGGTGGATCCGTCAGGCCATTACCCGCTCGATTGCAGATCAGGCTCGTACAATCCGGATTCCGGTGCACATGATTGAAACCATCAACAAAATGAACCGCATCTCGCGCCAGATTTTGCAGGAAACCGGCCAGGAGCCTGATCCCGCCGAGTTGGCAAAGAAAATGGAAATGCCCGAGGAGAAGATCCGCAAAATCCTTAAAATCTCCAAGGAGCCTATTTCGATGGAGACCCCCATTGGTGATGACGATGATTCCCATTTGGGAGATTTTATCGAAGACACCGCCACCGTGGCTCCGGCTGATTCGGCGCTTTATGCCAGCTTGCGTGACGCCACCAAGGATGTTCTGGACTCACTGACGCAACGCGAAGCCAAGGTCCTGCGTATGCGTTTTGGTATTGAGATGAACACGGACCATACTCTTGAAGAAGTGGGCAAGCAGTTTGATGTTACCCGCGAACGAATTCGTCAAATCGAAGCCAAAGCGTTGCGCAAGCTACGCCACCCTTCCCGTTCCGAGCGCCTGCGCAGTTTTATTGACAACAACGAAAACTGATTTTCGAGCAGTACGAAGTGTAATACCAGGCAGTACGAAGGCATCTAACAGTTTGTAAAATTTTAGGGCCTATAGCTCAGTTGGTTAGAGCAGAGGACTCATAGCGTAAGTTGTGCCTTACATTTGGAAACTGTGTAAGGGATGGTGTCAAAATCGGTGAAACCTAAAGATGACAATATCCATGGCAATGCCGAGCGAAGCTTAGTAGAAATACTTTGAACGTGTAGAGACTAGACGGCACCCGCCTAAGTGCGAAAGCATATGGTGAAGGCATAGTCCAGGGAGTAGTGAAAACTACACAAACCGGAATCCTTTGGTCCCAGGTTCAAATCCTGGTGGGCCCACCAGCAGTGTAAAACCCCCATCAGAAATGGTGGGGGTTTTGTTTGTGCGCCCAGCATGGGCGCACTCTAGCGGGTGCAAGTCCCGCCGTA
>VFSW01000727.1_pt1 | contig 48778 bp, 37 predicted proteins | sample 5358111 | NCBI WGS metagenome assembly VFSW01 (sample SAMN11554181, study PRJNA540505) | mine drainage metagenome | isolation source: sediment from site ElyBrook_90M | place: USA: Ely Copper Mine, Vershire, VT | collected 2017 | reverse complement strand
CCGTACACGCTCAGCGACCCGGTGTAGTTCTCGAGGATGCGGTACTTCCCTGCTCCCGAGAGGGTCAGGCTGCCTGCGCCCGGTCCCGTGATGGTGATGGTGCCCTGGGTCAGAGGCAACTCGGCGCCGAGGGTGATCGTGCCGGTGACACCGAATTGGATCGTAGAGGGGTTTGCGGAAGCGTTGGCTGCCGCGATCGCGTCGCGCAGCGAGCAATTTGCGCCCGGGCAATTTGCGGCATTGCCAAGCGGGGTTCCGGAATCGTCCGTAAGAGTTGTCACCGTAATGGTGCCGCCGCCCACCTGCACCGAGCCGGCGTCGACCTTGGTGGTATCGGTGCAGGCATCCAGCGGGTAGCCGACGAACGCGGGTGGATTGCCCCGCTGATCGTAAGGGAGGCCGGCACCCCCCGAAGTGAGCGCAAGGGTTTTCACGCCGCCGCAGAGAGCCGGACTCCCGGATTGGGGAACCAGGGTCTGGGTAACACCGCCGTTATAGCCGAGCGAGCCGAACTTCAGAATGGCATTGGTGTCATCGAAGTTGCCGTTTGCGTCGGGAAGGTTGCCTACAGCGGGGCAGCCGGTGGTCGCCGTGGTGCACTGGCCGCTTCCCGGAGTGGAGGGTTCGATGAAGATGTTATTGGTCAGGGTAAGTGTGCCGGCGTTGGCTATGCTGCCGCCGGTGACGGGCAAATTGCCCGAGAACGTACTGTCGTGGACCGCGAGAGTGCCGCCGCTGGCAAAAACTGCGCCGCCATTGCCGCCAGGAGCCGAGTTGTTCGCGAAGGTGCTGTCGCTGACAGCAGTCGTCCCGAAAAATGTGCCGTCATTCTGGTTGTTGATCGCGCTGCCCTGGGTTCCGGCGTAGTTCGAAGAAAATGTGCTTTGATCGACGAACAGTGCGCCGCCATTCCAGATCGCGCCACCCGCGCTGGTCGCGGAGTTGCCCGTAAAAGTGGAACCGAGCACCACCAGCTTGATCGTGCTGACGATGGTTTCATCCGTGACGATGGCTCCGCCGTTCCCGGCGGAGTTGTTGGAGAACACCATGTTGGTGACGTCGACTTCGACTGTGCCCGTTGCAGCGGGTTCAGCGACGAACAAGCCCGAGCCGTAACCGGAAACGTATCCACCCGCCGTGTTTGCGACCGTGAATCCGTAGAACTTCACGGTAATCGCTGCGGCGCCTGTCGCCGTGTTGAACGCTGCAAAGGTTCCCGCGCCGGAGACCGTCACCAGGCCGGCGTCTGTGTTGCCGGAGATCGTCATGTTGGCCGTGATCGACGGCAGTGCCCCAAGCAGCGTGATGGTCGCATTGCCGAGGCCACTCAGATCGACGGTGCTGCCGTCGTCGGCATTGGCCGCAGTGATGGCATCGCGCAGCGTACACGACCCACTGCCGCCGGCATTATTTGCCGGGCAGTTGCCTGCAGTCACCGTGAGGTTGTCCGTCGCCGTCCCTACCGTGTAGGTGCTGGCTGCGAACGCGCTCGTTGCGGGTGCCAGGAGAACCGGCGCGAGCCAGGCGAGGTTAGCAACGAGGAGGGTCAGAACGCGGGCAGGCGAGAAGCGGCGACGGGATGCAACCATAAGCGACATACACTAAACCTCACGAAAGTCGGTTATTGCTCTGCGACGAGGCCATGCGGAGCCCTCTGCGGCGCAGTCACAGCTGTGCTGGTCAGGAGTAAAAACTTACGGGATGGGAAACCGACAGCGGAACGAGCCCATCCGGCACCAAAGACAACAGAAAACGCTCAATCTCCCGGAGCCGCGCAAGGGGGAAGCAGACCGACAGCCTGCAAAAGCGCACACGCCGGGATAAAATTTCTTGCAATCGTGCAGTCAAGGTAATAAGGAATAGAACCTCGGTCAATGACTCTTTGGGGTACTCTTTCGGGGTACCGGTGGCGTGAAAACGGACAGCCCTGAAGAATCGGTGACGGTGCGAATTACCCAGCATTGGTGCGTGGGTTTGTCCGCTTAAAACGGGCTCATCCGCACCGTTGTTAGGTAACTCAGCCCAAACCAGCGGCGGACCATCTTACCGCCCCGGAATCTGATCACTTACTTCCCCGCCCGGAGAAGTACTGAGAATTCCACAGAGTCGGAGGCAGTGTTCGGACCTCTGGAGAGGGATCTCCCTCCTCAACATCGAAACCGGACAGCGAAGCTCCTGGACGAATCGGTCTGCATCGCGAACACGGCTTCAGCAGCGAGGAACCTGCGAGAGCGCTGGAAACGGAGGCCCCGAGCGTCAGGCGGCTGGTACACCGGCCCGGCTGGATCTGGGCTGAACCGGAAACCACCCATCTGTGCAGCCCAAACAGGGCAATGATGACCAAAGTAATGTAGCGCATAGATTACCTGTACCGGTAAGATTTGTCTGCTTTCAGCGCAAATCCTACCTGACCCCGCCAGATGCGCTCTCAACAAAATGGGGCGTTTACGCCGGGTAAGCCCTCATAGAATGCAACATTTTGCGCCGAAAGCACAAAGGTAACCATCTGTTGAAATGGATGGCGACCGGCGTGCGTACAGGAGGACAACGTTATCCGCCCAGTGCGTTCTTTGAACCAGCTGAAGCACACAGGGACCGACCTTGGTAGTGGGCCCGCCGGTAACTGAGGAGCTCCGACTTTACAGCTCCCTCAGGCTGAGCGTGGTCCGAAGTTGCTGAACTTTTTGTTTTGCAAGAGGTGAGGTAGATGCACTCGATATTCGCAATCCCCCCCGCGGGGAAGACCCGCGGCGCTGTCCACACGTCTTCAGGCAACGCGCACTCTCACAACCGCCGGACCGGCTTTCTTTCTTTTCAGAAATACCCGAGCACCCGCGCAGCTTTCGTCGTTGCAGCCGTCTGCGTTCTTGCCCTTGCCATGTCGGGCTGTGGGAGCATTGCGCCAAATGCCGCAACCGTAGGCACCCTGGTCGCGTCGACCAGCACGCTCGCCTTCGGCAATGTCACCGTCGGACAGACCACCACAGCGACAGTTTCGATCAAGAACGAGAGCGCCGATTCGGTCCAGGTAACCCAGGTTAATGTCGCGGGTCAGTCGTTCTCGCTCACCAGCCAGAGTACGCTTCCGCTGACGCTGGCCGGCGCGGCGACGCTGACCGTCAACATCGCGTTCAGTCCCACTGCGGCTGGATCCGCCGCCGGTACGCTTACCGTGGCGAGCAATTCGACCTCGGGCCCAATGACCGTGTCCCTTAACGGGACGGGAACGACGGCGGTGACGAATCCGCCGACAGCACCCCAGCCGAACGTGACCGCGGTCTCGTGCAGCAGCGCGACCATCACCGGCGGCGGCACGGACAGCTGCGCCATCACGCTGAGCGCAGCGGTGGGCAGCAGCGGCGGCACCATCAGCCTCTCCAGCAACGATTCCGCGGTCGTGGTCCCGGCGAGCGTAGCCGTCGCGGCCAATGCGAGCAGCGCGAATTTCACGCTGACTGCGGCGGCGGTGAGTGCGGCGCAGACCGCAACGGTTGCCGCGACCCTGGGAACAAGCTCGGCAACCTTCAACCTGCAGCTCAATCCGGCGCAGTCCAGTGGCGGAACGCCGGCGATGAGTCTAAGCGCCAGCAGCCTGTCATTCGGCAACGTGACCGTCAGATCGCAGGCGACACCGCAAATTGTCACGGTAATGTCGACCGGAACGGCTCCACTGACCGTCACGGCAGCAACGGTGAGCGGCACCGGCTTCTCTGTCACAGGGCCGGGCTTCCCGGTAACGCTGAATCCCGGTGACGCAGTGACAGTCCAGGTGAACTTCAGTCCGCAGACTGCGGGAGCCGCTACAGGCTCGCTGACCATTACCTCGGACGCGCCCGCGGGCGGAACGGTGGCGGTCAACCTGAGCGGAACCGGCGATGCAGCGGCCGGCGCACTGGGCGGCCTGTTCTGCAACCGTTCCACCATTGTGGGAGCAGGAACGGACAATTGCACAGTCTCGCTGAGTGCCCCGGCTGCGGCCGGCGGTGTGACTGTGAATCTGTCAAGCAGCAATACCGCGTTGACAGTACCGGCTACGGTCACCGTGCAGGCGGGCGCTTCCAACGCATTCTTCACCGCCACAGCTACGGCCGTCACGGCCACAGCTACAGCGAACGTAACCGCGAGCGCGGGGACCGTATCGAAGATCTACGCAATCCAGTTGCTCGCCCAGGCCCCGGCGCTGCGCGTGAGTACGAACTCACTGAACTTCGGCGATGTGAGTCTCAACACGCCATCCACTCAATCGGTAACCCTGATCTCGTCCGGCTCGTCCGCGGTAACGATCAACAGCGGAACCCTCACGGGAACAGGTTTCTCGATGACCGGTGCCACCTTCCCGATCACGCTCAATCCAGGGCAGACAGCAACACTGCAGGTCAGCTTCGATCCCACCACCGCAGGAGCCGTAACCGGCTCGATCACCATCGCCAGCAATGCATCCGGCAACGGGACGATCGTGGTGAGCCTCAGCGGAAACGGCCAATCAACAGCGGGGATCCTCAGTTCCCTGTCGTGCAACACGCGGACCCTGACCGGCGCAGGAACGGATGTTTGCTCTGTGACGCTGAGCGCTGCGGCACCGGCCGGCGGCCAGGCGGTCACGCTGTCCAGCAGCAGCTCCTCGGTCACGGTGCCAGGTTCGGTGACCGTGCCGGCCGGATCGACGACAGCAGGATTCAACGCCACCGTTTCCGCGGTGACCTCCACCACAACCGCAACCATCACGGGCTCCGCTGGCGGCAGCACGAAAGTGTTTACCCTGCAGCTGAGCCCACAAACAATCATCCTGAGCCTGAGCACGAATGGCCTGAACTTCGGCGACGTCAACCTCAACTCGCCGACCAGCCAGTCGGTGACGCTCACCTCGACGGGTACCTCGCCCCTCACGATCAACGGTGCAACCCTGACCGGCACCGGCTTTGCGATGACGGGCGTCAACGTCCCGGTCACATTGAATCCAGGGCAAGCGGCAACACTGCAGGTGACCTTCGATCCGACCACGGCGGGAGCCGCGACGGGAACCGTCCTGATCACCAGCAATGCCACCACCAACCCCACCACATCCATCACGCTGACCGGTACCGGAGATGCAACGGCAGGCGCACTGAACTCGCTCACCTGCGCAACATCCTCCTACACTGCCGCCGGGACCGACGCATGCACAGTGACTTTAAGTGCAGCGGCGCCGGCGGGTGGGCTGGCCGTTAGCCTGGCCAGCAACAACAGTTCGGTCACAGTGCCTGCTTCGGTGACGGTGCCGGCGGGTTCCACCAGCACCGGTTTCAGCGCCACGGTCGCGGCCGTGACATCGACGCAAACTGCCACGCTCACGGCAACGGCAAGCGGCGTTGCCAAAACCTTCAACCTGCAGTTGGGCAACGGAGCACCGGGCCTCACTCTGAGTTCGACCACAGTAGCTTTCGGGAACGTCAACCTGAATACACCCGCTACGCAGACGGTGACCCTCACCTCGTCGGGCGGAGCGGCGGTCACGGTGAGCGCAGCTACGCTGACCGGAACCGGGTTCACGATGTCGGGCGTTACCTTCCCCGTCACGCTGAATCCCGGACAGACCGCGGTTCTCAATCTGCAGTTCGATCCAACCACGGCAGGCGCGGCAACCGGGCTGGTCACGATCACCCGCAATGCCACCAGCGGCGGGACTCAAACGGTTGCACTGAACGGCACCGGCGTTTCGGCGCTGACTTATGAAGTGCAGCTGAGCTGGACGGCTCCGGCGAGCAGCGCTGACGCGGTTGTGAGTTACAACGTCTACCGCTCCACCGGCGGCGGCTCATATCAGAAGCTGAACACTGCGGTCAACACGCCAGTTACTTACACCGATACGACCGTGCAGAGTGGTGCGACTTATAACTATGAAGTGACGAGCGTGGATGCGTCGGGGGTCGAAAGTGCACCTTCCAACGTCTACACCGCGGCGATCCCGTAGTACGCCGCGTCGTTGCAAAACAAAAGGCCCGCCATTTGGCGGGCCTTTATTTTCCTGCGCGAAGTTCGGAGAAGCGACAACGATTCAGCGTGGCCGCTGATCGACTGGCATCAGCAGCGGACGATGTTCGGCGCGTCGATGTTGCGGGTGGCGTTGCGTGTGTCGACCACGAGTTTCGCTTTGGCAACGATGGCGGGATAGTCGTACTGCGAATGATCGGTCACAATCACGACGCAGTCGAACTCCGGAATCTGGTCGAGCGGAGTCGACGTCATATTGAGCGCGTACTTACGGCCCTGTCCGACGGATGGGAAGAACGGGTCGTTGTAAGCTACCTGCGCACCACGCTTTTGCAATAACTCGATGATGGTGAGCGACGGCGATTCGCGAAGATCGTCAATGTCCCGCTTGTACGCCATGCCGAGAATCAAAATGCGCGAGCCGCGCAGAGCTTTGCCCTGCTGACTCATCGCTTCGACGATGTTGTCGACAACAAAATACGGCATGCCGGCGTTGATCTCGCCGGCCAGTTCGATGAAGCGCGTGCGGAAGTCGAACTCCTTCGCCTTCCACGAAAGATAGAACGGATCGATGGGAATGCAATGGCCGCCCAGACCGGGACCAGGATAAAACGCCTGGAATCCGAATGGCTTGGTCTTCGCGGCCTCGATCACTTCGAACAGATCGATGCCCATCCGCAGGCAAAGCTGCTTCAGTTCATTGACCAGTGCAATGTTGACGCAGCGATAGATGTTCTCGAGGAGTTTGGTCATCTCCGCCGCGGCCGGAGATGAGACTGGGATAGTGCGGTTGAAAATGGTCCGATAGACCGCCGAGGCCAGATCGCGCGCAATCCGGCCACAGCCCCCAACTACTTTGGGGATGTCGCGCCGGGCAACCGTGTCATTGCCTGGATCTTCACGCTCCGGTGAAAACGCGACGTAGAAACCCGGGCTCGAAGCGTCGCGCGCCACGCCAAGGCCGGCAGAATTTCCCCGCTCCAGCAGCGGAACGACCACTTCTTCGGTTGTGCCGGGATAGGTGGTGCTTTCGAGAACGATGATTTGGCCGTCATGCACATGCGGCGCGATGCTCTTCACCGTTCCCGTAACGTAGCTCAGATCCGGCTCGTGGTACTCGTTCAGAGGCGTCGGCACGCAGATGATGACGACGTCCATCTCCGCAATCTGCGCATAATCGGCGGTCGCGCTGAAGCCGCTTGCGCGCGCCAGCTGAATCTCAGTAGCGGGAATGCGAACGATGTACGAACTGCCCCGGTTGAGGGTATCGACCTTGCCGCAGTCGATATCGAAGCCGGTCACACGGAAGCGAGCTTCGCTGAAGAGCAGCGCCAGAGGCAGCCCCACATAGCCCATGCCCACAATGCCGATGCGGGCCTGGCGCGTCTCGATTTTCTGAAGGATGGCGGCGGTTCGTTCCGCGGATGTCACAAGCAGCGCTTCACTCATCGTGAAATTCCTGTATCAGGATAGCTGCTTGTGACCCGCCGAGCCAGCAGATGGCGAACTCCTCCGCCTCAGAGGACCACTTTGCGGCAATAGAACGCTTCAGCGTACCCGCTGGGCGCATTGCACTCCATGCCGCGCAGCCGCATCAGCGAGTGGAAGGTGGACTCCTGGAACCAGGCCCTATTGCGCTGCGAAGCGAAGCTGTCCATCAGATTGCGCACTTTGGCCTGGGTTTGTTCCCGTGTCAGCGGCACAAAGACGCTGGGCCTTCCCATGTCTCCGTCGTACTTGGGAATTTCGTATTCGAGGATGAAGTGATTGCGCCACGTGTTCCACGTCAGCTCCGACAGGAGGCGATGATCCTGGTGAGCATCCTGGCGTTGGTGCGTGAAGATAATGTCGGGATCGACTTTCTGCTTCAGCTCTTCGAAAGTGGCCTTCACTTCCGAACCAACGAAGGGCATGAAGCCGTCGGGAAATTCCTTCAGCAGCAGCCGCTCGAGTCGTTTCGTGCCGGCAAAGGATTCGGCAGCCTTCTGCGCCTCAGCCTTGCGAACCCCCATGGCATTGAAAACAACCCAGTGCAATGTGCAGTTCGGGTATTGATCGATGAGGCGGAGGATGGTGCCGCCACAGCCGATTTCGATGTCGTCGGAATGGGACCCGAGGCAGAGAACTTTCAGGGGTCCGTCCTGCTTCACGTCGAGGCTCAAATTGATCATAGGAAAATTGCAGTCTTTCGCGATCGATGGAGGGTCGTTGAAAGGCCGTTGAGATCCAGAAGCCGGCCCCATGGGAGTGCCGATCCGCGATCGGTCACGTTAGGGTCTTTGTCTTGCCCAGCCCTTGTTTGGACTGAGCCGGAAGAACGTCATCGGGCAGTTCCATCAACGCACGATTTTCGGGTCCATTTTCGCCCGCAAATGGAACTGTGGAAACCCTGCCCGGAAAACGCTGCCTACAGCGTGGAAAATTCAGGGGTTACGTCAAAATTTACACCGATTTCGACCCAGGATTACGCAGGCTGCTTCGGGCCGCGAAAAACGATCGACAAGCGCTTTATTTTGAGCGGCTTGAGCGGAGATTGAATGGCGCTTGACGTGCAATAAAAATACCGAAAATCCAGCCTTCCAAAGAGGTCGCAGTATGCGGAGAAGTATCCCCCTGATGTTTTTTGCAGCTTTGGCGCTGATCGCGATAGCGCCAGGGCGCTCGGTAGATGCTCAGACGTACAGTCTTCCCAACGACAACACCGCTTGCCCGGGCAATTGCCGCGTTATTCCCTGGCAGGCCGGCTCGGATCTGTGGAACGGCGGTACGTTGCCGGTCTACCCGGCCACCACCTGCGCCGGCCTGGCCGCCAACGGAACCACCAACGACGGACCCGCGATTCAGGCCTGCATCAACAGCGCCGCCGCCAACACCGCAGTCTCTCTGCCCGCCGGCACTTACCTGGTAAACAGTACCATCCGGCTCAAAAGTGGCGTGGTCCTCCGAGGCGCCGGCCCGACCACTCAGATCAATCTCGGCTCCAGCGGCCAACTCACAACGCAGGCTTTCACCGCCTCCACCAATATGACGCCCTCGACTTCCTACGGCAACAACTCCCCGGGCTACGCATTGAGCGGCGCTCCGAAGAAGGGCGATACGACGATCACGATTTCCAGCGGCTCCGTGAACCCCGGCGACTGGATCGCAATTTTCGCCGACAACGACCCGACCCTGGTAACCGTCACCGGCGAAGACGGCAGTTGCGACTGGTGCGGCGATAACACCGGCTATCGCGTGATGCAGCAGATCGATCAGGTGACGGCGGTAAGCGGTACAACCGCGACGCTCGCCCGACCCCTCTACTACACGCTTTACACCAACCCGGAGTACCGCAAGTATAACTTCCTGACCCAAAAGGCCGGCTACGAGTACTTTCACGTCACTGCAACCGGTGACATCGGATCCAACCAGATCATCCTGCTGCAGGGATGCCTCTACTGCTGGGTAAAAGGCGTGGAAACCCAGAATACCGGCAGCAACAGTGGCTCAGCTCACATTGAGATGGACTACACCTACGGCGCTGAAATCCGTGATAACTATGTGCACGATCAGCGTTCAGGCGCCAGCGGCGCCGGTTACGGCATCTTCCTGAACTTCATCAACAGCGATGCCAAAGTAGAGAACAACATCATGCGGCACAACCGCCACGGTTTTGTCTTCCAGGGCGGAGGCTCCGGAGTTGTGTTCCTCTATAACTACATCGACGACGATTACACCGACGATCTCACGTATCTGGGTTCAGCGCGCACATCCCACGGCGCTCATCCCTACATGAACCTGCTGGAAGGCAACATCGCCTCCCACATCGCGGCAGATGACTTCTGGGGCAGTTCCTCGCACTTCGTCTTCTTCCGCAACTGGCTGTGGGGCGACGAAACCGGAACCGGTGTTCCCAGCTTCCCACCGCAGGAAGGCTTTGACGCGATCGATATCTATCCCATGCAGACCTACTACTCGTTCGTCGGCAACGTCCTGGGACATACCGGCCTGCTCACCAACTGGGGTGCTGCGACTCTTTCAGGTTTCGACGAGTATGCCTCGGCGGCCACACCCATCGTTTATAGCTTCGCCGGAGCGTCCGGAAGCATTCCCAGCACGCTGACCACCGCCATTCGACAGGGCAACTGGGACTACAAGACCGGTGGCGTCGCTTACTGGGACGGCGGCGCCGCCCATACGCTGTCTGCCTCCATGTACTACCCCAGCGAGCCCTCCTTCATGAAGGGGTATCCCTGGCCCCTCGAAGGCCCCGAAGGCAATCCCACCATCAACCCCAATCCCGCCGAAAACTGCTATCTGAGCGGGCCAGCCAAAGGCGGCGCCTATAACCCGGCGACTTGCTATGCCACCGGTCCGGTTCCGTCTCCGCCGACCGGCCTTACCGGGACCGTGGTCGCACAGTAAGAAGCGCAGTCAATTCCAACTAACTCAAGTCCCGGGTCGCGATAACATCATGCGATCCGGGATTTGCATTTAACCCCGCACTCAGGAAAACGGATGCCGCACCACATCGAGCGCTAACTTCTCCGTCTCGATAATTTCGGTGCGGGCTCCGGAGCGGGTTCTCCACCAGCGATCCGGCTTGAAGTTCGAGTACTGCGATGGCAGGACGACAATGCTGACGCCATCATTGCGCGTGGCCCGCCGCATGATCCGTGCGAGCCTGCGCGAGTGATCCGCTGAAGTCACCAGAACCACGGAATGATAGTCGTGCTTCAGGCACCATCCCGGCAGGATAGTTCCCTCCTGCTCGCTGCCCGACGTATAACGAGGGATCCGTTCCACATTTTGGACGCCCAGCATGTGAAGCTGAGTGTCTTAGATGGCGGCGCGATCGTCGTAGGGAAGACCGCGCCGAATGAATTCCTGGTCGGCGGCCGTCGGCGGATCGTCAAAGACCGCAACCCGCCTGGAGACGCCCTGGTGCACCAGGTCTGCGGCCTCCAGAGTGCCCGCCCCTTGCGCGTCGATCGCGACAACGACGACATCGGCCGATTGAACGTGAGGATCCGACGCCACCAGCGCCCGCCCCGCTGCTCGCAGAATATGGCGCCTGCTCGCAGGCACGGCAAAACCGGCCAGCATCAACAGCAGGACCAGCAAGAGTATCCAGTGCCACGCCCGTCTGCGAGGCCTGCGCCCCGGAACCATCTTCATACCCGCGGGAGTTGGATCCACGACTTCATCATAGCGGCGCCTGCGGAGAAGGAATGCGGCTACCGGACGCCTGACAATTCCTTTTGCGGGTAGTCGGCTTCAACCGCATCAGCCAGATCTTTGAGAGCCTTCTTGCGTTTCTGCATTTTGGTCAGCGGCGCCATGCCCACCATTGCAAGGATCGATTCCCACCGGTAGACCCAGTCGTGATGCAGCAGGCACTCCGTCATGTTGCGCGCGCGAACCCTTGCCTGCCGCTCGGGCTGCTTGTCAAAGTCGTGGATTACGTCGACGATTTCTCCGGACGTGAATGGAACTTCAAGCACCGCATCGGGCCAGGTGAAGATCTTGTCGAACTCCTTATTGTTGTACGGGCGCATGCCGATCATGATGGTGCCCGCCGCTCCGGCTTCGAAGTAGCGGTAACCAAACTCACTCGTGCCGCCGGTTTCCTCTGGCACATCGAACTTTCCCGGGCTTACGATGAAATACCGGCTGCGCTTCGCCATATTCGCGATCATCAGACGGTGTTCGTCGAGATCGTGCGCCTTGAGCGCATTGATGGTGTCATACATGTAGAACTTATTGTCCTGCTTCGCCATCTGCAGCAGCGCCTTGTGAATGGCAGGCGCGCGGCGGCCGATGCTCAGCACGTCAATCACGCGGGCCGGCGGGTTCGGGTAGGGCGAGAAATTCAGGTTATCGATGCCTGCAGGCAGATACTGGCTGTGCCCGCTAACCCACGGCAGGAAGGGATCGCTGGCCACGTACATGAAGATCACGTAGTCGAATTCCTTCAGGATCTCGAGGCAGCCTTTGTAGTCGGGGATGTCCTTGTAATAGAACTCAGGCAGCCAACAGATCGTCTTCCTGCACTTATCCTTCAGGCCCTTGAGCGACTTCATGTGCAGCAGTTCCGAGACCCGCTCGGGAACCGTGATGAACAGGTCGTACTCTTTGTCGATCCGAGTTTCGGTCACGCCGGGGTTGAACGCCACCGGCAGATACTCGCCCGTCTTCAGCGCCAGCCGCCTTCCCTGCTGATACCGCGGACCCGGGCCGGGCGCCAGCACGTCGACCGCCTCAACATCGCCGAGGATGCGCTCGAACTCGCGGAACGGGCATCTCCACACCAGATGGTCGTAAAGGTTCCGGTTCGAAAACAAAAGGACACGGTTTTTTTCGGATTGCTCGTGGTTGCCGTTGCTGTTCATCTGTTCCTCGAAACAGGAGATCTGACTGAAGTATGGCGTTTCCGGCTCAGGTCGCGCCATACGACTAAGGTGACCGGGGCTGACGCACCGAAGTGGAAGGAGGTCTGCTACCGGAGCGCCTCGTACTGCTCGATCTGGCTGCGGGTGAGAGCGCCAAGATCGCCTTTGTCCTCAAAAGCGCGGTACCACGTAACGATCCAGTCCAGAGCCTTGCCCAGCGGTATCACCGGATGCCACTTCAGGTACACCTTCGCCTTCGACGCATCGAGCTTCAGCAGATGCGCCTCGTGCGGATGGGCCCCCTTATCCAGTTCCCAGCGCGCCGCTTTGCCCCAGTACCGCACCAACCGGTCTGCGATCCACTGCACGGGCTTCGCGTCGTCGTCGGCAGGGCCAAAATTCCAGCCGGAGGCGAAAGATTTTGGATCTCTCGCAAGAGCTTCAGCCAGCATCAGGTATCCGCGCAGCGGCTCGAGCACAAACTCCCACGGCCGTGTGGCAAGGGGGTTACGGATCAGGCAGGGCTGGTCCGCAAGGAACGCGCGCATCAGGTCCGGAATCAGCTGATTCACAGTCCAGTCGCCGCCGCCAATCACGTTGCCGGCCCGTGCGCTTCCCAGAGCGATGCCATGCTTCTCGTAGTTCTGTGGCGAGAAGTACGAGTCGCGGTAAGCGCTGGTCACGAGTTCGGCACAGCCTTTGGAGTTCGAGTAAGGATCGTGGCCGCCCATGCGGTCATTCTCGCGATAGGCCCACACCCATTCGTTGTTCTCGTAGCATTTGTCGCTGGTAACGTTCACCACCACGCAGCGATGCCCGAGTTGCCGGAGAGACTCGAACAGGTAGACCGTACCCATCACGTTGGTCGAGTAGGTTTCGATGGGATCTTCGTAGCCGCGGCTGACAACCGTCTGCGCCGCCATGTGGATGACGACTTCCGGATTGCACTCGCGAATCGCGGCTTTCAACCGCTCGAAGTCCCGCAGATCGGCAAAGATCGAGCGAACGGAGCTCGCGACACCGGCCTGCTCAAAAAGACTGGGTTGGGTGCGCGGCTCCAGCGCATAACCGGTCACATTAGCTCCGAGAGCCTGGAGCCAGAGCGACATCCAGCTGCCTTTGAAGCCGGTGTGGCCGGTGAGAAAGACGCGCCGGTTCTTCCAGAAATTGCGGTCGGGCATCATAAGTTCAAAGTCGTTCAGCGACTAACAAGCGAAGTCCCGCCCTCTCCAACTGCGACGGAGCCCTGGGTCGAGACGCGTCCATCCAGTCGACGGCTGGCCGGAGAATCCAGCACCTTACTTTGCGCCGACAGGCTGTGCGACGGCAAAGCGCGCCAGTTGCTCATTCCAGAGCTGGTCGACGGCTTTGCGAGTTGGCAGCGTGACATCGGCAAACGTGATCAGGTGATCCTTGCTCACATCCCGACGCAGCGTGCAACCCTCTGACAAGCTGAGCGGCAGAGCATTCTCACGGCGCGCCGTCGAGCTGTTGTCGATCAGACCGTACCCGGTAAAGCCGCCGACCCCATCCAGAACCTCGCCCGCTTTCAGGTCGCGCTTGGCCATGGTCACCACTTCACAGACCGGTCCCCCCATCGGCACCACTGTGGGATCCCTATAGATCACGGCACGCCCAATCGTGGACATCATCTGGATGTGCGGCAGATGGAACGGAGTGTAGAAGACATAGAACGGACCATCGCCCATCTTCACGTAGCCCATCTGCGCCTGCTTCAGCGGATTCTCTTCGTAGACCACAACAAAAGCGCCGGTATAGGGCGCCGCGCCCAACGCATAGTCCACAAGACCCGTGCTGAGCATCTCTTCGGCGGGCAGCAGATTCGCGATTTCCTTCACGTGCTCGCAGGGCGGCCCATACATCCCCCGCTTCCCCACAGCGAAACCCGTGGCGTTCGCCAGAATGGTTGTTTCCAGCGAGAGCTTCGACGCGTCGGCGAACGAGGTCACCTTGCGCGGATCCTGATCGTATTTGAGAGCGAACGCCTTCTGCGTCTCGGGCGTGCGATAGTGATCCACCATTCCCTTCAGGTTGCCGCCGGCAACCGTACGCAGCCCGCAGCCGCGCAGGTACCGCAGCAGCGTCATCGCCACCCCGGGCTCTTCCCCATCGGTATGCGTGATCACCAGCCCCGCCTGCTGCGCCCGAACATTGAGAATCGGACCCAGCAGCGCGTCCAGTTCCGCGTTGCCCAGCACGACATCCTTGCCGTGGTCAAAGGCGGCCAGCACCACATCGAGCGCGTAGTCCAGCGTGCCCGTGCACTCGATAATCACGTCCACTGCATCGCAATGCGTCGCCACATCAGGATTGTCGCTGTAGACCGGGATGCCGCGGTTGATGGACGCTGCGGCCTCTTTCGCGGACTCGACGCGCTTCCACTCCTTCACGCCCGCTTCCTTGAAGGAGCGTTCAGCGTTGGCCTCGGTGCGGTTGATGATGGCTGCAAGGCGAATGCCTTTGGCAGGCGTCGCCAGCTGGAGAGCCACGGCGCGAGCGGCTGCACCGGCGCCAATGACGCCGATGCGGATCGGATTGCCGGAAGCTTCACGTTCGAGAAGGGCGGTATCAATCATAGTGTCTTTTCACCTGCGAGTGGCCAGTTGCGGTCCTGGTCGGACATCGCAGTGGGGACCAGAGGCCACTGAATTCCAAATGCGGGATCGTCGAATCGCACTCCCTTCGCTGCTTCGGGAGTGAAGTACGCAGAAGTCATGTAGAACAGATCGGTGTCGTCTTCCAGAGTCTGATAGCCGTGCGCGCACCCTTCCGGCACATAGAGCAGTTGATACTTGTCGGCCGGCAATTCGACGCCAAACCACTGGTACCGAGTCGGGGAATCGGGCCGCAAATCGACAACCACGTCGAACAGAACGCCCCGCGTGCAGCGCACCAATTTAGCTTCCAGCGCTGGCGCAACCTGAAAATGAAGACCGCGCGTGGTCCCTTTCTTAAAACTGAATCCCGTATTCGCCTGGACGGGCACAAAGTTGATCCCGTTCTCGGCGAATTCCCTGCTGCAATAAGCTCTCGAAAAGTGACCGCGATCGTCCTGGCGCAGAATCGGATCGATCAGAACGGCCCCGGCGACCGAGGTCGGCGTAAAGCGTAACGACTGTCCCATGCATCTCTCTTGAGTAATTGTGGGTGAATCAGGTTCATCGTAGCACCCTGCACAAACCGGATCATGAAGCCTCGACAACGAGGACTCAGGGCCGATTCGGTTTCGAGCAAAGGAAAAAGTATTCGACAGCAAGCATGGGCGTCACGACCGGAATGGTGAAGTTGATGTGCATCTGCAGCCCGGTCAGGTGCCGCTTCCCCGGCTGCTTGGGACGCCAGTTGTGCGAGGCGGGAAACAGCTTGTCGACCCGAAACACCTGCTCGACACCCTTCTTCATTTCGCCGATCGGCTTCACGTTGTTGTAATTCGGCCATACCTTGTGGCGCATGTGGCCGAAGTTGATGTAGCTCATCATGAAGCGGCCGTCATCCTTAAGGATGCTGCGAATTTCCTCGAATTTGCGCTGCTGCTGGTGTCCCATGTATTCGAAGAAGCCCATGGCCACGACAAAGTCGAAGCGCTGATTGTCCCAGACGATGGTTTCTTCAGCAATATTGCGCTCGCGCAGATAGGGCACCTGCTGGTGGATGGCAATGTCGATGCCGTGATAGCTCACATTGGAGGGAAGCAGCCCGCGCAGGGCGGCTGGACCGCAGCCGACATCGAGCAGCGTGCACTGCCGGCCGGCTGCCAGCTCGCCGATCACCTGAGCGCACTTCTTCAGACGAAAGCTGGGCTCGACGTACAGCGTGTTTTCAACCGCCCAGTAATCCCGGTCGCGAAAATTTTCAACGGCTTGCGGCATGAAATCCTCTGTTGATTCGTTAGTTTGGCCGAACGACGATGCTGTCATATCGGCATACTCCTGAAACACTCAAAACTTACTTCCGTCGCTGTCCGGAATGCGCGAACTCACCAAAAATCCGGTCGTACTGCTGATCGAGTTGAGAACGAAATTCCTTTGCCTTGCGCTCGAGGTTCGGCTTCACCTCGTCGGCACGCGACGCCAGCTCGGTGAAGTGGTCTTTCAGCAGCTGCAGATCCAGTTCCTCCAGCTGCTGGCGGTATTTGCCCAGCCCTACAGACTCCAGCAGCTGATCGTTCTTCGGATCGTAGGAAATCGATACGGCCGGAATGTTCATCATCAGGCCGAGCAGCAGGTTGTGGAATCGCGGCGAAACCACCAGATCGACCTTGCCGATCTGCGCGATCAGTTCCTCAACCGTAGTGCTGCCCTCATCGACGATGCCGGACTCTTCATAGCGAATGCCGCGCTGCTCGATGCGGGCGCGCAGCTCCTCACGCGTGCTCGCGTCATTTTTGGCATCGCCCTGCAGGATACGCACTTTGTACCCCTGCCGGCTCAGCCAGATCGCAAAATCCGCCATCGTGTCCAGATAGAACGAGTAGTGCGACTGGTGCTTGTCCGAATCCCACATGTGGATGTCGCGATGATCCATCACACCCAGACCGACAGTGCGGATCGGGTCGCCCTGTTTAGCCTGGCGCGGGAAGGAGTCGGGCGAGAGGCTCCAGACGAGGTCCGGATAGACGGGATCCTCAGGACGAATGAATCCGTTGTTGCGGATGCGGTCCTTCGAATTCTGATCGCGGAAGCTGCGGTAGTCAGCCAGCGAAAGCGCCTTCGTGATGAAGCGCCGGCTCGTCTTGCCGTAAATGGGACCAACGCCGACGCCGACGAAACGCACCTTGCAGCCGGCGAGACGTGCTGCGCGGGTCCAGCGGAAGACGTCGTAGGGGAAGCCCGAAGCCGTGGTCATGTAGTCGGTGAGCATGCCGGTGCCGGTCATAACGACCACGTCGGTGCCGCGCAGGCTCTTCACAGCCTGGCGCCACTCATTGATCTCGCTGGGCACGCGCTTCGCCAGGCGCACCACCTTGGCCAGCTTGCCGGCAATACCGCCGCTCCGGGCCACCTTGCCGAAATTCTGCACCGTCACCGGAATCGCAGCCAGCTGATGTCGCTGCTCCGTGTCCGCCGTGTTGAAGCTGATGGCGCACATCTCAGCGCCGGGCAGACGCAGACGGGCGTTCTGCAGAATCGACTGCAGCGTGCACTCGTTGCCGAGATTCTGGATGCCGAAGATGCCAAAGAAGGCGATCTTCGCGCCGGTCCCCGGTGCGGGAGAGGCGGGATGGTCGAGCGTGGGCTGCGCCACTTCCAACTCCACAGATGCACTCACGATGCTGCGAACCTCGCTTTCACGGCGCCTCTGATCTTGCCGGCCGCGAAGAATGCGCTCTCGCGTGGCCGCGGGAAAAGCAGGAAAAGCGCTATGCCGGCCAGCAGGCCAGCAGGGCCACATACCAGCAGCTGAATAAGATTCGAAGTGTGCCCCAGCAGTCGAACCGCAAGGGCGGTCATCAGATACACCCCCACCCAGCAGGGGAGATGCGAAATAAAGCCCATCCACAAATCGCGCGTGCTCACCGGGCCGCTCCGCCCGGCAATGTAGTACACGATCGGCAGCCGGACAATCAGGCTCACGAAGGCCAGCGACGTAACCACTCCGATCGGCCCCCAGTGCAGCCCCAGCACGAAGGAGGCAATCGTCACCAGACCCGCGGCCGTGTGGTTGGTCAACTGATCCTTGCCGCGTCCCTGGCTTTCATAGATCCAGCTGCAGATGGCGGAAAGCGGCTGCGAAATGGCAACCAGAGTGAACATTGCAAACAGCGGGATGGCGCCGGCCCACTTGTTCCCGAGGATCACCAGAACCAGCGGCTTCGAGAGCGCCAGGCAGGAAGCCGCGAACGAGAACACGACCAGCGCGAGCGTTCCATAGGCCCGTATATAACTGCGCCGGTACCGCTCGGCATCGTGCTGCAGCCGGGACAATACCGGGATCAGCACGTTGTTGATGGGCGTGGTGATCTGCTGGATGGGACGCGCCAGCAGCACCTGGGCGCGCGTATAAAGACCGAGGGGTGAGGCTCCGAAGAAACGACCCAGCAGGATACTGTCGCTGTTAGCGGAAAACTGCCCGATGAAATCGGCGATGCTGAGGTGGGCGCCAAAACTGACGAGCGGCTTCACTCCGCTCTTACGCGACGGAAGATTCGGTCGCCAGCCTGAGGTCATCCACATCAGGATCAGGTTGCAGGTGGCAGTCGCCAGCTGTTGCGCCACCAGAGCCCAGTAGGCGAAACCGCGCCAGGCAAGAACACAGGCCAGACCGAAGCCGATCGCGGCGGAGGTGACGTCGATAGTCGCCAGCGCCGGAAAACGCATCTGCCGCGTCAACAGAGCCTGGTGCTGGACCGTTGCCCCGGTGATCACAAACGTCACCGACAGCGCCAGCATGATGGCCGCAACCCGCGGATCGTGGTAGAACTTTGCCGTCAGCGGCGCCAGCCCGGCGCTGGCCATAGCCAGCGCTCCACTGAAGCCGACGTTGATCCAGAACAGATTGGTGACCTGTGCCTGGGTGATGGTCTCGCGCTGGATGGTGGCAATCGAGAGCCCCAGCTGGCTGAAGACCTGGACCATCGCCGTGACGCCCAGCACCATGCCCACCAGGCCGAAGTCGCGCGGATCGAGGAGACGCGCCAGAACCGCCGCCGCAAGAAAATTCAGAGTGAACTTCGCCGCCTGCGCGCCCACCGTCACAAAGCCGCCCGAAATGGCGCGGTGTCCGATGTTATGGAGCAGATGATCCGTGCGGAAATGCTCGTGTCCTGCCTCCGGAGCAGAAGCGGGATCGTTCATTTCCACCACATCCGTATGGGTGCCCAAGCAGCCTCCAGCGACGATACGACGCCGGTTCGGTTAAACGATGAAGAGAATCTCTTCCCGGGTTTCGATCCGCACACCCCCAACCTTGCGCAGGTTGACTGTGCGAACGTTCCTCCCGAGGTAAGCCTGGTCCCGTCCCGGCGCGTCAGTCCTCCGGGGCGAGTGATCTACTTGTGAACGAGGACGGGTTCAGGTGCGGCCGTCTTCTTTCCGTGCCCGTTGCGTCCCCATACCTGCCAGGGGGCGCCCCCTTTGGACCAGAGATCTTCCAGCTGCTGCCGCTCCTTGAACGTGTCCATGCACGCCCAGAAGCCTTCGTGCTTGATCGTGATCAGTTCCCTTGCCTCGATGAGCCTCGCAAACGGCTCGTCGACCAGTTCCTCGCCTTCCTTGATGTAGTCGAAGATCCGTTGCCGGAAAACGAAATACCCACCGTTGATCCAGGTATGCGAGGTTCCCGCGTGATTGATGCTCGTCACATGGGAGTCTTTATCGGTCTCCACCAGATGGAACGTCTGCGTGGGCGGCACGGACACAAAGCACGCCGTCTTGCCCGAACTGATCAACCGGTCGATAACCATATCCAGATCGATGTCCGTCAGGCCGTCGCAGTAGTTCGCCAGAAAGATCTCTTCGTTCTTCACGTGCTCGCGCACCTGGCGGAGGCGTTCACCGATGAGGGACTTGGCCCCGGTGTCGGCACAGGTGACCGTCCAGCTGGCGAAATCGTCTCCCAGAAGCTGAACCGTCTTGCCCCCGTCGGACAAAACGAAGTCGTTCGACAGAGCCTCGTTGTAGTTCAGGAAGAACCGCTTGATGGCTTCGCCCTTGTGCCCGAGACACAGGATGAAATCCTTGTGCCCGTAGCGCGCATAGTACTTCATCAGATGCCACATCACCGGCGCATCGCCAATGGGCACCAGTGGCTTAGGAACATTCTCGGAATATTCCCGCAACCGCAAACCCTGACCGCCACAGAAAATTACAACCTTCATAACTCTTCACCTCCAACAGCTACGTTGAATCTTGCGTATTTCGGATCTCTGCCGTCGTCCAGTTATTGCGCCGAAATCATCGCTCCTGTTTTACCAGCGACATCCTGCGTCTGTCGTGAACCGGCATCTCCCTCTGAACGTGCGCCTGGCTCGTGTCCCGTTTCAGAACCGGCCAGACAATTTCCTCTGCTGAATGCCACTCATCATCGCTGCAATCAGCCTCCCACAACAATCACCCGTTTGGGAGAGCCGGCGTGGCGCGATCGGAACCGGGCTCCTCCCGGGTTCAGGTGACCAGTGGCGCGGTGCCCCTTACAAGTACCTTCCTTTTGAGTGACTTGCGATTGGTTACGGTGGTGACCAACGTGACCTTTGCTCAATTGACACTCGCAGGCGATCGGGAGACGATGACCATAGCCTTTACAGCACCTTGTCCCCTGTTTGCGTGGGGGATTTCGAACTTTTTTTCGTGGCTCCCGAGGGAGATCTCACCGTTCTCAAAGAGGTTCAGCAAGTATGTCCGACAAAAACATCCCCCAACCGATCTTTGTGACCCTGATCTTGATGGGCGCCGCACCCCTGGTTTTCTTCCTCTTTATGTTGTTCCTTGCCGTTCCGGGGCAAAGCTTGCAGGCCCAAACTTATAGCCTTCCCAATGACAATACCGGTTGTCCGGCTAACTGCCGGGTCATTCCCTGGCAGGCGGGTTCGGACTTATGGAATGGCGGCACCCTTCCGGCTTACCCATCGGCAACCTGCAGCGGACTTGCAGGCAACGGAACTACCAACGACGGCCCCGCCATCCAGGCCTGCATTAACAATGCTGCGGCCAACACCGCCGTCTATATCCCTGCCGGCACTTATCTGATCAACAGCACCATCCGGCTGAAGAGTGGTATCGTCCTGCGCGGAGCGGGCGCAGCCAGCACGTTTCTCAACCTGGGCTCCAGCGGCATGTTGACCACGCAGGCCTTCACGGCTTCCACGAATCTGACACCGTCGACCTCTTACGGCAACAATTCCCCGGGCTATGCCCTGAGCGGTGCCCCGAAGAAGGGCGACACCACCATTACCATTGCAACCGGCTCTGTAAATCCCGGCGACTGGATCGCCATCTTTGCCGACAATGACCCGACCCTGGTGAGCGTCAATGGCGAGGACGGCAGCTGCGACTGGTGCGGAGACAACACCGGCTATCGCGTGATGCAGCAGATCGATCAGGTGACGGCCGTGAGCGGCTCCACCGCGACCCTCGCCCGGCCGCTCTATTACACCCTCTACAAGAACCCCGAATATCGTAAGTACAACTTCCTGACACAGAAGGCCGGCTATGAAAGCTTCAAGGTAACGGCAACCGGGGACATCGGCTCCAACCAGATCATCCTGCTGCAGGGTTGCCTCTATTGCTGGGTGAAGGGTGTGGAGACGAACGACACAGGAAGCCAGAGTGGTTCGGCCCACGTCGAGCTCGACTATACCTACGGCGCCGAAATCCGCGACGGCTATTACCACGATCAGCGCTCCGGCGCGAGCGGTGCCGGATATGGCATCTTTCTGAATTTCATCAACAGCGACGCCAAGCTCGAAAACAACATCATGCGCCACAACCGTCACGGCATCGTCTTCCAGGGCGGCGGCTCCGGCATTGCGGTTCTTTATAACTACATCGACGACGAATACACCGACGACCTCACCTACCTCGGATCAGCCAGCACTTCGCATGGCGCACATCCCTATATGAGCCTTTGGGAAGGCAACATCATGTCTCACGTCGCTGCCGATGACTTCTGGGGCAGCTCATCGCACTTCGTCTTCTTCCGCAACTGGCTCTGGGGCGATGAGACGGGAACCGGAGTTCCCAGCTTCCCGCCACAGGAAGGCTTTGACGCCATCGATATCTATCCCATGCAGACTTACTACTCGTTCATCGGCAACGTGCTCGGCCACACCGGCATGCACACCAACTGGGCCAATGCGACGCTCCGGGGCTTCGATGAGTACGCCTCGGCCAGCGCTCCGATCGTCTACAGCTACGCCGGCGCTTCGGGTAGCATCCCCAGCACCAGCACCACCTCCATCAATCATGGCAACTGGGACTATAAAACCCAGGGGGTTGCTTACTGGGAGGGCGGCGCCAACCACACGCTGGCCGCCTCCATGTACTACCCCACCGAACCCGCCTTCCTCCATGGATATCCGTGGCCGCTGGAAGGTCCCGAGGGAAACCCCACCACTAACGCAAACGCTGCGGAGAACTGCTACCTGAGCGGCCCCGCCAAGGGCGCAGCCTTCACCCCGGCAACATGCTATGCCACCGGACCCGTTCCTGATCCGCCCGTAAATCTCACCGGAACCGCCAACCCGCAGTAAATCTGGATCCTCATTCTTCCCGCCTGCCGTTCCACAGAGCGCTTATCGCGATCCGGGAACGGCTTGTGGATTGGCCGCCACCTCGGCCCGGCCACGCGAACGCAGCCGGTGGTACGCAGCGCGAGCAAACTGCCGCGTCAGGATCCGGTCGACCGGCGCTGACGTCTTCTCCATGCTCGCGCGCTCGATGTTTCTCGGGTGATCGTGAGCCACGAACCCCGACGTTCCAAACGAGACGTCCAGCGTTCGCTCGGAAAAAACCGTGGCGAAGAACTCACTCCCGACTCCATCGTCGTTGTGCGGAAAGGCGAACGCCTTCGGCTGGAAACTGAACTTCTGTTCCAGAAGACTCATGCACGTCCGCGTCTGGTTCAGCTGTTCATCCAGCGTCAGCTTCCCATACAGCGGATGATCGTGACTGTGCCCCCCAATCGCGAACCCCTGCCCGATCATCGCCTGAACCTGCTCCGAGGTCAGGTGCGGCTGCGTCTTGCGGACATAGCCATCGATGTCCACTTCCAGAATCTCCGCCATCGATCGAACCCTGCCGTTGTCCGCATAGGGGATCGCCAGCATCCGCTCCCGTAATGTCGCCGCTTCTTCGCGCAGATCCGGCAGAAATTCTTCGAGGCGCCCGGCCACAGCGTCGCTTGGCGGCTGCGACTGAATCCTGTCCAGCAGCAAACTGATTTCGTTGTGGTGCGCCAGGCCGCCGCCATCCAGGAACTTCGTCGTCAGGAAGAACGTCCCCGACACCCCGGCGCGCTCCAGGATCGGCGCGACCACGTCGTGCATCTCCCGGAAGCCATCGTCAAAGGTCAGATGAAAGCACGAGCGTGGCAGGCTGCGTGTTCCGTTCAGCGCATCGACGATATCCTGCAGCGTGACCGGCTTGAAGTGGCGGACAAGAAATTCGACGTCCGCCGTGAACTCCGCGATCGTCCGAAACTGGTACAGGTTGCTGACGTGCGGAACATAAGCATCGCCTACCAGATGATAGAAGGGCATCACCAGCGTGACGCCCGACAGCGGGCGCACCCACCCCATCGGCACCCAGCTGGTTCCCTTCGATAGAAGACCCGGGCTCATCGCCCCTGCTGTCCAACCACGCTCAGTTGCTCGTTTGCTTTCGCGCCGATCTTCCACTTCTCTCCCGACAGACGCAAAATCAGATTCGCCATTCCCTTGAACATAGTCGCCTGGCCCCAGTGCAGCATCGGAGTTTTAGCAACAATCCCCAGCGGGTACTGCCGGTAGTGGAAGTAGCCGCGCCGGTCCTGCATATTCCGGATCGTCCAGTCAGCAACTTTCATGGACAGTGGCAGCGAATCGGGATCCTCCTCTGCAAAGTAAGCCAGCGTATCGATCGCCTGCGCCGCACACTGAATGTCGATCGGATAGGGCCGGTTGTGATAGTACTTCGGCCGTCCCGAGGGTTCAAAGAAAGTCTCGATGTAGTAGCGCAAACCACGCTTCATTTGCTCGGAGAATTCCGTGTCGCCGGTGTACGTGATATAGCACTTCAGGCTGTCGAGGTTATACCCCGTATGGAAGTTATCGATCCACTCCCACATCCCACCTTCTGCATACCACCATGACCCATCGGGACGCATGTTCAGACAGCTGTAACTCATCGCGGACCGTGCGGCATCTTCGTAATCCTGCCGTCCCAGGTGCCGTGACGCCCGCGCCAGCGCCGCAGCTCCCAGCATGTTGGCGTTGTGGATCGACTCCTGTTCATGCATGAAATAGCTGAGGCAGTCGCCCTGCGGTGTCCGCTCTCGGGGCAGCGAGATGATCCAGTCACACGCACTCCCGGCAATGTCCAGATACCACTGATCCTGCGACTGCTCGAAGGCCTCGAGAAACGCCTGCGCGATGAGGCTGGTCCAGACGATGATGCTGTCGTCCTTCGAGTAAGAACCGCCGCGGCTGGAAAAATCGAAGAAATTCGCCCAGCTGTGCTTCTCGAACTTCTGCGATTTGTGCGCATCCAGCCAGCGCAGCACCTCCACGGCTTTGTCCCAGTACTCGTCGTTACCGGTAGCCCGCCGCAGCAGAAGATAGCCCCAGGCCATCAGTCCCCGGCCCTTGGTGGAATCCAGCGGCTTAATGCCAATCAGCGGCCGGATATTGATCGGTGATTGCCGGACGGCTTGCTGCAGGATGCGCTCAGCCAGCAGATTTCTGAACGTGAGAGCGCGAAGGGGGCTCGATAGGCCGTCAAATGGCTCGTAGCCTTTGTAGTTGTGCGATTCAACCCAGGACTGCACAGCCGACTCACTGGCGATGTACCGCTGCAGAGCCGCGTCGGTGTTTCCCGCCGCGGTCGCGCGAGAGCTTGTTGCCGTTCCCATTGGTATCCCTTCGGAAAATAATTCTGTTGGACTAAGCGCGTTTGGCGCGCGTCAGATAGGTCACACAAGACAGAAATCCATGGAACATGCCTTCAATCGAGGCATTCGCTAAAATATCCCGCCGGGCGTTGGCCGACATATGCCGGCGTTGCTCATCGTTGTCCAGAAGAAACAGCAACCGATCGCGCAGCGCGCTGCGATCGTCTTCCGGAACGATGAAACCGTTCTCACCGTCGTGCAGGTATTCGATCTCCGGAGGCTGATTGCCCAGCTCCGTCACCATCGGCAGCCCCCAGTAGAAAGCCTGATTCAGGCCCAGCCCGACGTGGCCGGGGATGGAGCAGATATCGGCCATTTTGAAGATTCGGCTGATCTGGCGATTTTCCGGATCGTGCACCTCACCCAGATAAAACGTGTTTGCCGGATTGATGCGTGCGCGAAGTTCCTCACTGAGCCCGGAACCTACGATCACCAGGCCCGTATCTTTCCGATTCAGATCGCGAAACATCTCGATCAGATGATCGACCTTCTTCCGATTCTTCTCTTCCCCGATCCGTCCGGCAAACAAGACCACTTTCTCGAACGGGATGCCGAGGTCCCGTTTGATGTCTTCCTTCGATTCCGCAATCGACGGAAAATCCTCGAAGTTAATGGTGTTATTGGCAACGAATACCTTGCCCTGTTGCCGCTCCGGAATGAAACGCATCAGCGAAGCCGTGTACAGGATCAGGCCATCGCTGATCCGGTGCAGATAATCGAAAAAAGCATTCCGAATGCGATTGTCGACGTCGTCGAGATTCCGCGCCTTGGTCCACAGTGCTACCGGAATCCTGGACAGCTTCAGCCAGTGAATCAGCGGCCAGAGGATCTTGTCCTTCATGTGCAGGAACAGAATGACCGCGTCCGGTTTGAACTTTTTGATCTCCTCCCTGTAGGCGGAAAAGCCGAACGGGCGCTCAATGAACTGAAATTGGCATTGGTTCTGATTAGTCCGCTGCATCTCGTTCGACAGAACAGCGAACTCCCAGCCGTTCTCGCGAAAATGCCGCCAAAAATAGTTGTAGACCGATACCCGGTAGTGCATCACCCGGTTCGAAATGAGTAGTACCCGCCGGGTCGGCTCAGGCATGGCTCCGCCTTCTCCATTCACAACTGCGACGGATTCGACCGCGCTACCAGCAGATGCCATAGTACTGACTCTTCACCGCGCTGCTCTCGACGATCCTGACCAGGTCGACGACAATCTGATCCGGCCTCGACATCTGCGCGAGAACTTCGCGGAATTTCTCGCTGGCGTTGCTCACAATCACGACGTCGGAATCGGCCATCAACTCCTCCGCCGACGACCGCATCAGCGACGAAACGTGCGGAATCTCTTTCTCGATATATTCCTTGTTCGCTCCCACCAGGCGCGCGATCGAAACGAATTCGTCATAGATGCCGACTTTGAAGCCCTTCCCGATCATGGTTTCGATGACATCCAGAATCGGGCTCTCGCGCAGATCGTCCGTGCCGTGTTTGAAGCTGAGTCCAAGAAAGCCGAGGGACTTCCCTTTGTACCCCTGCAGCAAGGTGGTCACGCGCTCCACCTGCTTCCTGTTGCTGACCAGCAGCGAATCGAGGAGTGGCGTCGCGAGATCCATGCTCCGCGCGTGGTAGGTGATCGCCCGCAGATCCTTCGGCAGGCACGAGCCGCCAAATGCAAAACCAGGCTTCAAGTAATACGGCGACAGATTCAGCTTCGTGTCCATGCAGAAGATCTTCATCACTTCATGACTGTCACAGCCAGCCGCTTTGCAGATATTCCCGATCTCGTTGGCGAAGGTAACCTTAACCGCATGAAACGCGTTGTCGGCGTATTTCAGGCTCTCCGCCACACGAATTTTGGTGCGGATCAGCGGTGCCTCGATTCCGTCAAACAGGCTGGCGATGCATTCGCCTGCACGGCAATCCAGCTCTCCGATCACCGTCTTAGGCGGATGAAAGAAATCCTTTACCGAACTGCCTTCACGCAGGAACTCAGGCACCATGCAGACTCCGAAGTCGCTACCCGCTTTCTTGCCGGATCGCGCCTCGAGGACTGGTATCACGACCGTCTCGACTGTCCCCGGCAAAACCGTGCTGCGGATGACAACAACGAAATAGTCTTTCTTATTCGCCAGGGCTGAGCCGATCTGCTCGCTCACCCGCTTGACCAGCTCAGTGGAGAGACTGCCGTTGGCGCTGCTGGGCGTGCCGACGCAGACCAGAGCGACATCCGTGGCCGCGATAGCCTCCTGCCAGGACTCGGTGGCGCTGAAAGCGCCGGACTTAGTAACGCTGGAAAGCAGTTCCGACAGGCCCGTTTCAATTACCGGCGGAAGCCCCTGATTGATCAGGGCAACCTTCGCGGGATTTGCGTCCACCCCGATAACATGATGACCCATCTGAGCGAGACATGCCCCGGAAACCGACCCAACATAACCAAGGCCAAAAACTGAAATCCTTGTCACTTTCCTGTTCTCCTTACTCCCGGTTAATCCGACCGCGCGAAGAGAATTGCAGATGTTTCAGAAATTGCGCCCCGCCGAACGTCCGATGCCCAACATCGCGCCCAGCCGGGATAGGTGGTGACAGTCCTTGATCAGATACTTCATCCCCAGGTGCTCGCCCGCAAGAAAGAGGAACGGCAGTGCAGCGGTGTAAAGAACCGCAGCCGTAAGGGCCTCCACCGCGACTCCGACCTTTCCGATCACGGATGGCTTCTCGGTTGAGTATCGCAGCGACACACGTCCCTGCAGCAATGCCCTCTTCAGGTGATACCTGCGGGTCAGCCGCGACTCCGGTACCAATTCGTAAGCAGGCGCTTCCTCGCACCACACGAATTTCTTCCCCGCCTGGGCGGCTCGGCGAAAGAAGTCCACATCCTCGCCGCCGCTCCCGTAGGCTGGATCGAATTGCAGGCCTTCGTGGCGAATGAGAGCCGCGCGGAGCAGTACATTTCCAGTACGCGTCTGCCGCCAGTGGAGAACCGTCCCCGTCCGATACGCAGGCCGCTCGCAAATACGGCTCTTCACCACCCAGGACGGCGGCTCGTTTTCAAAGTAGGGCCTGACAGGACCCAGCACGGCGTCGGCATCGGACTGCCGCAGGGTCTGCAGCATCCGCAACAACCAATCCTCCTGCGGCACCTCATCGTCGTCGATGAACGCCAGCAGTTCGCCAGATACCATACTCACGACCCGATTCCGCACCATGGCGAAGTTTCGCGTCGGCTCGACGGCGTACTCGATCGGCATCGGCCACGCCTTCTGCAAACGCTCGATCAGGCTGCGAGCGCTTCCTGCCTCGTCGTTGTCCACAACCGCGCAGGAAAAGGTGAACCGTCCGTCCGTTCTCTGTTCAGCCACCGCCCGCAACAGCTTTTCCAGAAGATCCAGTCTCTTATAAGTGCAAACGCAGACAGTGATCGTGGTGGTGCCCGCCGAAGCCTGCACATCGACCGCATCCGCCGCGCCAGCTTGCATGTGTGTGAGCGTATCTTGCATCGCAGTGTCAGATGTGAGATTTACGACGAGAGTCGGGGACGATATCTGTCGAAAGCTGCTGCGGAACGACCGCACAGTCCCCGATAAAATCCATTGCGGTCCTGAACCGGTGCCTCGATCTCTGGTTCCGGTGAATCCTTCTGATCCCATGCCGACGTTTTCGCCCGTACCTTGCGAGGCGCCGGATCCGGCATATTAATCGCCGCCATCAGCAGAAGGAACCACATGAAATGCGTGCCCTTGAGGAAGCTGGTTTCCGTGAAGTTATTGATCACGATGCTTAGCAGAAGAGTCAGCCGCAGACTTCCATACTGGAAATCCGTCTCAAGATGAGTGAGCGCGCCTCCAATGGCCGTGACCAGCATGCATACCATGATCCCTTCCCCGACCAGCCCAAGTTCGGCGTATATGTCGATGTACCCGTTGTGCCCTTCCTCCGGACGCCACTCCGGCGTTTTGGCGGACCAGTTCGGCATCGGGTAGAGATCGTATCCGATCGGCCCCACCCAGTAAGCCCCCATTCCTACGCCGAAGACTGGGCTCCTCCCGGCATTGTTCAGGACATCGCTCCAGATCAATGTGCGGTCGGTCAGCGTCATGTCGCGACCCGTCGCCTGCAGAACAAGTTTGACCGGGGTGGTGTCGAGAGCATCGAAAACCATCGAAACGACGGGTGCCAGGACGATCGCGGAGATCGCAGCGACCAGAATCAATCGCTTTGCGCGCCGGGCTTTCTTTCTGATCAATTGCAGCGAGATCAGGACTGTCGAACAAAGGACAAATCCAACAATCGACGAACTGCTGTGGACATTTTTCGACCCTCGCAGAATGTAGGCTGTTACCAGCAGGACGAACACTTCCATTCCCACCCGGCGAAAGACCTTCTTCGTCTTTCGATTTGGCCAGTCACGCAGAATATCCCAGAACAGGAACAGGCCGCCACACATACACACCTGGCCCAGGCTGTTCTTGTCGGTGGACAGACCGACCCACTCCTCATAGACTCCACTCCAGTCGTAGGCGACTCCGATGTTTCGAACCCAGCGAATCGCGACAAGAGATAGTGGCAGGATCAGCAGAAACAGACGTCGCAACAGAGCGCGAATGGCCTCCAGCGGATTCCGCTCGGTGACCACCATCAGGACCATTTCCAGGTTGCCCATGGAACGGATGCACCGCCGCACCGTCATCCCCGGAAAATTGGACCACACGACGCTGAGCGCCATGTATGCGAACAGAAGAACCATCCATTTATTGTTAAGGAGAATTCTTTTCGTCTGATTCCAGCGCTGATGAAGGACCCAAAAGCCCAGGATCATCAGCGTGATCATCAGCATGCGATCGACCGGGCTGCCTCCAAGGTCAGAATTGGTCGCCTTCATTCTGTCCCAGGCCATCCAGGTCGACAGTTCACGTGTACTGTCGAAGAACAGCCACACAAACGGAACCCACAGCCAGAACGAAGGCTTATCGCGGTTGTTCGCGGCTGCTCGCTTTGGAGTTGCTGCGACAGGCTGTGCCTGAACGGTGCTCAATGAATCTCCGCCCGGGGGTTTCGGGTTTCCGCTGGGGTGTGCAACGAATCTGAAGTCGACAATAAGGAACAGCGCCTGACTGCGTCCAGAGTATCTGATTTTTCACTCAGGCTACGGGCTGCTGATGGACGGACCGGCTCTTCTTCCTGCGGCTCCGCCACCAGAGTATGAGGCCGATAAGCGAAAAACCAACCACCGCTTCCGCACCATGATTCCAGGTACTGCGGTTGTCCACATAGGAATGGATGAACCAGCGCCCGGCTGCGGACCGCGATACCACGTCGTCGCGAAAGTCGGACAGGTGCCGGAGAGCCGCGACCCGCCAGGAGCGCTTCGAGATATCCACATGGCTGAGAACCATGTCGTTCTGGTAGACGATTGCCACTTCCCGCGTAGCACCCGCCTGCACCGGGACCTGCATCCGCAACCATCCGTTTTCAAACGTGTAGGGCTGAGCCTGACCATCGACCGTCACTTTGAACGGATCCGCTCCGTCTTCCTGCTTCTCGAGGTAAAAGACGGTGTCGTGTCCCAGATTGTTAGTGAGCCTTGCCACTGCGGAAAGCAGATCGACGTCGTAATTACCATCGTCGCGGAGCTTCTCGAGATAGAGGTGCTGCGTGATCTCGCCGAGACTGCTCCATTTTGTATCCGGCTGCAGATGGTTCACTTCATCCGCAAACTGGTCGAAGTCGCCGATCCCCTTGTCGAAAAACGCCTCGTGACAGTAGAAGAGCATCGGATTGCCCAGAAAGGCATCCATTGCGAGAAGCCACTGAGGAAAGGCTTCTTCGGCAGAGTAGCGACGCACGCTGGGGAAGTTCGCAAATGCCAGCGTCACCGGCCGCAGGCCGACCTGAGGATCCGGAGGCGGCGCCGCAATATCCGAAGGAATATTGATCGTGTTCACCGTCGCCCAGTAGTTGTAGCGCTTCAAAGCCGCCAAAGTCCCTTCCGGAGACATCTTGTGCGGGAAGACCATGACCGGATCCCAGGGCAGACCGGTGAGCTTGTGAAACTCCGCCATCCGCGCCAGCCCCTGCTTCATATCGGCGATCTGTCCGGCGATTGGCCTCGTGGAGAAAGGCCCAAACTCCTGATGGTCGTGGTTGTCGCCATGAACAGTAATCGAGTAGCGGTCAGCGTGCTCGCGAAACAGCGTGACCAGAGCCGGCTGGCTGCGATCGAAATTCCACGGAATGAAAGCCAGCGTCGTATGGAAATTGTGCTGCTGCATTTGCCGCAGCAAGCCGTAGTAATCAACGTAGCCATACGGCTGGCGCAGCCAGATGTCGTCGATCGTGAGATTGGCGTAGTGACCAGGATAATGCCACGCGCGTTCCCCGGCTGCGCTGTCCAAAAACAAAAGCTGCGGTGCGATGACAGGAAACAGAAACGGGCTTCCCAACAGATCATTTGAGATGTGACCCTTGCCGTCCGCTGGAGCGGTGACAAAGAAGACCGAGCGACCGCTCACCGTCGCCACCACCATCACCGGATATTGCCTGTCTCCATCGCTGGCGGCGATGAGCCAGCGTCCCCCACCTTCTCTTCCCACCGTCAGATATTGAACTTCTCTGCCGCCCATCGGAAGCATTGCGCCTCCGAGTTGCCGGGTAACCGGATCCTTCGGTGCCACCAGATAGGACGCGCTCTGACCGACGGCCGCAGCCTGTGTCCCCAGGATCGCGCCATCGGACCATTTCTGCAGTGCCGCCGCGTCCACCCCGTTGTTGATGCCGGCGATCATCACCGGCATCTGTTTGCCGGCGTGATTGATCGCCGACAGCAGCTGATTTCCGTAGGAACTCTGCAGCGCGTCTGCCGTCAGGATGACAGCGATGTTCTTCGCATCGTCGATCGCAGCCACAGCTTTGGCGCCATCGGCTGCATCGGTCAGAATGACGGAATTGACGTCCAAACCATACACCCGCGCAGCCGCCTCGACCTGTTGCCGGGTATAACTCGGCGAAGGGTGCGTATCGACAAATACGACGTCGCTGCACCAGGCTGTGCGGATTGCCAGGAGGGTCAGCAGAATCGCTGCGGCGAGGAAGTAACTGCGACGGTGAAACATTCGGATCGACAACTCGACTTCTCTTTCGGGCCCCGGAAAAAGGTGGCCAGTCTTACAGGTTTTATGCGGTACGCTCAGCGCCCCGCGGCATGTTAGGATTCGGGCGCGACATCAAACGCAGGTATAACTCCGCCTGCGCCTCTGGGTTGTATTTTTGATAGAAGCGAAGCGCCGCCTGTGCCTGACGCTCCCGCAACTCGCGGCTCCGGTACATCGCTACGATGGCGTCCGCCATCTGATCCACGTTCTCCGCGTCGTAGAAGCGAAGCATGGTGTCGTCGAAGTAGTAGCTGATGACCTCAAGGCGCGGCGCAACCACCGGAATTCCGAGATACACATACTCGAGCAGCTTCACAGGGAGCATGTACTTGTCACAGGCGAGATTGTGCCGGTTGCCGATAATACCCAGATCCATGCCGCACACCATCTCCGGGATCTTCTCCACAGGGAAGAAGGATTTGCTGAAATGGGCTTTTCCGTCCAGTCCCAGTTCCTCCGCCAATGCCAGTGCATCGGGCAGAAAATCGCCCGCACCATACATCCACAACTCAACCGGAATCTGCGCGGCCGCTTTAGCCACAGCCCGCAGAATCAGATCGATGCCGAGGCGGCGCGCAATCGTTCCGTGGTAAATAATGTGGAAACCCTCGGCCTTCTTCTGCACGGTGACTGGCCGGAACAACTCCACATTCGGCAGATTCAGCAGAACGGTGACCTTTCGCCGCGCGACGCCGCAATGCTCCACCAGGTAGTCGCCCTGATTGTGATCGGCACAGAATACGACGCTCGCGGCCCAGGCCGAGATCCTCTGTTCGAGCCGGAGAATTCTGACCGGAAGCGCATTTTCTCCGCAGTCGAACTTGGCCATGTAATTGACCATCATCAGGTCGTGAACGTCCAGAATGATCCTGGCGCCGAACAGCCTGGGAACAATGGCCGCAAACACCAGTGGATTCGGCATGTTATGCACGTGGATGACATCGTAGCTGCGTCCAAACGAGCTCCGTGTAAGAAAGAACGCTGCCTTCAGGAAGAATGTCAGGTACGACAGGATATAGCGCAGTGTGCTGTCGCCCTGATATTTCTCCATGATCCGGAAGATCGTTCCGGTGCCGAGTCGCTCAACGGTCTCTTCGCGATCGAAGCGAAGAGCCACAACGTCGACATTGTGACCCCGGTCCTCCAGCGTGCGCACATAATTCTTGATTCGCGCGTCGTTAATATAGTGCGCGTACGCCAGCATGCATACGTTCATTGACTCACCAAAGAAAAGCGGGGATTGAAATTTCAGGTGGGTGGAACTCGCAGGCAGATTTCTAACCGACGTGCCGGTAGAGAAGTCTCCCGGTCATGCGAAGGAGGGGATCCGGCATGACTGAGAATAACTGCTTCGCCAGCTGGCCACCGGGAGCCTTGCTCTCTCCCGTGGACGGCTTGCGCGACCAGCGCTGGTAACTCAGCATGGTGGATTGTGCGCCCAGACGATTCTTGAAATCAATCAAACCCTCATTATCTGTGTCGGAGCGGCCCAGATCGAGAGCGGTGAGGCCGGCTTCCTTCGCTTCACTGATCGCTTTCCAGAAAAGCAGAGGTGTGCCCCCCATGTTCGCAAATTCCTGATCCGACGCGCCGTACTTATACACCATCGTCTTACCATGCTGCAGCGTTAGGATGCCGGCAACCTCTTTACCGTCCTTAAATGCGATCTTGACGGCCAGCTTCTCTTCCATGGATTCGGCGAGATTGTGGAACCATTCAATCGGCTGCGGCGGCAGCTGGTGTTTGCGACGCGTGAGAATCATGAGACGATAAAACGCTTCGACCAGAGTTTTGCTGTTGCCGCTCTGATAGTCGAGTTGCTCGCGCTCCGCGCGACGAACCTTTCGCTGTACGCAATCTTTGTGCAGGGCCTTAAACAACTGCTCCGCCGTGGGTGAAAGATCGAGAACATGCAGGTAGAACGGCGGTGTATCCACAGCTCCCGCTTCAGCTTCCAGCTTCCGCATCGGCCGCAATTCCACATACTGCCACTTCCCTGCTCCTGCCAGTCTCCTCAGCTCTGTGAAGATTGCGGCGCCGGCCTGCGCATCGTCCAGCAAAGGTTCGCAGTGATCGGAGAACGGAAGAGAAACCATCCTTCGTCCCGTTATCCAGCTCTTGATCTGGCACAACACCACACCGTTCGAGAGTGGCGCCGAGGGCGCCGAGGTCGTATAGACCACCGGCGCATAACCATAGGTGCGGCGAATGGCCTCGAGCCATGCAACCGTGTGAAAGACGGACGCCGACTCGTGACGGTTAACGAACTCCGCCCAGCGTGGGTCGCGAAGCGGATCAAGAGTGTAGACGGTCAATGCTGTTTCTCCGCATTAGTGAACAGCCGTTCCGTGCGCAACCGGAGCCATCCGGCTGGAGTCCTTCTCAACCAAAGAACGCGACCAAACCGCGTCATTCTGTTGCTGCATCGAAGAACGAAAGAGGAAGCGCACACGACGGGCAATGAACGGCATCAGCGATAGCGCGAAGCCGATCCAGGATTTAATGAATAGACTGTTGGTGCGGAGCGACTGAACGTAACAACGGCGGGCGCGTTCCATCTGGCCGGCACACAGCTCGCGGCAGCCGAACCCGTAATAGCGATTCGCTGCGTACAGAGAATCGCGCAGGCTCTGCACCACTCCCGCCGCACCCCGCGCAGACTTCCGCTTCTGCTTCAGCGCCAGCATACGGGGCATTTCTTCGTCGAGATTCTCAGGCTGACCCGACCGCCGCCTCTGCGCCAGGCGGATGAGGATCGATCGCAGCTCATCGACGTACTGATGACCGACGACCGTGAGACCACTGTGATTCAGGCGGTAGGTGACCAGCGGCTCGCCCAGGTTATGGGCCTGAGCACTTTCCAGAATGCGCAGAACGAAGTCATGGTCTTCCGCCGGTTCGAAGGCCGCACGGTATCCGCCTGCAGCTTCGCACAGCGATCTCCGGAACATGATGGACGAGTGGAGAAAGCACCAGCGCTTCATGATGGCGCGTTGGATGTCTTCGTTGTCTTTGGGAAGACGCGAGGTGTAGAGGACGGCCCCGGCGGCGTCGATGTTGTCGTAAACAGCGCATCCCACCAGGCCTGCCGCGGCATGCGCGTCCAGATATTCGACCTGCCGCTCAAGCCGGTGCGGCGCGCAGACGTCGTCAGCGTCCATGATGGCGATGTATTCGCCGCGCGCTGCTGCGATCGCGTCATTGCGGGACAACGACGCACCCCGATTGCTCGGATGGCGGATGATGCGCATGCGCGGATCGTCGAAGCGATCGAGGACCGCAGACGAACCGTCGGTGGAGGCATCATCGACGACGATCAGTTCGAAGTCGCGCCGGGTCTGTACGAGAACGCTGGCGACGGCTTCCTCAAGGAACTGAGCGGCGTTGTACACCGCCATGACGACTGTGACTCGAGGCATTGGTTTTGTCTCGAAGGACATAGGATTCCGCACGCCTACTGCCGCTGCGGAATCAGCTGGTCGTGGACAAATCCAAGAACCTCGTCAGTAACTCGAGCCTGCTGTTCGCCCGATAGCTGCGGATACATCGGCAGAGAGAGAATTTCGCGGGCCAGCCGGGTCGCCACCGGGAAATCCGTCTCCCGATAGTTCATCCCTTTGTAGGCCTTCTGCAGATGCAGAGGCACAGGATAGTGAATGCCCGTACCGATCCCGGCCTCTCTGAGATGCTGTGCCAGACCATCGCGATCGCCTGTGCGCACCACATAGAGGTGATACACGGCGCGCGACCACGAAGGCTCATAGGGACAGATGATCGCTTCGTTGCCCGCCAGCAAACGGTCGTACTCCGCAGCACGATCGCGCCGCTGCGCGTTCCACTGAGCCAAGTGGCCCAGCTTCACTTGCAACAGCCCGCACTGCACGGAGTCGAGCCGGCCATTGTACCCTTCCATGTCGTGGTAGTACTTCTTGGCCTGTCCGTGTTCGCGAATCATTTTGATCTTTGCGGCGATCGCGGCGTCGTTGGTCGTCACCGCTCCACCTTCGCCAAGCGCTCCCAGATTCTTCCCGGGATAGAAACTGAAAGCCGCGGCGCGTCCCATGGTGCCCGCTTTCATCCACCGATTCAGCTTGCCGGAAAAATACTCTGCGCCGTGCGCCTGACAGGCATCTTCAATCACCACCAGTCCGTATTCATTCGCGAGCCGCAGGATCGAATCCATGTCCGCCATCTGGCCATAAAGATGGACAGGGACAATACCAGCCACCGGGCGCTGGTGTCTCTTGCTGATCAGCCGCCCGGAACTGTCGCGCGTGCAGCTCTGCTCCAGAAACTCCTGCAATCGCTCGATGGAGATGTTGTACGTGTTCTCATCGATGTCCACGAATTCCGGGATCGCCCCCGCCTGAGAGATCGCCTCGGTCGTGGCGATAAACGTGTTCGGCACCGTCACAACCACATCGCCCGCTTCGATTCCGCAGGCCATGATCGCAAAACGAAGAGCATCGGTCCCGCTGTTGACCGCGATCGAGTGCGTCGTATCGCAGAATGCGGCGAACGCCTTTTCGAAGTCCTCAACCATCGGGCCGCCCACAAAACCCGCGGTGAACAAAACGCGGCGGAAAACGGCTGTCAGCTCTTCTTCCAGCTCAACATGCGGAGTAACAAGATCGAGGAAGGGGATGTCATTTGATGCGAACATGGGGGTCCTCTTTGCTTTCTTCGATGTAACGCAGAATCCTGGCGGGATTGCCCGCCACGATCGAGTTGGATGGGACATCTTTGGTGACAACGCTGCCTGCGCCTACGATGGCGTTCTCACCGACCGTAATGTTGGAGAGAATGGTGACGCCCGATCCGATCGATGCGCCCCGGCGAATCACCGTCCGTTCCACCTTCCAGTCAGCTTCCGTCTGCAACTGGCCTCCGGCCGTCGTCGCTCGTGGATAGCTGTCGTTGATGAAGGTCACTCCGTGACCGATGAAAACGTTGTCCTCGATCACGACCCCTTCGCAAACGAAGGTGTGGCTGGAAACCTTGCAGCGCTTCCCGACCGTGGCGTTCTTCTGAATCTCCACGAACGCGCCGATCTTGGTATCGTCGCCAATCTCGCAGCCGTACAGGTTGATGAACTTCGACAGCCTTACATTCGTGCCGAGCTTTACGTCGTCTGCAATGCAATTGAAGGAGTTCATAGATATACGAGCGACCCTCTCTTGCCGATGGATTCGCTGGCTGCTTCCAGCATCTTCACCACCCGCAGACCGGCACATCCATCGTTGAACGGATCCTTTCCTGTCCCGATGCAGTCCACAAAGTAAGTCAGTTCCTGGCGGAGGGCTTCCACCTGCTCCAGCTGCGGCGACCACATATCGCCCGAGCGGTAGTTCACCAGCAGTTTGTAAACGCCCTCGCTGTTGGTGATATTCACGCCCTTGTCGTAAACCTTCACCTTTTCATCGTTCTCGAGATCGTTCCACACCAGCATGCGCTTTTCTCCGCCGATCAGCGTGGTCCGCACCTTCACCGGCGACAGCCAGTTGACATTGATGTGCGCGATCACGTTTTCCGGGAAGTACAGTGTCATGAACGCAACATCTTCGTGAGAGTTCAGATGCGACTGTCCCGTCGCCACCACTGCTTCCGGACTACCCTCGATGACATAGTCCATAATCGACAGATCGTGGGGAGCAAGGTCCCACAACACATTGATGTCGTGCTGAAACAGCCCGAGGTTGACGCGCGTCGAGTCGTAGTAGTACAGCTTCCCCAGCGTTCCTTCGCGCACCAGTTGAGAAATCTTCCTGACCGCACCGGTAAACAGAAACGTGTGGTCCACCATGATTCTCAGGTTCTTCTGGATGGCGATATCGATCAGCTTCTCGCCCTGCGCCACATTGCTGGTAAATGGCTTTTCCACGAAGACGTGCTTGCCGTTTTCCAGCGCCGCCTTCGCCAGCTCATAGTGCGTCCACACCGGAGTGATGACCGCAATAGCATCGATGTCGGGAGAAGTAATTACCTCCATCGTATCGGAAGTAACATGGATCCCGGGATACGCCTTCTGAGCGCGCTTCTGGGCGGCAGGGCTGAGTTCCGCGATTGCCGCAACCTGGGAATCTTCGAGGGAGGCGAGGTTTCTAACTACGTTGGGCCCCCAGTAACCGTAGCCGATAACACCGAAATTCACGAGATTGTCACCACACTTTCAGGAGACTGCTGACAAAACGCAAGGCAGCATCGCTCCCAGGCGGAACGATACCTGCTGAAGAGAAAAGGATAAGAATGGATCGCTTCTGCGCTGGCGTGTGAGCTAGTAGGCGCCCTTGATGACAGCAGCAGGCGTGCGCAGAAGAATTTTGAAGTCCAGCCACGGCGACCAGGAAATCGCGTACCGCAGATCGAGGCGCACCATGTCGTCGAAGCGCACACGGCTGCGGCCAGTCACCTGCCACAGCCCCGTGATCCCGGGCTTCACCTGCAGCACGCGCCGGCGGTGCCAGGTCTGGTAGGCCGCCAGCTCGTAAGGTACCGGCGGACGCGGACCAACCAGCGACATATCTCCCCGGAGTACGTTGATGAACTGAGGCAGTTCGTCGAGGCTGGTCTTGCGCAGGAACTTGCCGATCGGAGTGATTCTCTTGTCCCCGGCCAGCTTGTAGACGCTTTGCCCGCTCGCCGTCTGTACGCCCTCGGCCACACCGGCGATCAGCTGCTTGACGTATTCCTTGTGCTCGCTCTCGTCGTTGTTGACTCGCATCGAGCGGAATTTCAGGAAGGTGAAGCGGCGGCCATACTGCCCGATGCGATCCTGCCGGAAAAGTACAGGACCTTTCGAGGTCAGCTTGACTGCCAGCGCGATAACGGCGAAAAGCGGCATGCAGGCGATCAGCATCAGGCTCGCCCCCGCCATGTCCATCACCCGCTTCACGCGCAGCAGTGTCCGCTGATCGTTGCTGGGAATAAAGAGATCCGGATAGAGAATCGGGTCGCTGGGGCGACCGGAGCTGTCGCCATCCCAGTCGTCGGGAAAGAAGTGGAACGAAAAGGTGATCTGGTTAAATCTCTCCAGCGTCACCTCCTGCTGCAGCGCGCTGCTCACCCGGCCGAGGATCGTGCTCAGAACCGAATTCTTGTCGCTGACAACCAGTCCGGTGAAAATCACGCCCACCGTGTTGCGGTCCTTGTACCAGCCGACCACATCGGTTTCGCGCGTGGAGGACTGCATCGCCGCGGCGATGCCGTTCAGGGTCTTGTCGGGGCCGTCGCCGTTCTGGGTCGCACCCGCTTCGAGCAACATCAGCAGGAATGGTTCCCGGGAGCGTTCTGTGCGCTTTCGCTCGATCGCGATCCGTCGCCTGAACGCCTCCTCAACCAGAACGTCGCGTTCCCCATAGGCGGCCGCATCAAAGATGGGGTCCACCATATCTGCAATCTTATTGATCCTTGGCAGAGTCACAACTCGCTCCTCTCTCGAGCATCGATCGAATGTTCGAACATCAGGTGCGAAAATCCGAATATTCTCTGAACTTATGGTGTGGCGGCTTATTGCTCCAGCTGAACTATCTCTTCTGCTGCGATTCCCGGTCCCGAGTTACCGGCAAGCCAGCCCCGGATCGCGTAAATTGATCCGGCTTGAATCTTGATTCTTCCACTAGCTCGACCCGCTGCTGGAACGGGAACTGTAATAGTAGTCGCTGTGCGGTGCGCTGTGGGAAGAGTTCAGGATTGCCCCGATCAGCTTTTGCGGCTCGATGGCTTCGACACCCCTTTGCAACTGCCGCTTCTCGCTGGTTCCCTGCCGCGTCACCAGCAGAATGCCGTCGCATAAACGCGACCACACGCTCGTGTCGGCCAGCGGCAGAACCGGAGGCGAATCCACCACCACCCAGTCAAACAGCTCGGAGAGCTGATCCATGAGCATCGATAACTTCGCGGACTGCAGCAGCTCCAGCGGGTTGGCCGACGAACTGCCGGCCGGCATAAACCACAGACCGGGCCCTTCGAGGAAGTAGATGCTGTCCTTCATCTCCCGGCTCTCGCGCAGCCACTCCGACAAGCCAGGCCGTGGTGCCAGCCCGAACATCGGCGCCAACGAAGGCCGCCGGATATCGCCCTCCAGCAGGAGGGTTCTCTGCTGCGCCCGCAGTGCCAGCGAGCAGGCCAGGTTGGCGGAGCAGGTACTTTTCCCTTCCTGCGGAATCGAGCTGGTGATGAGAATCCTTCTCAGAGCGCGATCCCGCCGCAGATGCCGCAGACGCACCGCCAGCAGACGAAAGGCTTCAGCAGCCGCGCTCTCTTTATCCGACACGCTGACCAGGCGGCCCTGAGCCGGGGCGGAAACCCGCAGCATCTGAAACTGATCGAAGATCGCAGGGCGCTCCTGGGGGTGCGACTCCTCAACCGCCACCGGCACCCGCTTGCGCGAGCCGTTCTTCCCGAAAGAAGAGCCATTCGTCGCCGGCCCGTGTCCATTGCGCGCAACCATCTTCTCCGGCACTGGACTCTCGATCTCGGGAGCGGTATTGTCCGCCCAATCCGAAACCGCGCGGCGCTCGGCATCGCGAAGCAGTTCTGTTGCATCCGGTGCCTGGGACCCGTCGGTCCCGGACCGTTCGGCTTCCGATCTTTGCAGGGCGTCAAATATTCGGCTCATACTCACTCGCTTCCAGAGAAACAGGCAAATTCAACTCGGCACTGCGCGCCACCGGCTTGCGCAGCGCTGAATACAGGTCGCGGAGGACCTTCGCGGCTTGCTGGACGTCCATTTCGGTGTGGGCCCCGTTTCCCGAATCGCTGAACTCGCGGTCGAGGCGGAATTCTCGTGCTACATCTTCGACAACATCGGCAGTGACGGTTGATATCTGTCGCGCGTAGGCGGTGATCAGTGCGTTCTCGCACACCGTGTTGATCAGCCGAGGGAAGCCGCGGGAATGGCGATAGACTGTTTCCACTGCAGCGGGTGGGAAGATACGCCTCGTGTCTCCTTCGGCTCCGGCTACATGCAGCCGATGGCTGACGTACTCGGTGGTCTCTGCGGCATCCAGCGGGCCGAGTTGCGCTCGAAGTGCAATTCTCTGCTTGAGCTGGCGCAGCCCGATCGAGTCGAGCTTGTCGTCCAGCTCCGGCTGGCCCACAAGAACAATCTGCAGCAACTTATCGTCGGTCGTCTCCAGGTTCGACAGCAGCCGTACTTCCTCCAGCAATTCCTCTGAAAGATGATGCGCCTCGTCAATGATAAGAACCGTTGTCAGACCTTTCGATCCGCGCGACACCAGAAATTGCCCCAGATCGAGTAACAACTCGCTCTTGTTCTTGCCCGAGGCGGGAAGCCCGAAATCAGCAAGAACATACTGCAGGAATTCCGTGGGCGAGAGGCGGCTGTTGAAAAGATAGGCGTAGGCAATGTCCTTGCTTTCTTTGAGCAGACGAAGCAGGCAGCGGAGCAGGAGAGTCTTCCCCGTGCCCACCTCTCCCGTCACCACCACGAACCCCTTGTGCCGCCGAATGCCGTAATGCAACGCGGCCAGCGCCTCATTATGCCGGCGTGTCGACACGAAATATGTCGGATCCGGCGTCAGATCGAAGGGGTTACGCGCGAGCTTGAAAAAAGCCTTATACATGGATTACGGCGCCTAGCCGTGCAAGTAACTGATGGCAGATCCTGCAAGGATGACCACAACCACAACCGCTGCTGTTGCCCATCCGATCAGTGCTTTTCTTTTGTTCAGCTGCTCATCGACGGCGTTGCTCACTTCCGGAATCTCACAAATCACCGGAACCGGCAGAATGTCGCTGATCTCGGCCTCGTTATGCAACCGGTCATCGGTGAACTCAAAGGCAGCCACTGACGCCGATCCAAATACCAGCCCCGCGAACAGGCCGAAGAAGCAGAACTCCAGGCGGTTTGGAAAATCGGGCTTCACTGGCAGACTCGGTGGATCCAGCATCTGGAATCGCTCGCCCTGCTGCATCTGCTCCATGTTCGTGGCCATCTGCGAGTCCTGCATCTTCTTCAGGAGATCGTTGTAGTTGGCCTGCGACTGATCGTAGCCGCGCTGCAGATCCGCCAGTTCCTGCTCGCTCGCGGGCTCGGCGTTGATCCGGGCTTCGTACTGCCCAATTCTCGCTTGCAGCGAAGCGATCGACTGCTGGCGATTCTGGATTTCCAGATTGTCCGACTGCAGCTGCGCCTGCAGCTGGGCAATCGTCACGCTCTCCGGGCTCTTCTCGCCCTTCGCCTTTTCCGCAGCCACTGCCGCTCTCCGCTGCTTCTCCACCTGCGCAATCTGCACCTTCAGCTTCACCACATCCGGATAGCTGTCCGTGTACCGCGAGGTCAGGTCGATCAGTTGATCCCGTAGCTTCGCGAGCTGAATATCGATCGCCTGAACGCTGTTCGGGTCAATCTGCGCTCCCACTGCTATCGCTGGTGCCGGATTGGTCTGCAGTTGCTGAATCTCTGTCTGATGCAGCGCGCGCTGCTGCGACGCATTGTTCAGCGCGTCCTGCTCGGCGGTCAACTGTCCCTGCAGCCCCCCGAGGATCTGCAGGTTGCTGGCCGCCTGTGAAGGCAGCGCTCCGATGTGCGCGGCCTTGAAGTTCTTAACCTTGGCGTCCTGCTCCACCAGTGCTTCACGTGCCATGTCCAGCTGCGTCTTAAGAAATTTGGTCGCGTCGCCGGACTGCTGCAGCAGCGTCCGCTGGTTCTCGTTGATGAACAGCTCCGCCAGCTGGCCGGTCACGGCCTGCGCCACGCGCGCATTATGCTGCTCGTAACTGATCTTGAATCCGGTTACGCCTGCATTCTGGCTGTCGCGGGTCAGCTGGATCGTGATTTCCTTTTGCATCTTCGCGACCTTGTCGTCGTCGGTCAACGGCTTCCGCCCGCCTTCGTACAAGTGCATCGCGTTAATGATCGTCAGCAGTCGCGTGCGGCTCAGGATTTCCTGCTGCATGGTCTGCAGCCGGGCCTGCAGGCCCTGATCGACAGCAACCCCGATGAGATTCTTCGACATGGCCGGCTCGTCGACCAGAATCTGCGTCGTCGACTTGTAGCGGGGCGGAAGAATCCAGCTCAGGCCCCATACCAGAATCCATCCGGCGAGCAGCGGAACCAGAAAATGCATGTGGCGCCGAAGCCCGATATCCAGATAGCGCTGGAGGTCCGGTTTCTTATCTTCTTCTGTCTCAAATACTTCTGCCATCTTATCTTCCTACAGGTCGGGTTATCTGGTAACTGACGGATCCGTATTCGCGATTGCTGGTGGGAAACTGCATTAGTGCGCCCACCCCGGTGTAGCTCTGGTCCATCCAGTCGTATCCAAATGTGATTTTGAGATTCCGGGTCAGCATATGGTCCGCCGAGGTGCCCGCCGCGATCGTATGGCCGCCCGGCTCGGCGAACAGATAGGTCGGCGTCAGGTTCTTGTTGCGCGAATACAGCGATGAAACGTTAATCGCCCACGTGGGCGACAGCTGCCGGCGGAATAGTGCCTGCGCGGCGTCTTCGGTATACGCACCCGGAAGCCCCCCGCCTGCTGTTACCGCATGCGTGAAACTGGCGGACGCGGTGGTGATGTGCGCCTGCCATCCCAGTGCAACGGTGCCCGAAGGCAGCCATGCCGCGACCAGCGCGTAGGGCGCCTGCGCGATGTTGTAGTGCTCCGGGCCTCCCGTAACCGACAAAGAAAGCGTACTCTGCTGTGAGTTCCTGAGATAAATCGTGTAGAACCCAAAGATATTGTCCCGCTGGACAGCGTTATCGGCGCCCTTCAGAAAACTTACGATCCGGGCATGCTGAACCTGGCCCCCCAGATACTGCCGGCGCGTCAGGCGCTGCGTCACGAAGGCAGTACCTTCGTAGGACGTCGAATTGTACAGCCCAACCACTTGCTGCGCCTCCGGATAGTCGAGAATCCCATAACTGGCGGTCAGCCCGAACATTCCGTTGTCGCCGGACTGGTTGGTCAGCTGTGCGGTGGCGGCATTCGAAATGCGATCGGCAAACGCCGCAATTGCCCCCGTTGTTTGGGTCGGATCTGCGCCGGTGATCACTCCCGTAGTGGTGGAGAAAGGCTGATTGAACAGGCTCGACGCCCGAATGAAATTGTCCTGCAGGGCAATATTGGTGTGTGAACTCAGCAGATACTGCAGATTCGTCGTGGCATTCTGGTCTGAGGCGTTGAAGATAGAACTCGGCTGGTAAATGGAGAACCCCGGGCTGTAGTTGAATATCCCACGTAACCGCGGCGAGCTTCGGTCCAGGCTGATGGTCGGCCAGATCGAGTAAATCATGTCGCCCTTGGCCACCGCACTGTAGCCCACTTCGACGTTGTTGTCGTAGGCAATAGTGCCGGTCACACCGAGATTCAGATAGTTCCGGCGCGCCTCGCCCCCCGTCAGCACCGGAAACGCCTGACCGCTCACCGGCGGAGGCGTCAGCATCCCGTCGTTGGCCACGGGGGCGTCCGCCTGCTCGTCAGTGCCGTTGTTGCCGCCGCCTGTCGCCTGCGACCATCCGGGAACGGACGCCATCAGGGCAAGAATTATAAGAATTCGCGTCGCCATAATGGTTCTCATGGAACCACGACTGTGTCTCCAGGCTGTAAATGGATGTTCTGCTTCGGAGTCTTGCCCTTCACAAAGTTGTTGTAGTTAAAGGAAAGCCGCGCCTCCGTTCCATCGGGATTCGGACGAAGAACATAAATAGACTTCTTCTTGGCAAAGTCACGGAAGCCTCCGGCTGTCGCGATCGCATCCACCACCGTCGTGGTCGTTGTGAGCGAATAGGATCCCGGCTTGATGACCTCGCCCATCACGTTGAACTTGAGGCTGTTGATCTGCGTGACCATCACGGTCACTGCCGGCTCGGTGATGAAATTCCGCAGCCTGGTCGTGATCTCGTCTTCCAGTTGAACCGGGGTCTTGCCCGCTGCCTGCAGTTCGCCCACCAGGGGCAGAGAAATCTTCCCGTCGGAGCGGACCGGAACCGTCTTACTCAGTTCCGGCTCTTTCCAGACATTGATTTCAAGCTTGTCGTCGTCGCCGATCACATAGGTGTTGTTGTGGGCTTTGGTAGTCGGTGGAGGAGTGACCTGATCAGGGGCGGCTCCCGTCGGCGAAGCCGACTCCGGAGCGGGGGAACTGGAGGCGACAGTCTGCGCCGGCAAACTTCCGCCAACAGCAAACATCAGAATCGCTGCAGCAACCAGAGCGTAATCAGTTTTGAATCTCATGACCTGAAACAACCTTTTGGAGGAATGCGAATGGGCTGGCGGCCCACGGGCGACCTCCCGCTGTAGAACAGTGAATTGAGCTTTGACGGCTCTGAGGATCGAACGTTGTTAATGGGTGCTGTCTAATGTTGCATCGTAAATCGGATCTGAGGAAGCAAAATTCCTCTGGAAATTTCCGCCGCCCAAATCCAATCCTGCGGCAGGTATATTTTTCGGACCCGACCCGCCCACCGGCTCTACATCCGAAGCCGAAACCTCCACTCCAACGGACTGCGCGAGCATATCTACGGAAAGAATCAGCCGATAAAAATTCTTTTTGCGGATCAGAATCCCCTCGACACCTTCCAGAGAACCGCGCGTGACTCTAACCCGTTCGCCGATCTTGAGGAAGGGATGAGGCTCAACCCGGTACGAACCCTGGATGGCCTTCCGAATCGCATCGATCTCCACCTCGGGGATCACCTCAATCTGCTCCCCCCGCGAAAGAATCATGTGAATCCCCGGCGTCGTGACTACCTGCAGTCTCCGGCTCATCACCCCGCGCACAAACACATAACCCGGAAACAGAGGCAGAGAGAGAACCTTCTGCCGGTCTTTCCAGCGTCGCATCGTTTCGTGAAGCGGCAGGAAGACTTCGAACCCCTTGCCCGTGAGCACCTCCGCCACGGTCTTTTCGTGCTGGTGCTGGGTGTAAACCGCCCACCAGGCAGGGTGGTCTCCGCATTGAACGCCCGTGTTGGCTGTGGTCGGCATTTTGCTTCAGTTCTCCGTTAACAATCTATAGTTCGAGCATAGCTCCGCCCTGTGAGCTACAGGAGCCCGTTTTCCACATACAGATTGAAACTTCATAACTGAAGCCCCGAGTCCTCAAACCCAGTGCCTCCTGTCCTCTGCAACGTCCGGATTTAACAGGAGAAATCGATCACAACACCAACCGTCGATTGCCATGCAGCGAATCTTTGACTGCGTAATCCCTGCTGCTCATTTGGCGAAGAAAACGTGAATGCATAATCCTGGCAGCAATTGTGTACGTACCAGCCGGGATCCGGCATTTCGACGATCGGATCACGAACCCTCGGCAGAAAACTTCCGCGGCGCATTCGCCGTCCAGTTCAACAGGAAGAAAAAACCTCATTTCAATCGCGGTCCTGGGGTCCAGCGCTCTTCCGGATCGAATCAACAAACCGGAGACGCTGATGTTCTCTGTCAGCCCCTCATGCCACTCTCGTTCCCCTCGGACACGAAATCGAATTGCGGTGCCAATTTCATACCGCCGCGCTCGGGGGATTTCTGGGTTGGTCGTACTGCACACACCATCCGAATCCATCCCCTCTCCTTGCCTCTTTCCCGCTACGTCCAGGCACAAACTTTCCGTGCCGACATTTGAAGTTCAGGGTAGGGCAGTTCCCAGGGGACAGCAATGGCCCGACAGTACTATCGTCATATGACTGCATAGTGCTACTTCTCTGGAACCATGGTGTGTTACCGAGGCGCCTTAACCGCGAATGGCGAGCACTTCAGTGGTGCTCCAGCCTTCCTCCGCGTTTCTCCCACGTCGAAAAATACTTCTCTCCCCTGTGGATCCTCCGTCACGATGCTGCGGCCGCCGTCAGTCGATGATTGACGGCGAAAAGGGCTAGCTCCAGCCGATTCGATACCCCCAGCTTGTCAAAAACATTGCTGACGTGGTGCTTCACCGTCTGCTCGCTGATCGAGCATCGCTGCGCGATGTCGGGATTCGAATAGCCGGCCACCACCAGCGTTACAATCTCCAGCTCGCGGGTCGTGAGTCCGAAGTCGCGCCCCCGAGGTCCATCGTCCGCAGGGGCCACGCTGCGCAGCGCCCGCACCAGGTCCGTCACGCTCTCCCGGCCTACCCAGTACTGTCCCGCCATGACGCACTGAATGCTGTCGAAAAGCCTCTGCGTCGTGGATTCCTTCATAATGACCCCGTACGCACCCAGCTTGAGCGCCTGCACGATCTGCGACTTTTCAATGGACGCCGTCAGCAACAGGGTCCGCACTGGCAGCCGCGCCGCGGAAAGCTCCCGCAGCACTTCCATCCCATTCTGGCGCGGCATCGAGAGGTCGAGCAGAAGAATATCCGGCTTGGTCTTCCGCGCCAGATCGACGAGCACGTCGCCGTCCGAGGCTTCACCCACCACCTCAAAGCCCGGCTCTGCCTGCAGCAGCCGCCGCAGACCGTCCCGGAAGAGAGGATGGTCGTCCGCAATCAGGATGCGGACGGGAGTCGGGAGACTATTTGCTAATGCAACCATGGTGTTTGTCCCTCCGACCGGGATGGAATCTGCAGTTCGGATCCACACCTGTCTGGGTTGGCGTTGGGGTGCCTTGCGCAGAGCGAGCCCGCGCAGAGGCGTCCCCGCGTGAATACTGGCGGAAATTGATCTTGTTGAAGTTCTCGGACGGGCCTTTCGATCGCTTTCGCTGCTGGCCCGGACCTTCATTATACCGTCGGGATCCCGCGGCATTTTCGCCGAAATGCGCCCCGATATCCACCACGTCAAACTCGACCCGGGATTCCCCCGAAACACCCGCCCATTCGGTGCCGGTTCTCGTCCCGAATTGCAGACCTCGCGTCCTTTCGCCCCCATGCATCGCCCGGCTTCTCCTCAGGGAATCGTCACATCGAACGCATTCGAAGGCGTACTTTCGACGCCGGAACTGTCGACGCTGGTCACGTAGTAAACGTACGACTGCCCGTTTTCCACCGTCGTATCGGTAAAGACCGTCGTGCTGTTGACCGGGGAATTCAGCAGCTGGTACGAGGACGTGCCGCTCCGCGAGCGGTACACGTTATAACTGGCCACCGCATCGGCGGAACTGACCGGAGCGTCCCACGTCAGATTCACCTCGTAGGGAACGGCGCCTGTTCCACTCAGCGGAATGACCATCGTTCCGCCCGATGTGGCGTTGCTCGTGATCGTGATCTGCCCCGATGCCGCCCCCGCGATTGTGGGAATAAACTCCAGGTCCAGCGTCACCGACTGGCCCGGGTTCAGCGTTACCGGGAACGCTGCTCCGGACATCGAGAAGCCACTTCCGGTCAGCACGGCCGCGCTGACGGTCACCGGCTGCGTACCCGTCGAAGCCAGAATTAACGTCTCTTGTCCCAACCCTTTCAGCGACACATTGCCGAACGACACGCTGGTCTGGCTGGCGCTCAGAAACGCGCCCGCCGCGTTCAGCTGCACCGCAAAAGACTGCGAGGTTCCGTTTGCGGTGGCCGTCAACGTTGCCGTTTGCGCGGTGCTCACAGCCGCCGCCGTCGCCGTGAATCCGCCGCTGATGGCGCCATTCGGAATCGTCACGCTGGCCGGAGCCATAAAAGCCGCGTTGTTGCTGGCCAGGCTCACCACCACCCCGCCGGCGGGCGCCGCCGCGCTCAGGGTGATGTTGCAGTCGTCCACGCCGGAACCGGTCATCGTCGCACTGCCGCAGGACAGCGATACCGGCACCGGAGTGCTGCTGCCTC
>VFSW01000726.1_pt1 | contig 48795 bp, 39 predicted proteins | sample 5358111 | NCBI WGS metagenome assembly VFSW01 (sample SAMN11554181, study PRJNA540505) | mine drainage metagenome | isolation source: sediment from site ElyBrook_90M | place: USA: Ely Copper Mine, Vershire, VT | collected 2017 | reverse complement strand
TTAGCAGGGGTTGATTCGATGTCCCATGCATCAGGGGCGGCGCCCCTCACGTCGGTTGGGTGCCGTCAGAGAACCGACTTCTATCACAGTCCTTCCCGTAGAAAGCGCTGACTTACATCGCTAAATTCCATGGCACGGTAATTGCCTTTACCGATATGAGCAGCGTAACGCTGCAGCGTGGCGGTGTTTTATCCTATGGTGGCGCCACGTATTTGGAAAATACTGAGGCTGATATGGCGCACCTTAAAGACTCCGGCACCCATTCCACGGTAGCAAGCGAGCCCGCCTCGACGGTTGCCTGTTGGTGCGGTGGTTCTCTCCAACCCTCGGTACATCCACTATACGGCGGTTGCCGCGCCTGCGGGACGTTGGTGTTAGCGCAGCGATTAAGCGCAGAAAAGCTCAAAGACTTTTACACGGCGGATGGGTATTGGCGCGGGCATGTCGTGGAGAAGTCCGGCCATCCGCCGATTGATGTGCGCGCCGAGAATGATTTTCATGACCGCATTCCGGTGTGGCACAGTCTGGTCGCTAAATACCATCCGCGCGCCAAATCGCTGATCGAGATCGGCTGTTCTCACGGGGGCTTTCTGCACTATTGCCGTGAACGCGGCATTCCTGACGTAGTAGGTGTGGAAGTGGATCAGGCCACCTGCGATTTCGCCAAGCGCCGTTTCAACCTGGAACATGTGCAGAGCGGACTGTTTCCGGATGTTAAACTGCCGTTTGCGCAATTCGATGTAGTCAGCAGTTTCGATGTGCTGGAGCACTTCCTGGATCCGGTGCATGCGCTGCGTGCCGTCGCCGGCATGCTCAAGGACGATGGCGTATTCATTTTCCAGACGCCCTGTTATCGCGGCGAAAACGCTTCATGGGAACAGTTCCGTCCGGAAGAGCACATCTTCCTGTTCGACGCACGCAACATTCATCAAGTGATGGCGCAGGCGGATCTCGAAGTGACAGAGATTCTGCCAGGCTATTTCCGTGATGACATGTTCGTGGTCGGGCGCAAACGACCAGCGTTGCCGTTCCATAAAGCGGCGGGCCGGAAGATGGTGTTAACTGAACCTGAAGCGGTGAAGCGTATTCTGGTTTTCCGTCCCGACGCCATAGGGGACAATGTGCTTGCCGGCGCGATGTTGCCGCATCTCAAGACACGCTATCCTCGCGCGTGTATCACGGTGGTCTGTCAGGAACATGTGGCGCCGCTTTACCGTGCTTGCCCGCATGCCGATGACATCATCAGCTTCGATAGGCTGTCCGCATTGCAGAACCAATCCTATCGCGACAACCTGCTGGCCAGTCTGCGGGCACTGCATGCCGATTTGGCTCTGACCAGCGTCTATTCGCCGGAACCACTCACGGACCTGCTGACCATCGGCAGCGGCGCGCGCATGAGCGTGGCGCTGCGTGGTGACACATGCAACATGACACGGGAGCTGCATGCGCAGCGTGAAGCCCGCTATGACCTGCTGCTAGACAGTCCGGGCGAGTGGCGACCAGAGTTGACGAGGCACGCCGATTTTCTGTCCGGCTTGGGAGTAAAGGCCGGAGAGTTATCTCCAGAAATGTGGCTGAGCAGCGAGGATAATGCGTTTGCTGAAGAGTTCTTTCGTGAGCGAGGCCTGGCGCCCAAGAATGTGCTGTTGTTGTTTGCCGGGGCATCGCACAAAATGCGGATATTCCAGCGTTATGGCGAGTCGCTGGTCGGTGTTTGCCGCGAATTCAATCTGACGGTGATCGCGGTTGGTGTCGCCGTCGAGTATGAATTCAGCCAGGGCATCCTCGACGCGTTAGGCGCCCCCGGCATCAATCTGTGCGGCAAGTTGTCCCTGACCCAGACCGCAGCGGTGCTGAAGCGTTGTCGCGCAGCGATAGGTGCTGAAACTGGCACCGCGCACATGGCCTGCGCGCTGGGTGTTCCTCAGGTGGTTGTACTGGGTGGTGGCCATTTTGGCCGGTTCATGCCCTATTCGGCGAGCACGCGAGCGGTGGTTCTGCCGCTCGACTGTTATTGCTGCAACTGGAATTGTAAATTCACGACGACGCACTGTGTACAGGACGTGGCACCTGTGGTTATCGAGCAGGCATTGCGCCACGCGCTGACTGTTCAGAGCGACCGGCCGGTTATATTCGTCCAGGGTACATCGCTTTCTCGTCCGGGCGCGGCGGGACCGACATGGCAGACCTTTGACAAGTGGCTCGCTACCGGCGCGATGGAGATCATCCCGGTCGGCGCGATACCGCGTGTTGTGGCCGCGAATTGGCAAGTTCAGCAACTCAGGCACGAGCAGCGCTTTGACGAAGCCGAGGCTGTGCTGGTGGAGGTGGGGTCGCTCGCCGACAGTGAAGTGTCAATGCGCATTAACCGGGCAATCGATATCAACCGGGAGGGGGAGCGTCTGTTCAATGCCGGAGATAGGGTTGGGGCGGCGGCAACGTTCGCGCAGGCGATCGAGTTGCATCCTCATTGCGTTGCCGCACAGAACAATCTCGCAGTTCTGTCCTTGCAAGTGGGCGATACTGCACGAGCAATTGCGCATATTTCAGCAGCACTGGAAATCGATGCCAATAATCGCGAAGTGGTGTTTAACGCCACGAAAATTCTGGTGGCAATCGGTGCTGTGGCCGATGCATTGGCCATAAGCAAGGCGCATCTCGCGGCTCATCCGGATGATCCAGAATTACTGGCATTGACGAGTCAGTTACAGGACGGGGCGAAACCCGCGGAGCGGGATGGCCGCTATTGGGTCAGTGCGATCGTCTCGACATACAACAGCGAACGGTTTCTACGCGGCTGCTTGGACGATCTCGAAGCGCAGACGATTGCCGACCAAATTGAGATCATCGTCGTCGATAGCGGCTCCGAACAGAACGAACGGGCCATTGTCGAAGAATACCAGCGCCGCTATGACAATATCCGTTATGTGCGTACTGAACAACGCGAGACCGTCTACGCCGCGTGGAACCGGGGCGTGCAGGTCGCCGCTGGTCGATACCTGACCAATGCCAATACCGATGACCGGCATCGCCGTGATGCCTTCGAACGCATGGCCACAGAACTCGATGCGCGTCCTGATCTCGCGCTTGTATATGCTGATTGCGCCGTCACTCAGCAGGAGAACGCCGGGTTCGGCGCGGCGGAGTTGATTGGACACTTCAATTGGCCGGAATTCGACCCCAAGCGGCTCTTCCAGGTCTGCTATGTGGGGCCGCAACCGATGTGGCGTCGTGACCTGCATGAACGTTACGGTCATTTTGATCCAGAGTACCGTTCGGCGGGTGACTATGAGTTCTGGCTGCGGTGTGTGTCAACGGAGCGATTCCTGCATCTTCGTGAGGTGCTTGGCCAGTATCTGATATCGCAAGGCAGTATCGAGAACAGCGACAAGGCACTTTCGGGCCGCGAATCCGAGCGTGCGCGTCGCGCGCATTGGCAAAGTGCCTGGGGTGAGCGACCCGCACCATCGGGTTCATTTTTTGTGCCCGCCGAACCAAGGGAGATGTGCACATCACGACCGCTGGTGAGTGTAATTATCCCGACATGCAATCGTGAATCCATGCTCAAGGATGCTATGGCATCCCTGCTTGCGCAAGATTACCAGTACTGGGAAGCGATCGTAGTCAACGACGGAGGCGTCGACGTGCAAGACGCCGTGTTGGCGGCCGATAAGCTGGGGCGAATCCGCTATTTGTCACACGACAAATCCCGAGGTCCTGGTGCGGCCCGCAACACCGGTTTGCGTCAGGCGCGTGGTACATTGATTTGCTATCTTGACGACGATGATCTTTTTCTGCCGAATCATCTTGCCACGGTCGTGGCTGCGCTCGAAGGGAAGTCATCGGGGTTTGTATATACGGATGCGCGCTATGCTTCCGAGCAAATCGGCGAGGACGGGCGAAAAGTCGTCAGTATGGGTACCCGGTACGAGCATGAGAAGTATTCGCGGGACCGATTGCTGACGTCGAATTACATTCCTATCAATACCTGGGCTCATCACAAAGTGTGCATGGAGAAAAGTGACCTGTTCGACGAATATATGGTTTCGCATGAGGATTGGGAGCTCCTGCTGAGACTGGCGCGCCATTACGAGTTCGAACATATCAAATCAGTCACAGTGGAAGTGCGTGAGCGCGAAGATGGCGCCCGCGTCACAATGCGCGGCAAGCAAGGTTTCGTTAAGGACTTTTGTGAAATATATCGGCGCACTGATGACCTTGCCGATGCCGAAATACGCAACCAGCGTGAACAGGTTTTGCGTGGCTTGAGTGCGCAGGCTGCGTCTGCCGAACGCTTTGATGATGTCTACCAGGTCTGGGCCGGTCGACAGATCATCAACGAAACAGGGATGCAGCGCTATCGCGAACGTATGCAGCAGTGGGTAAAAACTCCAATTGTGCATATCATTATCGACCTTCAGGAAGGTCAGCAGGATCGGCTCGCCGACACCATCGATAGTTTGGGCGGACAACTGCTGGAAAACTGGCGATTATCAGTGATCGCCAGTCAGCCGGCGCCGAACGAACTGTTCAATGAAATCGATGTTCTGCGCTGGGAGCGTGTTCAGGAAGGTGATGATCGCTGCGCCGCACTCAACAAGGTCGTGGCCGAGGTGGCAGCCGACTGGGTGTCGCTGGGTACGGCGGGCGACCGCTATGCGGCGCAATTCAGCTACGCGATCGCGGAGTATGACAATCATCATCCGCAGTCGCAGCTTATTTACAGCGATGATGATCGCATCGCCGCCGATGGCGGCCATATCGATGCCCGCTTCAAACCCGACTTCAACCTCGATCTGCTGCGTTCCATGCCCTATATGGGGGAGTGCTGCGTGTTGCGCCGTGATCTGTTGATCGATCTGGGCGGTTACGCTCCCAGCCCCGCGGCGCGGAACTACGACATAGCGCTGCGGGTGCTCGATGCCAGGGGCGAAGCGGTAATCGGTCATGTAACCGAGGTGCTCTATCATCGGCGCGCGGAGGATGCCGGGACGCCGGCGAATGAAGGGCGCATCGAACAATGCCGACAGGCACTGATCGATCACCTGCAACGCAACGGCATCGCGGCGGAGGTTCGGCACGGCCAGTTGCCCGGTAGCTATTTCATCGATTACCGCCATGCCGCGCAGCCGCTGGTGAGCATCATCATCCCGACGCATGACCAGGCCGACTTGCTGAGAATGTGCGTCACCAGCTTATTGGAGAAAACCGACTATCCGAATTTCGAAGTACTGGTGATCGATAACAACACGACCCAGCCCGCCGCTCTGGAATTGCTCGATAAGCTGGCGGACGATCCACGTGTCAGGGTGCTGCGACATCCCGATGAGTACAATTTCGCGGCGATCAATAATCGCGCAGCGCGGGAGGCGCGCGGCGATTACCTGTTGTTGCTCAATAATGACACGGTGGTATTGACCGCGCACTGGTTGACGCGGCTCATGGCGCATGGACAAAGACCGGAAGTGGGAATTGTCGGGGCGCGTCTGGTCTATCCCGATCAGCGGCTACAGCATGCCGGCATTGTTTTGGGCATGGGCGGCTCCGGTGTCGCTGAGCACCCTTTTATTGGCTTGCCATTTACAGGCGCGGGCTATATGGGACGCGCTCAGGTGGTGCAAAACTATGCTGGCGTCACCGCCGCCTGCCTGCTGATCCGCAAATCATTGTACGCTGCGGTCAGCGGTATGGACGAGCGCTGTTTCAAGGTCTTTTACAATGACGTCGACCTGTGTCTCAAGGTCGGCAAACAGGGCTTTAAAATTGTCTGGACGCCGTTCGCGACATTGATTCATCACGGCTCCGCCAGTCTGAAGACCACGGCGGAAGATCCGGCGAAGATCGCGCGCGCCCGCAGCGAAGCCTTCGCCATGTATGAGCGCTGGCTGCCGGCGCTGGTAAATGATCCGGCCTATAACCGTAACCTGAACCTGCGGAGTTCTGATCCGCGCCCGGACGTCGATTTTATCGTGCCCTGGCAAGCTACCGATCGGGCTTTGCCGCGGATCGCCGGCTTCGCGCTGGGTTCGGAGGGTTCGTGTCTGTACCGTGCGGACAGTCCGCTGCAAGCGCTGGACAAAGCGCGGCGCGCGGATTGCGCGCTGATCCCAAGATACGAGGATCGAGTATGCACCCCTACGGTCGCCGAGCTGGCCCGCATCGATCCCGACATAATGCTGCTGCATAACACAGTGCATGATTCGTATCTGCACATGTTGGAGTTGTACAAAAGGTTCAATCGGGCCTTCCGCGTTTTCGGCGGCGATGATCTGATGTTCGCGCTGCACGGCAAGAACCCTTTCCAGAAGACCATATACCGCGACATGAAAAAACGCCTACGCACCTGCCTTTCCTTATGCGATCGCCTGGTGGTGACAACCGAGCCCCTGGCCGAGGCGTACCGCGGCATGATCGACGATATCCGGGTCGTGCCCAACTACCTCGAGAGTACCCGCTGGGGGCATCTGCAATCACTCCGTAGACAGGGTGACAAACCACGCGTGGGTTGGGCAGGGGCCACACAGCATCAGGGAGATCTCGAATTGCTCATCGACGTCGTGAGAGAAACCGCTAAAGAGGTCGATTGGGTGTTTCTCGGCATGTGCCCCGAAGCGATACGTCCCTATATATGCGAATTCCACAAAGGCGTGCCCTTGGAGGTGTACCCGGAAAAACTCGCCAGCCTGAATCTGGACCTGGCGGTCGCACCGCTTGAAACGCATCGCTTCAATGAGGCGAAGAGCAATCTGCGAATTCTGGAATACGGGGTGTTGGGATGGCCGGTGATCTGCACCAATATCCATCCCTACCAGAACGCGCCGGTGGAGCGTGTGTCAAACAATCCTCGCGCCTGGATCAACGCGATCCGAGCGCGCATTCATGATCTGGATGCCACCGCTGCCGAGGGGGACAGGCTGCGGCGTTGGGTGTTGGAGCACAATATGCTGGAGGCGCATCTTGATTATTGGCTGACGGCGCTGTCACCGGGCGCTCCGGTGTCGCTGGTCAGCCCGATAGATTCTGTCCAAACGGCCGCGAGGGGTTGAGCGCGCGCCTCCGTCTGGCCCAGGGTTGAACTGGGCCAGACACGAAATACCCTCCAATAGATTGCGCCGCCGCTCCAGGTAGGCACGGAAGCAGGATTTTTGGTGGAGCCTACCTGCTTCGCGAGTCCTTTTCCCCTGGCCGCTTCCTTATTTTAAGGCTGCCCCTAAAGTTTCCGCCCGGCTGACCGCTAAATTGACCGGAAGCGGTGAATGCCTTGCAAATTGCGAATGCATATCCGCTAATTATCAATTGAACAGCGGCTCCATGAGAGCGTTTGTTCACACAGATTCTAGGAGAGTTTCATGTTAACACTCAACACTAATATCAGTTCGCTGATAGCCCAGAACAACTTGAACAACACGCAAGCCAGTCTCCAGACCTCCATGCAGCGTCTATCCTCCGGTTTGCGCATCAACAGCGCCGCGGACGACCCGGCCGGCTTGTATACCTCGCAGTTGATGACCTCTACCATCAACGGCGACAATCAGGCCATCAGCAATGCCGCTGACGGTACCTCGATGGCGCAGACCGCTGAAGGCGCGCTGGGCCAGATCGCCAATAATCTTCAGACCCTCAATGCACTCGCCGTGCAGTCCGCGAACGGCACCGTGACGAACCGCACCGGTCTGCAGGCTGAAGCCGACCAGTTGACGCAGCAAATTTCTCAAATCGTCGAGACGGCAACGTACAATGGCGTGAGTCTATTCACTTCAACGGGGGCTATCACTTTCCAGGTCGGCGCAAATGGCTCTGCCAACAACCAGGTTTCAGTGAATGGCGTCGCGTTGAACGTCGCCGGCTCCGGTGGGTTGTATTCTTTCGCTACTAGCCTGACCGCGACCGGCACGGTCAATCTCTCCACTCAGGCATCGGCTTCCGCGGCCATTGCCAATATCGCTGCCGATGTCGCGGTGGTTTCCTTGCAACGCGCCACCTACGGTGCGGTGGAGCAGCGCTTCGCTGCGGTCACGGCGAACCTGACCAACACAGTGCAGAACCTCACGGCCGCGCGCAGTAACATCACCGACACAAACTTCGCGGCGGAAACGGCCAACCTGTCAAAGATGCAGGTGCTGCAACAGGCGGGCACGGCCATGTTGGCGCAGGCGAACTCCAGTGCCAACGGCATATTAACGCTGTTACGTTAAGCTTCCAGTAACGGACAAGCTATTGCGCCCGGGGGTGTTTAATCTCTCGGGCGCATAGCCCATTCATACCAAGGTGAATTTATGCCGAGGTGATGCCAACATGATCAGCGATATCACGAGTGTTCCGACCAGTCCGTTGGTAAGTACGCCGACATCGGCGTCCAGCGCCAGCGTTACCGCAGTCAAAACGCCAGCCGTCGCGGGCAGTGGCCAAGCTTTGCCGTCCGCCGTGCAAGCGCCTGCCACCGGCAACAGTAATCTTGAGCAAAAGGTCAAACAGCTCAATGAATATGCCCAGTCCATCAACCGCGAAGTGCAATTCAGTATCGACCAGGAAAGCGGTCGAACCGTGGTCAAAGTTATTGATTCCAGAACCAATGAAGTCATCACGCAGTTTCCGTCCAAAGAAATACTGACATTGGACCATGCGCTTGGGAATGGTAACGGACTGGTCATTCGCGCCAAAGCCTGATGTGGTACTTAATTTGCTTAATCCAAAGTTAATGCATTTTGTTTTATCGAATGTTAGTGCTGTTACGGAGTTGCCATGACGACCAGTGTCACCCCCACTGCCACCACTAATGTCGGCCCCCTCGATGTCAACAGCCTCGTCTCGCAATTGATGACGGTCGAAAGTCAGCCGCTGACGCAACTGCAGGGCCAGGACAGCCAGGTCACGGCGCAAATCAGCGCCTACGGTACCTTGAATAGCGCCCTATCCACTTACCAGACCGCCATGAACAACCTCGGCCAACTATCGAGTTTCCAGGCAAATACCGCGACCTCTTCCGATAACACGGTGCTGACGTCCACGGCTTCGAGCGCCGCGGCGACGGGGACGAGTACCGTCCAGGTGGTCAGTGTTGCCGTGCAGAGCGCGATGGTTTCCACGACGTCCTTCACGCCGACGGCCACCCTTGCTTCGGGTCTGACGACGACCATCAACGTGGGTAGCACGGCATTCACGGTGAATATCGGCGGCATGACGCTGGCGCAGGCGGCCGATGCAATCAACTCCGCCAGCAATAATGCCGGAGTGACCGCCACCATCTCGAATGTCAATAGCGGGTCTAAATTGCTTTTGACAGCCAACAATACCGGCAGCACCAGTTTCTTGAGTGTGAGTTATAACGGTACCGATCCGTTCGGTTTTACTTCACTCAATACCGACAGCAGCGGTGCCGCCCTTCCGCCATCCGGTCTGGATGCGCAGATGATCCTCAACGGCAACAGCAGTCTGACTCGAACCAGCAGCTCCAACACGGTGAGCGATCTGATTGGCGGAGTGACGCTGAATCTACTGAAGCCGGGCACGGTCACGGTGAACGTGGCGAACAATACCAGTACGGTGACCAGTAACGTACAGTCCTTCGTGAGCGCATACAATGCCCTGCAAACCACTATAAACGGATTGAGTAACGGCGCGCTGCAAGGCAATAACGATCTGCTGAGTATCCAATCTAATATTCTGAATACCCTGGACGCGCCGGCGGGTGGGTCGGGAGCCATTTCATACTTGGCACAGATCGGCGTGACGTTGCAGAAAGACGGCACGATGGCATTGGATACCACCGTGTTGAGCAGTGCCCTGAGCACGAATTACAGCGATGTGGCCAATTTATTCGCGAATAGCACGCAGGGCATGGCCAATAACTTGGCGACGGTTGTCGGGCAGATGCTGAACCCGGTAAATGGGTTGCTGGCCTCTTCGACAAGCAGCCTCAATACTACTTTGAAATCGCTCAAGGATAGCGAGACGCAGATGCAAGCAAACCTGAGCAACACGCAGACCTCCCTTCTGGCTCAGTACAATGCTCTGAACCTCATGCTCAGTTCCATGCAGACCACGAGCAGCTTTTTGACGCAACAGTTGGCCAACCTGCCCGGATTCCGTTGACCTGGACCAATGGCCGCATCCTAACCCTGAAGAATGATCCAGAGAAGAGCCAATTATCATGAAATATTCACAAGCAGGCGCGATGAACAGCTACAGTCGGGTGGCATTAGATGCGGACACAGCGTACGCCAGTTCGCATCGCTTGATACAAATGCTGTTTGAAGGCGCGCTGGAGAAGATTGCCAGCGCCAAAGGACAGATGATGCGTGGTCATATTGCCGCTAAAGGCAAGCAGATAAGTTGGGCGATATCCATCATCGGTGGCTTGCGTACCAGCCTGGATATGGCAGCGGGCGGCGAGATCGCGCAAAACCTCGAGGCCCTATACGCGTATATGTCGCGGCGACTGTTTCACGCCAATCTGAACAATGATATCGCCGCCCTGGATGAAGTCGTCGGCCTGTTGCGCGAAATAAAGAGTGCCTGGGATGTCATACCGGAAGATGTCCAGCGCGCCCATGATGAGAGGAAAAACGCAGCCGCAGTCGCCGGACGTTGAGCGCCATACCATCAATTCACGGGATTTTCATCCGATGAGTAAGGCAGCGCCTGATCCCTGGTCGGATATCGTCAGGTTGAGCGCAACGATGCTGCGTTGTGCGGAGCGTGGCGAATGGTTGCAACTGGCCGACGTTGAGGCCCAGCGCTATGCATTTATCACCGCGGCGATGCGCTTGCAAGACGCGGAGGCGAGCGAAGCTTGCGCGCAATCCACGCGCCGGATACTTGAGATCGACCAACGCACAATGGCTTTGGCGCAAGCCGGCCATTCGGAATTGGCCAAGCAGCTACGGAGCATCAACACCGGACGTAACGCTGTCCATGCCTATAACAGCCGGCGCGCTGAAGTCCGTTGAGGTGACATCGACCCGGCGTGCGGCGCTGCGCGACTTGTGCTGATAGACGAGAGTCGAGTATCGTGCCGGACATGAACCCCGCATCGTTGGATCCACTGGCCGAAGGGCTGAGTTACGAGGCCTCATTGCCGCTGGCGTGGCGTGTGCTGGACGCCGTACCGGATGCGGCGCACCTCACCTATTGGAATGAATACAACGAGGCGGCGCTGCGCAGCATGGCGGCCTTGGATGAATACACCAATCAACCCCCCGAGGAACATGCCATCCAGGGCCACGAATTGGCGCGCTTGGAATTCAAGGTTAACCTGATCCTCGACTTGGTCGGGCAACTGCTGGCGCAGCAGATGCTGCTGCCCGATGCGGTCTGGCTCAATGTCGGCGCGAGAGGTATTGAATGGACCAGTCCGCAGGCGCCGACGCTGGGCGCACCGCTGCTGTTGCAGCTCTATCTCACGCCCAGCTATCCACGGCCACTGGAACTGCCGGCGACGGTGGTCAAGTACGACACGCTGACGGTCGGCGCGCGTTGTACAGCGGCTTTCGTGGGTTGCAGTGAGTCTGTGCAGGATTGGCTCGAGAAACTCATATTCCGCCACCATCGCCGCCGCATCGCCCACGCCCGCGCGCCGCGCGCGGGCGACTGATCGTCATCCCGCCCGTCAGTTAGTCCCGCGAGGTTTCCAAAGAGGCAGAGGCTGTACGGACCAGCCAGGCCGTTTTGTCCAGTGCCGCCATGGCCTGGGCAATGACGGCAGTGCTGTTCATGCCGTCTTGCGCCGTCGCCGCAACGACCAGCCGCGCGCTGGCGCAGAGTCGTAGTGCGCTTACGGGCCTGCCGTTATGCGTGCCGCATACCACCGGCTGGCCTAGCTGACAGCGCAGGCTGGCGCAATCATCCGCCGGGCCGCCGCGCCCCCCCGGGTCTGGACGACAGCCAAGATCGGTCTGCAACAGTCGATAGATTTCCCGTGTCGCACCGCTGCTCAAAGGAATCTTGCCCGGGCCGCTTTCGGGACGATAAAGAACAAAGGGAAAGATGGTCTGGGTGTGGTCCCAACCGCATGCCGCCAGCAGCGGCCGGCGGTCGAGAGCGGGTACGTCCAAGGGGGCGAAGCAAGCATCGTTGTTCAGGCGGTTGCGCACGGCGTTCGCGAAGTCCTGGAGAAAACCTGCGATCTTCGCTTCCGGTACGGCGCGTAAGTCGCGCAACTCCTGCAGCGCCGCTTCCCAGCGCAATAGCAGTCCATAATTCGCGACCGGCTGGAGTATCGCCGCCGTGGTCCAGGTTTTTGGCCAATCGGCCCGTGTCGAATAGCGCTGTAGCGCGCGCGGGAATGGCTGCCGACGCAGGCGTTGCGCCACGACGGCAGGGAACAGTAATGCGCCCGCGAAGGTCGGTCCGGTGACGAATTTTGATCCGGTGAGTGCCAGCATGAAGCCGTGTTCCAGATAGGCGCGTACGCTTGACGGCGCAATCCGAAACTGGCAAGCATCGACCAGGACATCGATGCTCTTGGCAAAGCGCTGCCGCAGTGTCAGAACACAGGCTGGGCTGGGTGCAATCAGTCCGGTCTTGGAGACATCGACAAGAATCAGCAGCACACGCTGCCCGAGCGCCACCGCCGTCGCTACCAGAGTTTCGACCTCGGCGTCCACGGCCGCCGTCTGCCGCGTGCCGCCGTCGCCGTCGCGGAGCGCCACGGACACGACTTCCAACGCCGCGCCACCGCTTATCGCAGCGCCTTGGCTGACCGCGTCACCCAGCGCCGCGCGGCTGCTGAAATGACGACCGGCAAGAGCGGCGGGTACGCAACTGCCGGTCTCGACCGCATCCACCATGATGACGCGTGTCGGCAAGACTGAGCCGTTGCCGGCGAGCTGGGCGGCGATCAAGTGCAAATCGGTGCCCGATGCCGCGAACACCAGCTCGACACCCGGCAGATCGGACCCGGTGCACAGCCGCAATAATTCCCGGCGCACCCGTTCGAGTTCGCGTGCGTAGCTGACAGACCGCGCTTCGGCACCGGCGCTGAGCAGGAGTCTGTCGCGCAGCTGCTCCGCGGCGGCAAAACCCGCCGTGGAAATGACCGATGCGGTCGAGGACCCGAACGCCAGCAGTTGCGGATCAGGAAACGGTTGGCAACCGTATTGGTTCGCGGCGCGCGTCGGGTCAAGCCTGATACGCGCGTCGCCACCGGCAACCAGCAGTTGTGCCGTCGAAGGCAGCGCCTGCCGGAGTTGCGCCGGCGCTGTCGGACGCCGGGACCGCACCGGTTGCTCGAGTTCTACTGCGGCCATGATATCAAGCGCTTTCATAGCCAGCGTCAACGCCCCGCTCGGGCAGGTCGTGCCGCATCCTTATCCTTTCGGTCAGCAACGCCTGAAACGCGGTAAATACTTTCCGCATCTGCGGTTGCTTGTAGGGGAAGACATCGACCGGGTCCAGGGCATGCACGATCATCGAGGTATCAACCTCGAAGATCAGCAATTGCCCAGCGGCGGTCTCGGCGCAATCAATGCCGTAGTAGTCGAGGCCGAGGCGCGCGCTGATGGCGGCGAAGGCCGCGGCGTGACGCTGCGCGAAATCCGCGTCGAAGCCGGCCATGAAGCGGGCCTCTTCGGCGCGCTTCGCGGCGTTTTCGCTCATGCCGGCGTTGGTATAATGAATCATCCAGTGATCCGATATCGCCAGGTGAGAGGCGAACGGACGAGCGTCGATCACGGCGATCCGGCGCTTCCTGAATTGGCCATCGGGGCTTCGATAGTCGATGAAGGGTGTCACGTAAAACACTTGATCGGGCAGGGTCCGCAGATAGTCCGCGATGCCATCCGGCTGATCGAGTTTGACGAGGCCATTGCCGGCATGTGAGCCGACCGGGCGGATGATCACCGGGAAGTCGCCGCCTTCGAGCCGGGTGGCAAGCGACAGTTCGCCACGGCTGATATGTTCCAGCGTCTGTCTGTCGATCCGTTCCGAGGTGGGGATAACGACTCCCGGCGTTGACTTGAGCAGTGCGCAGGCGCCATCGCGCGACATGCCGGCGATTTTTTCCGGTCTGTTGAGTACCGGCCGCGGCCAATCCGTGATCATATTTTCGATCTGCTTCAGCAATGGACGGTTCTGATCGGATTCGCCCACGGCGATGAACGCCAGATCGTGTTCCGGCAGAACGGAAGGCAGTGGCTGGCCGGGCATCACGTAGAGCATGTCGAGCGCGACGTCGGATCCTTCCAGCAAGAACTCCAATGGGGTGTTGGCCATCAGATCCCCGGGTCCCAGGAGCGCAAGCAGCCGTATCACCTCCCGGCCGGAGGCGGCCGGGAGGTGATATACGCGCTGCGTCTCCAGCGCCTGTGCTTGCGTGGCGAGTGCGATGTCGCGATTGCCCGTGAGCTGCAGGATAGTCGAGACATCCATCAACAGGTTGCCATCCTGAGGGTTGGCGATCGCGCGCTCCAACAAGTTCTTTCCCAAGGCCGCGATGTCAACGCCGGCAAAGGCCATTCTCATCAGCGCCGCCAGACCAATGTACGGCGCGGCTTCTGCGGCGGGGAGGCGTAGTTGCGCCGTGGCGTTTGCAATCATGATGTCTTCCTCATTGGTGGGTCGTGGCTAAGGGCTGCGCCGAAATCCAGCGTTGCCTGCAGCAGCGCGTCGACGTCTTGGGTTCGGGTGCGGTGATTGACCAGCGCGGCGCGGATCGCAAAGCGGCCATTCAGCGTGGTGGCCGATGGTGCGATGATGCCCGCTTCCTGCAAGGCCACGACGATGTCTGCGTTCACCCGGTCGGGATCGTCGCACCGGTAGCGGAAGCAGACGATATTGAGCGCCACCGGCGCCAGCAGTTCCAGCATCGGTAGACGCTCGATACGCCGCTGCATGTATTGGGCGAGCGCGCAGGTGCCGGCAATCATCCGTCCCAGGTGTGTCGTGCCATAGACCTTGAGCGTGAACCAGGTCTTGAGCGCTCGAAAACCACGGGACAGTTCCGGTCCGAAGTCGCACGGCCAGGGCGAGCCGGCCGCCATGCCACGGCTTTCCCGGCGCAGATACGCCGCCGGTGCGGCGAAGGTGCTGTGATGCAGCGTGCCGTCCCTCGCCAGGATGAAGCCCGCGTCATAGGGCACCTGCAGCCATTTGTGAAAATCGAAAGCGATCGAATCGGCCCGTTCGATGCCGGCAAGTCGCGGCGCGATATCCGCTGCCAACATGCCCAAGGCGCCGTAGGCCCCATCGATGTGAAACCAGAGTGATTCGCGCGCGGCGATGTCTGCCAGCGCGGTAAGATCGTCGATGGCGCCGACATCGACCGTGCCGGCCGTGCCCGCGATAAAAAAGGGTGTGCAGCCGGCGCGACGGTCGGCGGCGATGGCCTGTTCGAGCGCGTGCGCGTCCATCTGGTAGTGATCGTTCATCGGAATGACGCGCAGGGCATCGATTCCCAGGCCGGAAAGATCCAGCGCCTGTGCGATACACCCATGGGCGCCGGCGGACGTGTAGGCGACCAGTTGTCGGGCTCCAGTGGCGATCCCCGCCTGACGTACGGCGGTGCCGAGCGCCGCTGTGCGGGCTACCAGCACAGCGATCAGGTTGGCCATCGATGTGCCGGTCACAAACAGGCCGCTCGCGGCGGCTGGGAAGCCGAACAGCTCACGCATCCATTGGGTGACCTGCCGTTCCACTTCTATCGGCATCTGATCGCGCCCGCCCAGATTGGCATTCAACCCGGCGGCCAGCATCTCTGCCAACATGCCCACGGCCGTACCGCCGCCATGTACCCAGCCCATGAAGCCGGGATGCGTGTTGCCGACGGCAAAAGGCAGGATGTCCCGCATGAACGTGGCGTGTACGGTCGCTAGGTCGCTGGGCTGTTGCGGCAGCGGCTCCCGGAAGGCATTGCGCACCTCCTGTGGGATCGGTTGCCAGACGGGTTGTTCACGCCGGTGTTCGAGATAATCCAGCATGTCATCGAGCATCCGATGACCTTGCGCCCGGAACGCCGGCCAATCGGATGGATCGAGGGTCTCTGGGGCGTTCACTGCGTCCCCTTCGGCAAGGCGCCGCGACTGCCAGATTGTCCATGGCCATGCGCTCGGCGCAGTTGCCGGTCGCGGTTGTGGTCAAGGTTTTTGCTCACGATGCTTGCTAACACCCGAATGCAGGTTTTGGAGGCCGCTCTGCCGGCATGATTAAGTCTTGCAAGGATCAAGCAATACTTACGCCACAAAATTGTGCCAAAGATTTAGCGCATTCGCGATGGAGGGCGGGTGTTCGGAACTAGACAGAGGCGGTACGTCGCATCACCCGCTAGTGGGCGCTTATCCGTCCCCCGACAAGGCCATAGAAGCACTATTGCCGTGGCGACGGATAAGAGACAAAATTTTGACATCACACCCAATCAGTGGTTTACTTCTATGCCCAATGGCCAGCCTCATTCCTGCGAGCCGCATCAGTCAGGGATGGACTACTTAGCGATTGCATGCATCTACGGGGCTCGTTGCTCAAATGTCACAAGCCAAAGTTCTAGTCATCGATAACGACGCAGCGCGCGCGGCGCAGCTCAAATCGTTGCTTGAATTCATTGATTATGAGGCCGTGCCGACCAAACCGACGGGCGCGCTGCAAACTTTCAGCGCTCAGAAACAGATCGCGGCCATTCTCATCGGGGATGCCGGATCGGACACTGATCTCAAGACGCTGCTGCAAACACTGCGCAAACAGGACCCCGGCGTTCCCATGTTGCTGCTGGTCGAGAAAGAGGCGGCGGCGCTGAGCGGCGAGATGGCGGCGCTGGTGCTGACACAGATCAGCATGCCGCCGCGCTATGCGCATCTGCAGAATGCGCTGCACCAAGCGGAGTTATACCGAGAAACCCTACAGGCCAAAGAGGAGCAACGCCCCGTGGAACTGTTCCGCAGCCTGGTCGGCAACAGCCGCGCCATCAATAAAGTCCGTCAACTCATGGAGCAGGTGGCGGATTCCGATGCCAATGTGCTGATCTTGGGTGAATCCGGAACCGGCAAGGAGGTGGTCGCGCGGAATCTGCACTACCACTCCGCGCGCCGCAACAAACCGTTTGTACCGATCAACTGCGGCGCGATTCCCGCTGAGTTGCTGGAGAGCGAGTTATTCGGCCACGAGAAGGGCGCGTTCACCGGTGCGATCAGCGCGCGCCAGGGCCGCTTCGAACTGGCTGAGGGTGGCACGCTGTTCCTCGATGAAATCGGCGACATGAGCCTGTCCATGCAGGTCAAGCTGTTGCGGGTGCTGCAGGAACGCAGCTTCGAGCGCGTCGGCAGCAACAAGAGCATCAGCGCCGACGTGCGCATCATCGCCGCCACGCACCGCAATCTGGAAGAAGGCATCAAGAACGGTCGCTTCCGCGAAGATCTCTATTACCGTCTCAATGTGTTCCCCATCGAAATGCCGCCGCTGCGCGAACGCCGCGAGGATATTCCGCTGCTGGTCAACGAATTGATCGCGCGCATTGAGCACGAAAAGCGCGGTTCGGTGCGGGTTACCGCCGCCACCGTCATGTCCCTGTGTCAGTACAACTGGCCCGGCAATGTGCGGGAGCTGGCCAATCTTATCGAGCGCTTGGCGATACTCTATCCCTTCGGCGTGGTCGACGTGAACGAGTTGCCGGAGAAATTCCAGGCCCCCGGCGACTCTGACTTCAAGATGCCGGTCAGCGACAGCGCCGAACCGGCCTATAGCATGCCGCAACCGGTGGCACCGCTGCCGGGTAGTACCGATCCGCGTCTGCCGCGCGGCGGCATTGATCTCAAAGAGCATCTCAGCAATCTGGAAATCACGTTCATCAAGCAGGCGCTGGACGACGCCGGCGGCGTGGTGGCGCATGCCGCCAAGCGTCTCGGCATGCGTCGTACCACGTTAGTGGAGAAGCTCCGCAAATATGGTCTGCACCGTGGCGACGAACTGTCAGGTATTTGACTTCTTGCGCGGGTCAGCCGCTCTATCTCACTGTCTGAAAAGAAATACGATCTAGAGGCATGCTTCTTGCCTCTGGGTAGCCGAGGGCCCAAGCCCGTCGGTTTTATCCCAGAGTGTCAACAGGAGCAGCCTAGCCATGACCCAGCAGACGACCGGTCGCAACCGGGAGTTGGAAGACGCGTTCAACGTCTTCAACCGGATGTCGCTGCAATTGGAATCTTCGTACCGCGATCTGGAACAGCAGGTCGCGGGCCTTGCCGCGGAACTCGCCGCCGCGCGCAGTGAGCGGCTGCGCCAACTCGCCGAAAAAGAGCGCCTCGCCAACCGCCTGTCCCGTTTGCTGGAAACCCTGCCCGGCGGGGTCATCGTGCTGGATGCGCAGGGCATCGTACAAGAATGCAATCCCGTCGCGCTGACGCTGCTGGGTGAACCGCTGCTCGGTCAGCTTTGGCGCGCTGTCATGCAGCGCGCCTGCTCTGCGGAGTACGGCGTCGACGACAGCGAGATCAAACTGCGCAACGGTCGGCAGGTCACGCTCAGCGCCCGAGCCCTCGGCACAGAACCCGGCCATATCCTGCTGCTCACCGATGTCACCGAACATCGCGCGTTGCAGAATCTGGTCAATCGCCAGCAACGTCTGTCGGCGATGGGTGAGATGGCGGCCAGCCTGGCGCATCAGATCCGCACGCCATTGGCTACCGCGTTGCTCTATCTATCGCACCTGAATCGCCCGCAACAGACCGATGCCGCGCGCCTGCGCGTTACGGAGAAAATCCGTGCCCGGTTGCGCCATCTCGAAGGCATGGTCAACGACATGCTGGTGTTCGCGCGCGGCGGCGGCAGCGGTGCCGTCGAGAAGGTCGGCATCGACGGTGTGCTGGCTGACGTGCGTCAGACCCTGGAACCACAGTTGCAGATATTGCAGGGTGAACTGCGCATCGACAACGCGGTATCCGGCGCCGTCGTCAACGGCAGCCGTGCGGCACTGGCCGGTGCATTGCTGAATCTCGCCAGCAATGCTTTACAAGCCTGCGGCAACGCTGCGCGGCTGTGCATCACCGTGCGCACACCGCGGCCGGGCCAGTTGACGCTCAGTGTCAGCGATAACGGCCCCGGTATTCCCGCCGCTGTCATCGATCGCATATTCGAGCCGTTCTTCACCACCCGCCCGGACGGCACCGGCCTCGGCCTGGCCGTGGTGCGTGCCGTGGCCGAAGCGCATCACGGTTCGGTCTGGGTCGAGTCGCCGCCCGGGCAGGGTGCGTGCTTCGGCTTGCGGCTGCCCTGTCAGTCGACGGCGCCACGCATCGCTCGGTACAGCCGCGTCAACCGGCGCACCGCATCCCAATCCGTACATTCACAGGCGTAGAGGTACAACATGACCCAGTCCAGCGTTCTGATTGTTGAAGATGATCTGTCATTACGCGAAGCGCTGTGCGACACGCTGGCGCTAGCCGGTTATCCGGTGTGCGCCGCCAGCGATGCGCAGAGCGCGCTCGACATGATGGCGCATGAAGACTTCGGCATGGTGGTGAGCGATGTGCAGATGCCGCGCATGGACGGCCACGCGCTGCTGAAACGCGTCAAGGCCGCGCACCCGGATTTGCCGGTGCTGCTGATGACCGCCTATGGCACCATTCAAAAGGCGGTCGATGCCATGCACGACGGCGCCGCCGACTATCTGGTGAAACCCTTCGAGGCTGAGGTGCTGGTCAATATGGTCAGCCGCTATCTGCCGTCAGAGATGGAACAGGGTGGCGACATCGTCACGGAAGACGTGCGCAGCCGCGAAATACTGGAGCTGGCGCGGCGCGTCGCGGGCAGCGATGCCTCGGTGCTGATCAGCGGCGCCAGCGGCGTCGGCAAGGAAGTGCTGGCGCGTTATATCCATCGGCATTCCAAGTGCGCGCAGGGTCCGTTCGTGGCCATCAACTGCGCGGCCATCCCCGAGAACATGCTCGAAGCCGTGCTGTTCGGTTACGAGAAGGGCGCCTTCACCGGCGCCTATCAGGGCTGTCCGGGTAAATTCGAACAGGCACAGGGCGGCACGCTGCTGCTCGATGAAATTTCGGAAATGGATCTGGGCCTGCAGGCCAAATTGCTGCGCGTTCTGCAGGAGCGCGAAGTGGAACGGCTCGGCGGCCGCAAGACCATCGCCCTGAACGTGCGCGTGCTGGCCACCACCAACCGGCAACTGCGCGAGGAAGTTTCCGTCGGCCGTTTCCGCGAGGATCTTTTCTACCGCCTGAATGTGTTCCCGCTGCATCTACCGCCGCTGCGCGATCGGCCGCGCGATATCCTGCCGTTGGTCGCGCAACTCATGTCCCGGCATTGTCGCGGCAGGCGTGCGCTGCCGGCGCTGTCCGACGCGGCGCAGGCTCGTCTGCTGGAACATGCCTGGCCGGGCAATGTGCGCGAACTGGATAACGTCATGCAGCGCGCCTTGATCATGACCAATGCCGCCGTGATCGAGGTTCAGGATCTGCATTTTGAAAATCCCGCGCCCGCGGTGGCGCCGGCGCTGATTGCCGCGGTCACCGCACACAACGACAGCGCGCTGGATCTCGGCGAGAATCTCAAGTCCAGCGAGGCGCGCCTGATTGTCGAGGCCCTGCGCACCGGCAATGGCAGTCGCAAGGCCGCCGCGGAACAGCTCGGCATCAGCCCACGCACGCTACGTTACAAACTGGCGCGCCTGCGCGCCGCCGGCATGAATTTGCCGGGCGGCCTTGGCGTGGAAAATGCTTGATAGTGACTGGATGTAAAGAGAAAAGATGCCGGCATGACAACTTTTATCTTTAATCTTTAACCGTTCCTCCCGGAGTTTATATGAGCGAAATCGATATCACCCAATTGCTGAGCCAGATGCGCGCTGTGGCGGCGCAGGCACAGGGGCTCCCGGCAACGCCGGAAATCGGACAGTCCAGCCAGCCGGATTTCGCCGCTGTGCTGCAGAACTCCGTGAGCAAGGTCAACGAGTCGCAGCAACAGGCCGACCAGCTGGCCACCAGTTTCGAGAAAGGCGACCCCAGTGTCGATGTGGCCAAGGTGATGGTGGCCATGCAGAAGGCCAATATTTCCTTCCAAGCCATGGACCAAGTCCGCAACAAACTGGTCTCGGCGTATCAGGAAATCATGGGAATGCAGGTTTAACTCCAGTAGCGAGTGGCGAGTAGCGAGTAGCGGAGCAAACCGCTACCCGGAATAGTCTCTCCACTTGCTGCTCGCTACTCGGGACTCGCTACTTTATGGCCCTCGTAAAAGCAGAAACATTGAATGCTCAGGCGCGCGGTTTCGGCCGCTTGCCGCTGTTGCGCCAGTTCGGCCTGCTGATCGGCCTGGCCGCCAGCGTTGCGATCGGTGTGGCGCTCGCCATGTGGTCGAGCGCGCCCAACTACAGTCTGTTGTATGGCGGTCTCAGCGATAAGGACAGCAGCCAGGTCATCGATGCGCTGCAAAAGGCCGCCATTCCCTATCGGATCGACCAGGGTTCCGGCGCGGTGCTGGTGCCCGGCGGGCAGGTGCATGAAGCGCGCATCAAGCTTGCCGCGGACGGTCTACCGAAGGGCAGCGGCGAAGGTTTCGAGCTGATGGAGAAGGAGCAGAGTTTTGGCACCAGCCAGTTCATGGAGAACGCCCGCTATCAGCATGCCCTGGAAGGCGAGTTGGCGCGCACCATCGCCAGCATGAGCAATGTCCAGGACGCACGCATCCATTTGGCGCTGCCCAAGCAATCGGTGTTTGTGCGTGATCGTCAGAAGGCCTCGGCTTCGGTGATGATTAATCTGTATTCCGGCCGCACGTTGGATGACGGCCAGGTCGCGGCCATCGTGCATCTGGTGGCGGCCAGCGTACCGCACCTCGAAGCGTCGCAAGTAACTGTCGTGGACGAGCAGGGCCATTTGCTGACTTCGGGCGACAGCTCGCATGACGTGGGTCTGTCCGACAACCAGTTCAAATACACGCGTCGTCTTGAGGACAGTTACGCACGGCGCATTGAAGACCTGCTCGCGCCGCTGGTCGGGCAGGGCGGGGTGCGTGCGCAGGTAGTGGCCGATCTCGACTTTACCGTCACCGAGCAGACCCAGGAAAATTACGACCCGGATAAGCCGGCACTGCGCAGTGAGCAGACCAGCGAAGATCTGACCAGCGGGGGTGGACTCAATGCCTCCGGCATCCCCGGGGCCTTGTCCAATCAACCGCCCGGCGCCGGCACCACGGTCGCGCCGGTTCCGCCCGTGACGGCACCCACGGCCGCGAAGAGCGCCGCGAGCGCGAGTCCGGGTGCAAAAAGTACCACGGTAAGCGGTACCGAAACTCCGGAGCGGAACAGCAGCCGTCAGGCGACGCGCAATTTCGAGTTGGATCGCACTATCAGCCACACCCGCTTGCCCAGCGGGAATGTGAAGCGTCTGTCGGTGGCTGTGCTGCTGGATGATCACAAAACAGTCGCCGATGACGGAACGATCGACCGCAAACCGCTCAACAAAGATGAATTGGAGCGTTACACCAAATTGATCAAGGAAGCGGTCGGATTCGATGAAAAACGCGGCGACAGCGTCAATGTCATCAATGCCGCCTTCCAGGCGCCGCCGCCGATCGTGGCATTGCCGGAACCGCCAATCTGGAAACAGGCCTGGGTGTTAGACGCGGCCAAGGTCGCGGCCGGTGGCCTGGGTCTGGCATTCCTGTTGTTCGGCGTGCTTAAGCCGGTGCTGCGTAGCCTGGCCGAAAAGGGCGTGCAGGCTCCCGGGGACGCAGGGCGCACCCTGGCGTTGCAGGGGGTGGAGGGCGGCATGATGGATGATCGCATCAGCCTGTCCGGCGGCGCCCGACAAGCGCAATTATCGGGCCCGAGTGCCAATACCAATTACGATTCACACCTGAGCGTCGCCAAAGCCGCGGTAGCGCAAGACCCGAAACGCGTCGCGCAGGTAGTCAAGAACTGGGTAGGAACCGATGCCTGAAGCCAACATCTCGAAGATCACGGGCATCGAACGCGCCGCGATTCTGTTGTTGAGCCTCGGCGAGCAGGACGCGGCCGCCGTGCTCATGCACATGGGGCCCAAGGAGGTGCAGAAGGTCGGTTCCGCCATGGCGACACTCAGCAACGTTTCCAAGGATCAGGTCGCGGCGGTTTTGCAGGACTTCGCGGCCACCGTGGAAAATCAGACCAATCTCGGTGTGGGCTCCGAGGACTACATCCGCAAGGTGTTGGTCTCGGCGCTGGGCGAGGACAAGGCCGGCGGCGTTATCGACCGCATCCTGCTCGGCCGCAATACCAAAGGCCTGGAAGCGCTGAAGTGGATGGACCCGCGCGCCGTCGCCGAAATCATCCGCCTCGAACATCCGCAGATCATCGCCATCGTGCTGTCCTATCTGGAGCCCGATCAATCCGCCGAGGTGTTGAGCCACCTGCCGGAGCGCACCCGCCCCGACATCCTGATGCGCATCGCCTCGCTGGACGGCATTCAGCCATCGGCGCTGCATGAGCTGGATGAAATTTTGGAGAAGCAGTTCTCTGGCAATGCCAATGTGAAGTCATCGAGCGTCGGCGGCGTGAAGGCGGCCGCCAACATCCTCAACTTCGTCGACTCTTCGCAGGAAGGCGCGATCATGGATACCATCAAGGAGCTCGACGCCGAGGTCGGCCAGAAGATCCAGGATCTGATGTTCGTGTTCGACAACCTGATCGACATCGACGATCGCGGCATCCAGGCGCTGTTGCGCGAGGTCTCCTCCGACTCGTTGCTGCTGGCGCTCAAGGGTTCCGACGAAGGCATCAAGGAAAAAATCTTCAAGAACATGTCCAAGCGCGCCGCGGAAATGCTCCGCGACGACCTGGAGGCCAAGGGTCCGGTCAAGCTCTCCGAGGTCGAGGGTGCGCAGAAGGAAATTCTCGCCATCGCACGGCGCATGGCCGAGGCGGGCGACATTGTGCTCGGGGGCAAGGGTGCGGATCAGTATGTGTAACGGAACGGCCAATTCCGGCCTCTGAAATCGGATGAATGTGAACACAAAAATACTTTCAGGCGACGCGGCGTTGGATTGCAATGCCTGGGTACTGCCGGATGTCTCGGACCCGCGGAGTTCCAACGTGTCGGGACGGGGGCCGGGCAACGGGCTGCTCACCGCCAAACAACTCGAGGCGATTCAGAAGCAGGCCTACGAAGAAGGTTTCGCGCAAGGCCACAAGGACGGTGTCGATGCCGGCCAGACCCAGATGCAGGCGCACGCCCGGCGCCTTGATCAACTGATGACGACCCTGGCGACGCCGTTCGCCGAACTCGATCAGCGTGTCGAACAGGAACTGGTCGCTCTGGCGATGGCGGTGGCGCGGCAATTGGTGCGTCGGGAGATCAAAATCGATCCGGGACAGATTGTCGCCGTGGTGCGTGAGGCGCTCGGCGCCTTGCCGATCGCCACTCAGAACGTTCGCCTGCATCTACACCCGGAGGATGCCGTACTAGTGCGCGCGGCGCTGTCGCTCACCGAGGGCGAACACGCTTGGCGCATCATCGAAGACGGTTTGCAGAATCGCGGCGGCTGCCAACTGGTAACGGATACCTCGCGGATCGATGCCGGTGTCGAGACCCGCCTGGCGGCGATCATCGCGACGGTGTTGGGCGGGGAGCGGGGCGATGATCAATAAACCGTGGAAAAGCAGTTTGAACCGCCAAGGACGCCAAGATCATCTGATTTATGTTTCAAGTAATCCTTTCATCCATTCGGTGGAGAAGTGATTGAATAGAAATTTTTTGCTTTCCTTGGCGCTCTTGGTGTCCTTGGCGGTTCAAAGTATTTTGAAGAGATAAAACATGCAAAGCCCTGAACCGAACAGAACCGAGCACTGGCTGAACCGCTTGAGCTCATACAAAGGCCGCATCGCCAATCCGCCGTTGGTGGTGGAAGGCAAGCTGACGCGCATGGTAGGGCTGACCTTGGAGGCGGTGGGTTGTCAGGCGGCGATCGGTGGGCGTTGCGTGATCGCAGCGCCGGGCAGTACCCGGATCGAGGCCGAGGTAGTGGGTTTCTCGGGCGAAAAATTATTCCTAATGCCGACCGGCGATATCCGCGGCCTGGTACCGAACGCCAGTGTCATCCCGACCAATAAGGTCTGCGAGGCGGTGGTCGGTGAAAGCCTGCTCGGCCGAGTGCTGGACGGCGCGGGTCGGCCGTTGGATGGTAAGGGACCGTTGCGGGATACCACACGCACCCCGCTCACCGGCCAGCCCATCAATCCGCTGGCGCGCCGGCCGATCCGCGAGCCGCTCGATGTCGGCGTGCGCGCCATCAATGCGCTGCTGTCGGTCGGCGGCGGGCAACGCATGGGTCTGTTCGCCGGCAGCGGCGTGGGCAAGAGCGTATTGCTCGGCATGATGACGCGCTATACCAATGCCGATATCACCGTGGTCGGTCTGATCGGCGAACGCGGCCGCGAGGTGAAGGAATTCGTGCAGAACATTCTCGGCGAAGAGGGCATGGCGCGTGCCGTGGTGGTGGCCACGCCGGCGGACAATTCGCCGTTGATGCGCCTGCACGGCGCCATGCTCGCCACCAGCATCGCCGAGTATTTCCGCGACCAGGGCAAGCAAGTGCTGCTGCTGATGGATTCACTGACGCGCTTCGCCCAGGCGCAGCGCGAGATCGCCCTGGCCATCGGCGAGCCGCCCGCCACCAAGGGTTATCCGCCTTCGGTATTCGCCAAGCTGCCGCAATTGGTCGAACGCGCCGGCAACGGCGATAACGGCGGCGGTTCGATCACCGCGTTCTACACCGTGCTCACCGAGGGCGACGACCAGCAGGATCCGATCGCCGACGCTGCCCGCGCCATTCTCGATGGGCATATCGTGCTGTCGCGGCAGTTGGCCGAATCCGGCCACTTTCCGGCGATCGACATCGAGGCATCGATCAGTCGTGTCATGAACGAGATCACCGCTGCCCCGCAGTTGCAGGCGGCGCGGCGCTTCAAACAGCTCTACTCGACCTATCAGCAAAGCCGCGATCTGATCAGCGTCGGCGCTTATCACAAGGGCAGTGATGCGCGCATCGACGAGGCCATCGCCTATCAGCCGCGCCTGATGGAGTTTCTGCAGCAGGATATGCGCGAGGCGGTGCCTTTGGGGCGCAGTGTGACGGACTTGATGGAGTTGATGGGGGTGGTGAGTAGCTAGTGGCTAGCCGGCAGTTTGCCGGAAATTATGCAGAGAAACACTTATGACAGTCATCCTTGCTAACTTGTCGGCGAGTACCGCGCGTAACCCGCCGCTCGCCGCTGATTTCATATGACCCGTTCCAAACGCATGCAACCGGTGGTGTTGGTAGCCGCCGCCAAGCAGCAGGCGGCGGCGCGGCGGCTTGGCGATTGCCAGCGTGAAGTCGACACGCGCACGGCGCGGCTCACGGAATTGCTCGCTTACCAGGCTGAATACGCGCAGCGTTTCGAGTCCAGCGGCGGCATTGGTTTGGATATGACGCGGTTGCAGGACTATCGGGCGTTCTTGGCGCGGCTCAATGACGCGATCAGTCAGCAGCGCCAGTTGGTCGAGGCGGCGCGCAGCGACTACGAGAAAATGAAAAGTCACTGGCTGGGTACACGGCAGCAAGCACAGGCCATAGACAAGGTGGTGGACCGTTTCAAGCGTGATGAAGGCCGTGCGTACGACCGCCGCGAACAGAGCGAGACCGACGAGCGCGCCCTGCAGAATCATCGTCGTCGTGACACCGACTCCGGCGAGTACTGAAGCGCGGCGGCGCTGGCATGCCGCTTGCCTTGTATTTAGGGAGATACTGAAATGTGCGTCTGGAGAGTTCCATGAGCGAGTCCGTCATTGCCATTCCGACAGCGGCCCCTGTCCCCGTGCAGCAGTCCGCGTCCGGCACCGGCGCGCCGCCGCCGACCCCTGCGGTACTACAGCCTGCAGTCGGCGTCCACGCGGCAACGAACGCTGTGGCAGGTACGTCCGCCAATCAACAATTTCAGAGCGAACTGGCGCGGCAGATGCTGGGTCAGCCCGCGTCCGGTGCTGTAGCGCTGCCCACGACAACACCTGCTGCTGTACCGTCTTCTCCCACGACACCGGCCGCACCGCCTCCCATACCCGCCGCGTTGCCGGTGGTCGGCCCCAACACGGCAACGAACGTTGCGGCCGATACACCTATCAACCAACAGTATCAGAGCGAGCTGGCGCGGCAAATGTTGGGACAGCCCGCACCCGGCGCTGTGGTGCTGCCCAAGGCATCGGCCGCGCTGGTCGCGACTCCCGCTGCATCGCCCACGGTTCCCGGTAGCTTGCCCGAGTTGCCGTCGCCGGTGGTCGGCGCCGGCACAAACCCCCCCGACAAACCGCGGAAGGGTGGCACCGCCTTGCCACCCCCCCCCCGGGACCGCGTGCCGCGGGGTGCCAGTCGGCGGGGTCTCGCGCTGCCGCAATTATTGCCGCCGGGCGAGCGGGGCGCCGCGCCGCCGGTCAAAACCGCGGCGGGTGACGGCACGCCCGTGGCCTCGCCACGCTCGAATTCCAACCCTATCGCCAACGCGCTTGCCCAGGATGCCGTCACACCGGGAGCGAATACGGTGACCGCGCGCACACCGCCGGAGCTGTTCACCGCGGTGGCGTCACAGCATGAAACCGTCTCGTCCATGCACACGGCGGCGCTGGCGGCGGAATTGTCTGCCCAAGCGCCTGCGTTGACCGCAGCCGCAACGCAATCGGCCGCATTGGCCAACGTGCCCGCGCTGTCCGCCGTGCCGGTACCGAGCGCCGCCCAGTTATCGAGTGCCGCACTCCCGGTCGCCATGCCGGCGATTCCGATTCCAGTGGCGCAGCCGGGGTGGGATCAAGCCTTGGGGCAGCGTGTGCAATGGCTGGTCGGTCAACACCTGCAGGGTGCGGAACTGCGCATCACGCCGCCCCATCTCGGGCCCATCGAAGTGAGCATCAGTATTGGCCACGATCAACAGACGGTCGTTAACTTCGCCTCGCCGCACGCGGTGGTGCGCGATGCCATCGAGGCGGCCGCGCCGCGCTTGCGCGACATGCTGGGCAATAACGGCCAGGACTTGGTCAACGTCAACGTGTCGCAGCACTCCTTCGCCGAGCAACGTCGCCAGGCCGCGCCGTCAGGCGGTGGGCGAAACAACGCGAGCTTTGGCGGTCTGTCGGTCGCGGCCGCGGATGTCAGCTCCGGCGCACCCGCATCAAGGATCAGTGGCGTGGGTCTGGTGGACTATTTCGCCTGAGCCGGGTGACAGCAGTCATAATCTATGTGGTCAGAAATGGTTAGTGGCATAACCGCGTACTAATTTTAAGATATCCATGCAAGCTCATAAAATTCTTGACTTTCAAAACGGCTGTCGAGTAACGTGTGGGGAGCAGCCGTGAAAATGCAATAACAAGCCTGAAGACGCGCGATAACACGGGGAACACAGAGGCGGCTATGCCCGGTACACCCAAGACCAACGTGATCCCCCAGCCGGCGAGCGAAAAGAGCGGTCACGCCCTGAGCATGGATCTGAATTATTTTCTGCACATCGATGATCAGGATATGCAGTTGCTGGCGCGCTACAGCGACGTGCTCACCCAGGGCGCCGCAGATTTCGCCTCGTCCTATTACGATTATCTGTTCGCCTCGCCGGCAACCGCCAAGGCACTGTACCGTTACGAACGCGAGGGAGGCGATATCGGCACACTGGTGCGCAAGCAATGTCACCACCTGTTGTCGCTGGTGTCCGGACACAGCACCGCCAATAGCGCCGCCGAGTTGCTGAGTATCGGCGCCGGTCATTATAGCCACGGCATTGAATCGGCGTGTGTGCTGGGCGCCTTCCGTCTTTATCACGCTCATCTCAGCCACTTGATCGCCACCACACCGGATATAGCGATCGTGGATCGGCCGGCCCTGGAAGACGCCGTGGACAAGCGGCTGTTTCGCGATATGGGTCTGACCATCGAAGGCTATTGGCGACAAGTGACGCGCAGCCATCTTGCGGAGGTCGCTGCCGCGACGCACAGCGAGACTCAGGCCGCGGCGCATCTGCTGGCGAATATTCCCCAGATGTTCTGGTCAGTCGATGTCGCCACCAAGAGTTTGTTGTATCTCAGCCCCACCACCCGCCACTTGTGTCCGGATGTCGAGAATTGCCTGATCCCGGGGCTGGATCGCACCGTGGCGGAAGACCGCGAACTGGTGCAGTCCGCCTGGGAGCGCGCACTGACCGGTGAAGCCACCACGGTGGAGTGCCGCATGCAATTTTCCGGCGGGCAGTCACGCTGGTTCCGCCGCCAGTTCTTTCCCTTCAGCAATGCGCACGGGCGGGTGGAGCGCGTCGACGGTTTCATGGAAGACATCACCGATGTGCGTCATACCCTGGAGCGGCTGGAGCTGCTCGGCACCTGTGACCCGTTGACCGGTCTCGCCAACCGCACCCTGTGGTACGACCGCCTGACCCAGGCGATCGCCGCGGCACGCCGCAACGGCAAAGAGCAACTGATACTGATGCTGCTCGATCTCAATCACTTCAAGATGATCAACGACACGCTGGGCCATGCCGCCGGCGATCGCCTGCTGCGCCAGGTGGCGCAGCGCCTGCAGAAGGTACTGCGTGATTCCGATACGCTGGCGCGACTCGGCGGCGATGAGTTCGCGGTATTGCTGCCCGGCATCACCGATGCCGATCAGGCCGGCGCGATGGTGGCCGGGAAAGTGAAGGAATGCTTCGTCGAACCGTTTCTGCACAACGGCGAGGAACTGTATCTGGACGCGGCCATCGGCATGTCGATCTACCCTGATCACGGCGAAGACGCCGACAGTCTGTTGAGTCGCGCCGATATCGCCATGTACGGCGCCAAGCGCAAGGATTTCACGTTTTCTTTCTACGACCCCGGTTCCGATGTGAGCGCGGCGGAGCAATTGCAGATCGCCGCGGGCTTGCGTCACGCGCTGGAGCGTGAAGAGTTTTCACTGGTCTATCAACCCAAGATCGACATGCGGCGGCGCCGGATCTGCGGTGTCGAGGCCTTGTTGCGTTGGCAGCATCCGCTGCGTGGGCCGATCATGCCGGAACGCTTCATCCCGGTGGCGGAGCAGATCGGCCAGATCGGCGCGATCACCGATTGGGTGCTGCTGACGGCATTGCGGCAATGCCGGCAATGGCGCGACGCCGGCCTGTATCTGCCCGTGGCGGTGAACGTATCGGCGAGTTCCTTCCAGAATCCGCGCTTGGTGGACCGGGTCCGCTGGGCGCTGCGCGAAGCCCAGGTGCCGCCCGAATGTCTGGAAATCGAGATCACCGAGAACACCCTGATGATCGATCTGGAGCGCGGTGTGGAAATTCTCGACAGCCTGAGCCGGCTCGGTGTCGCGGTGGCCATCGACGATTTCGGCACCGGCTATTCATCGTTGTCCTATCTGCGTCAGTTGCCTATCCATACTCTCAAGATCGACAAGTCATTCCTGATCGACGTCGCCAAGGTCGACAACGACAACGTGATCGTGCGCTCGATCATCGATCTTGGCCACAACCTCGGTTACAAGGTCATCGCCGAAGGCGTCGAGACCAGTTATGCCTGGGAACTGCTCGAAGACCTGGGTTGTGACGCCGTGCAGGGTTATCACATCAGCCATCCACTCACGCACGAAGGTCTGGGCCAGTGGCTGGCCACGTCGCAGTGGCATGAGCGTTTGAACTAGGCATCCAGGGGCGGTCGCCACTCGGCTTTTCACGCGCGGAAACAACGCGCGTCCTGATTCTTGTGAAGAGGCCGGTCTTGGGTCGACCTCTATAGCTGCCATTGATCCAAACCAGCCTAATATATCTGCGCATCCGCGCCGCCTATGGCATAGGCGCTCAGTCGGCGAACACTGTCAAGTTTCCGCCAAGCCCGTGTTGCGACCGTCAGTCAAAGTCCTGTCGGTGTCGAACTTGCGGCATGCATGTTGCTGTTCTTCAGTAATAAATTATTTCCAACACGCATGGCATGTCTCTTGCTGAATTTGACCCGAGTGGTTTAATTCAGGGCAATCACAATGGCCAAAACCGAAGAAGATCTGGACCTCGACGTCAGCAAGCAGGCGCCGCCGACCAAGCAGGGCGGGATGAAGAAGATCATCGTCATCGCCGTCGCAGCCGTGGTGCTGCTCAGTGGTATCGGCACGGGTGCGTGGTATTTCCTGCACAAATCCGCCGCCGGTGACAGCGCCGACACGGGCAAGCACGGCGGCAAGTCGGACAAGAAGGTCGCCAAAGACAAGCAGGTCAAGCACGGCGCGCCGAAGGGGCCGTCGGTCTTCCTGGATCTGGATCCTGCCTTCGTGGTCAATTTCGAGGATCAGGGCGTCGTGCGCTTTCTGCAGATCACCGTTACGGTCGGCGCGCACGATCCACTGGTATTGGACGCGGTGAAGGCGAATATGCCGATCATCCGCAATAATCTGGTCATGCTGTTTTCCAGTCTGGACCTGGCGAGCATCACCTCGCGTGAAGGCAAGGAGAAGCTGCGCGCCAATGCCCTGCTGGAAGTGCAAAAGGTGCTCAAGGAACAAACCGGCGATCCGGGCGTCGATAGCATCTACTTCACCAGCTTTGTGATGCAATAGCCGCCATGCCAGTCAATGATCTGCTTTCGCAGGAGGAAATCGACGCCCTGTTGCACGGCGTCAGCAGCGGCGACGTGGAAACGGACAGTGAAGAACTGACCGACGGTGAGGCCCGTCAATACGACTTCACCAGTCAGGATCGCATCGTCCGCGGGCGCATGCCCACGTTGGAGATGATCAACGAACGCTTCGCACGCTATTTTCGCATCAGCCTGTTCAATCTGCTGCGTCGCGCCGGCGAGATCTCGGTGGGCGGCGTGCAGATGCTCAAGTTCGCCGAGTATGTACACAGTCTGTTCGTGCCCACCAGTCTTAATCTGGTGCGTGTCAAGCCGTTGCGCGGTACGGCCCTGTTCATCATGGATCCGAAGCTGGTGTTCATTCTCGTCGATAATTTCTTCGGTGGCGACGGCCGCTATCCGGCCAAGATCGAGGGCCGCGAGTTCACGCCCACCGAGCAGCGTGTCATCCAGATGATCCTGCAGCAATCGTTCCGCGATCTCAAACAAGCCTGGGCGCCGGTGTTGCCCATTGAGTTTGAATATATGAGTTCCGAGGTGAATCCGCACTTCGCCAATATCGTCAGCCCCACAGAGGTAGTGGTGGTAACCACATTCCATGTCGAACTCGAAGGCGGCGGCGGCGATTTCCACGTGACGATGCCCTATGCCATGATCGAGCCGATCCGCGAAGTACTCGATGCCGGTGTACAGAGCGACCGTACCGATGTCGACGAGCGTTGGGTGACGGCGCTGCGCGAAGAGATCAAGGAAAGCGCAGTGGAATTGAGCAGCATTCTGACCGAAACCGAGGTCACGCTGCGCGAAGTGATGAATATGAAGGCGGGCGATGTCATTCCCATCGAGGTCCCCGGCACGGTGACGCTGCGCGCGGAAAATATCCCGGTGTTCCGCGGCCGCTTCGGCATGGCACAGGGCAACTGCGCGATCAAGATCACGGATCGGATCAGGCACAGATTGTAACAGCCGGACAGAGCAGTTTTCAGGAGACGACGATGAGCGACGAGTTAGATACCAACGAACCGGGCGCCGACGACTGGGGCGCAGCGTTGGCCGAGCAGGCCGAGGTCGAGGCGGCGCGCGCGCCGGGCGGCGCACTGTTGGACGATGACGACCTGATTGCCAGTGTCGCCGGGCCCGCGGCCAAACCCAAGGAAGATTTTCAGCGCGCCGCTTTCCAGGATCTGCAACCGGAGCCTGGCGCCGGCAAAGGCGATGACAGCAATCTGGATGTGATTCTGGATATCCCGGTGACGATCTCGATGGAGATCGGTCGCAGCCGTATCGCCATCCGCAATCTGTTGCAACTGAATCAGGGATCGGTAGTGGAACTCGATCGTCTGGCCGGCGAGCCCATGGATGTGCTGGTCAACGGCACCTTGATCGCGCACGGCGAGGTGGTGGTGGTAAACGAGAAATTCGGTATCCGCCTGACGGATGTGATCAGTCCCGCCGAACGCGTCAAGAAGCTGAAATAGCATGCGCGCGCCGTCGCGGTTTTCCTGCTTATCTCGCCGCGCTGTGTTGGCGCTGCTCGGCGCGCTGCCGGCCGGGGTCAGGGCGGCCGACAAGCTGGTGCATGCCTTGCCGGCCAAGACCGTGAGCGAGCCGCTCGGCGTCGGCGGTCTGCTGCAGTTGAGCCTTGGGTTGCTGGTCGTGCTCGCCGCCATCGTCGGCAGTGGCTGGTTGCTGCGCCGCTACGGCCGCTTGCAGTCGGGTGTCGATGGCGCGCTGCGCATCATCGGCGGACTGTCGATGGGGCCGCGCGAACGTGTGGTGCTGGTGCAGGTCGGCAAGCGGCAACTGCTGCTGGGTGTGGCGCCGGGCCGTATCCAGACGCTGCATGTGCTCGATGAGCCGGTTGCCGATGTCGGGTCGCCAGTACCGTCCGCATTCGCCGAACGCTTGACCAAGATCATGAAAAAGGACTCGTAGCATGAGAGCGGCGCGACGGATCCACACAGGCTGTCTGATTGCCGGCGTGGCGGCGGTATGGCTGCTGCCGCTGGCCGCGCATGCCGCACAGCCGGGCTTGGCCGCCTTCACGGTGCAGAACATCCCCGGCGGTGGTCAGACCTACAGTCTGAGTATCCAGATACTGGCGTTCATGACGCTGCTGACGCTGTTGCCGGCGGCGCTCATGATGATGACCTCGTTCACGCGCATCATCATTGTCATGTCGCTCATGCGTCAGGCCTTGGGCCTTTCCACGACGCCGTCCAACCAGATTCTGGTCGGATTGTCGCTGTTTCTCACCTTGTTCGTGATGGCCCCGGTGTTCGACAAGGTTAATAGCGAAGCCTTGCAGCCCTATCTCGCCGATAAGCTGCCTGCCGACCAGGCGCTGCAAAAGGCCTTGCAGCCGTTCCGGGGTTTCATGCTGCGGCAGACCCGCGATACCGATCTGCAGATGTTCGCCAATATCGCCGGAAAGACCGAGATCGAATCGCCGGACAAGACGCCGTTCTCGTTGCTGCTGCCGGCCTTCGTGACCAGCGAGCTGAAGACCGCTTTCCAGATCGGTTTTCTGATTTTCATCCCGTTTCTGGTCATCGATGTGGTAGTGGCGAGCGTGCTGATGTCGATGGGCATGATGATGCTCTCGCCCATGCTCATCTCGCTGCCCTTCAAGATCATGTTATTCGTCCTGGTCGATGGCTGGTCGCTGCTGATGGGCACGCTGGCATCGAGTTTCTATACCTGAATTGGCAGGGCGGCCCGCAGACCGCTACCCATGCCGTCAATGCAACGGCGCCCTGAGGGGCGCACTACGTAGAGGTAGGAAAAATGACCCCCGAAACCGTCCTCGATATTGGCGCCAAGGCCATGTACATCACCGCGCTGCTGGCGGCGCCGCCGCTGCTCGCGGCGCTGATCATCGGTCTGTTGGTCGGTATGTTCCAGGCCGCCACGTCGATCAATGAAATGACCCTGAGCTTCATCCCGAAAGTAATCGTGCTCGGCATTACCCTGATTGTCGCCGGTCCCTGGATGCTGGCGACGTTGGTGGCGTACACGCGGCAGATGTTCGCCGACGTACCAGGGCTCATAGGATGAAACCGGGGAACAGGAGGCGACCCTCTCGCACCGGGCTTCCCCATCCCGGCCGTGTCCCCTGACTCTTGAATTTATGACGTTTACCGGCGCCCAACTCACCGCCTGGATCGGTGCCTACTTCTGGCCCTTCCTGCGCATCGGTGCGATGCTGATGGTCGCGCCGCTGTTCAGTACCGCCGCGGTTCCCAAGCCCGTGCTCATCGCGCTGAGTCTGGCGCTCGCGGCGTTGGTGGCGCCGCTGTTGCCGGCCATGCCGGTGGTCGATGCGCTCTCGCCGGAAGGCGTGCTGATCGCGCTGAATCAGATGGTGATCGGCTTGGCGATGGGCTTTGTCCTGCAATTGGTGTTCGGCGCTCTCGTGACCGCGGGTCAGATCGTGGCCATGAGCATGGGCCTGGGTTTCGCGACCCTGGTCGACCCGTTGAACGGCATCCAGGTGCCGGTGGTCAGCCAGTTCTATTTGATCACGTCCACCCTGCTGTTCCTGGTGTTCAATGGTCATCTGCATCTGATACAAATGGTCGTGGACAGTTTTCATACCCTGCCGGTCGGCATTCACGGCCTGCCGCGCGAGGCGCTTTACGATCTGGTGGTCTGGACCACGCAGATGTTCAGCGGCGCGCTGTGGGTGGCCTTGCCCGCCGTCACTTCGATCATGCTGGTGAACCTGGCGCTGGGCGTGATGACGCGGGCCGCGCCGCAGATGAACATCTTCTCGGTTGGCTTTCCAATCACGCTGTTGGGCGGCTTCGTTATCATCATATTCACGTTGCCCGCCCTGGAGCCGCAGTTCACGCAACTCATGAACGCCGCCTTCGGACTGGTGCAGGGCATGGTCGCCGGAGGTGCGGGCCATGGCTGAGAATGAGAATGGCCAGGAACTCACAGAAAATGCCACCGGCAAGAAGCTCGGTGAGGCCCGTGAGAAGGGTCAGGTACCGCGCTCGCGCGAGTTCAATACCGCCGCTCTGATGCTGGCCAGTTCGGTCGGGCTGCTCTGGTTGGGCGGCCGGATCATGATCTATCTGCGGGAAATCATGCGGCGCAGTCTGACGCAGACGCGCGAGCAGTTGTTCCAGCCGACCGCCATGACCGACAGCCTGCAGCACCTGCTGAGCGATTATTTTCTGATGCTGGGCCCGTATTTTCTGCTGCTGCTGCTGATCGCGGTGGCGGCGCCGGCCGCGATCGGCGGCTGGAATTTCAGCGCGCAGGCGTTTGGCTTCAAATTCTCCAGGCTCGATCCGGTGTCGGGGCTGAGTAGAATATTTTCCTGGACTGGCCTCGTCGAATTGTTGAAGTCGATGGCGAAGTTCCTGCTGGTCGGCGGTGTCACCCTGTTGCTGCTGCGCAGCTCGCTGGGCGAGATCGTGGGCCTGGGCTATGAATCGCTGCAGGCGGCGCTGGCCCACTCCGGACACCTGGTGATCGGCGCCTTTATCACCTTGAGCGTTTCGATGCTGGCGATCGCCGCGGTGGACGTGCCATTTCAGCTTTGGAATCACGCTAAACAGTTGCGCATGTCCAAGCAGGACGTCAAGGAAGAAAGCAAGGATACGGAGGGACGGCCCGAGATCAAGCGCCGGATTCGCAGTATGCAGCGCGAGATGTCGCGGCGTCGCATGATGGAGCAGGTGCCCACAGCGGATGTCATCGTCACCAACCCAACTCATTACGCGGTAGCGCTGCGTTATCACCAAGACAAAATGCGCGCGCCGCGCGTGGTGGCCAAGGGCGCCGATCTGCTCGCCGCGCGCATCCGCGCCGTGGCCGGCGAACATCGAATCCCGGTGCTCGAAGCCGCGCCGCTGGCGCGCGCACTGTTCTTCAATACCGAACTCGATCAGGAAATTCCCGCCGGGCTGTATCTGGCGGTGGCGCAGGTGCTCGCCTATGTCTACCAGCTCAAGACCGTGCGCAGCCGCGGCGGCATCGAGCCGCAGGCGCCGAGCGATTTGCCGATCCCGGACGAGTTGCAGCATCCCTGATTTATTCAGCACTCGGAAAGTGAGTCCCCTCGCCCTTTGGGAGAGGGTCAGGGTGAGGGGAATAAATGCGGAAGCGAGGACACCGTCGTATTCACTTCAGCATCCCCACCCACTCTTTCATCCCCCGCTGGATATCCTCCTCCAGCTTCGCAAGGGCTGCGAGGATATCCTTCGGTGCGCGATGCTCGATCGCCTCATGCACCACTTCCTTATAGCGGTTAAGCGAGAGATCGTAGCCTTGCGCGGCGATGCCGGCCTTGGGCACGCAGAAACTCCGCGCGGTGCGCGCACGCTCGCGTTCGGCGCCATCGCGTTGCGCCCAGCGCGCGATCACGTCGGGCAGATTGTTCTTCGCGTGCTCGTCATCGCTTAGCGCAGCACGCGGATCGGGACCGAGCTTGTCCTCCGGCAGGAGCGGCGTGCGCTTGTCGTCGAGCTTCTGCTCTTCCACCAGGAGGCGGCGCAGTTCCTTGTGCGCCTTGCTGGAACCGAACAGCACGCCGTCGGGCACGATCATCGCGGCGCGGCCGCCGGGCTTCAAGAGGCGCAGGAACAGCGCGAGGAACAGCAGTTCGGTCTTCTTGGTCTTGATGATTTGCAGCAGGTCCTTGGCGGTGTTCTCGTCATCGAGGCTGCCGGCGAAGGGCGGATTGGCGAGCACCAGCGTGTACTTTTCCTCCTCGCCCGCGTGGTCCTGCGCCAGCGAGTCGCGGTAGCGGATGTCGGGATTCTCGACGCCGTGCAGCAGCATGTTCATGCTGCCGATGCGCAGCATGGTGTTGTCGAAGTCGAAGCCGTGGAACATGCGGTGGTGGAAGTGCTCGCGCAGTTTCGCGTCATGCAGCAGCTTCGGGTGACGTGCGCGCAGGTACTCGTAGATGTCGCCACCCAGCGTGCGCAGGAACAGCAGATAAGTGATCTGCTCGATCACCTCGAGCGGATTGGAAATACCGTCGGACCAGAAGGCGTGCCAGATTTTGTCGATTTGGTTTCTGATGGCGCCGGCGATCATGCCGCGTGGCGGGGCGGTATTGGGTGGTTTCAGAGCGGCCTGAAGCCTGTCTAAAATCCGCGCGCCGGCCGACCCGCGTCGATGGCCTGGATTTTTCTCAAGCTCGAGACCCGCCCCTGTTTTTAACTCGCCGATCTGCCTGTCGGTCCGGCCTGATTCCTGCACTTACCCTGATATGACGTAATCATGGCGCGCGCCACGCCGCACCGAACAGCGAGAGTAACCCTATGAATGCAGTCGCTTCACCGTTCAGCTTCCGCGATCTGTCGCGGTACGGATTGGGCACGCCGATCCTGGTGATCTTCATGCTCGGCATGCTGGTGATCCCGCTGCCGCCGTTCCTGCTGGACATCTCCTTCACCTTCAACATCGCGCTGTCGCTGGTGGTGTTGCTGATGGCCATCTATGCGCTGCGGCCGATGGACTTCGGTGTGTTTCCCACGGTGCTGCTGGTTTCGACGCTGCTGCGCCTGACCCTCAACGTCGCGTCCACGCGCGTGGTGCTGATGCACGGCCACAGCGGTCCGGATGCGGCCGGCAAGGTGATCGAGGCGTTCGGCGAATTCGTGGTGGGCGGCAACTACGCGGTCGGCCTGGTGGTGTTCGCGATCCTGGTCATCATCAACTTCGTGGTAGTCACCAAGGGCGCGGGACGCGTTTCGGAAGTCAGCGCGCGCTTCACCCTGGACGCCATGCCCGGCAAACAGATGGCCATCGATGCCGATCTCAACAGCGGCCTCATCGACCAGGGGCAGGCGCGCGCGCGGCGCGAGGAAATCGCTCAGGAAGCCAGCTTCTATGGTTCGATGGACGGTGCCAGCAAGTTCGTGCGCGGCGATGCCGTCGCCGGCATCCTGATTCTGTTCATCAACATCTTCGGCGGTCTGGCCATCGGTGTCCTGCAGCACGGCATGGCGTTCACCGCCGCATTGCAGAATTACACGCTGCTGACCATCGGCGACGGACTGGTGGCGCAGATTCCATCACTGATTCTCTCAACCGCCACCGCCATCATCGTCACGCGCGTGACCAGTTCGCAGGACATGGGGGCGCAGATACTCGCGCAGGTGTTCGGCAATCCCACCGCGCTGGGCGTGACCGGCGGCGTGCTCGGCCTGCTCGGCATCATCCCGGGCATGCCCAATGTGGCCTTCCTGACGCTCGCCGGCCTGTGCGGCGGCGCGGCCTATATGCAGCATCAGCGCCAGCAGGCGAGCGCCGCGCAGGAACTGCTGCCGCCGGTGCAGGAGACCAGCAACGAACCCAAGGAACTGAGCTGGGATGATGTCATGCCGGTGGACATCATCGGCTTGGAGGTCGGCTATCGGCTGATTCCGCTGGTCGACCGCAACCAGGGTGGGCAACTGATGACGCGCATCAAGGGCGTGCGCAAGAAACTTTCGCAGGATCTCGGCTTCCTGGTGCAGTCCGTACACATTCGCGACAATCTGGATCTGGCCCCGAACGCTTATCGCATCACGCTGATGGGCGTGCCGGTGGGTGAGGCCGAAGTGCATCCCGACCGCGAACTCGCCATCAACCCCGGTCGCGTGTTCGGTACCTTGCCCGGCATCGCTGGCAAGGACCCCGCCTTCGGCCTCGAAGCCGTGTGGATCGAAGCCGCGCAGCGCGAGCAGGCGCAGACCATGGGTTACACGGTGGTCGATGCCAGCACCGTGGTGGCGACGCATCTGTCGCAACTGCTGCAGGATCACGCCCACGAATTGATTGGTCATGAAGAGGTTCAGCAGTTGCTGAACGCGCTCAGCAAGGCCGCGCCGAAGCTGGTCGAGGATCTGGTGCCCAAGCAGTTGTCGCTGGGTGTGCTGCTGAAGGTTTTGCAGAATCTGCTGGAGGATCGCGTTCCGATTCGCGACATGCGCACCATCGCCGAAACGCTGGCGGAACATGCGTCGCGCAGTCAAGACCCCGGCGTGCTCACGACGCTGACGCGCGCCGCACTGGGCCGTTCAATTGTTCAACACATCAACGGGATGGCGCCCGAGCTGCCGGTCATCACACTGGATCCAGCACTGGAACAGATATTGCAGCAGTCCTTGCAGCCGAGTAACGAGGGTGGCGGCGGCTTTGAACCGGGCCTCGCCGACCGCATGCACAAGGCGCTGGTGCATAGCACCGAGCAGCAGGAACTTGCGGGGCAGCCCGCGATACTGCTGGTGCCGGCGCCGCTGCGTTCCTGGCTGGCGCGCCTGGTGCGTTACACCATCCCGGCACTGCGGGTGCTGGCCTATGAAGAGATACCGGATAACAAACAGGTCAAGGTAATTGCCAGTGTGGGGCGGGGCTGAGTAGATAGCATTAGGCTGGGCAGAGCGCGGCGAAGCCCAACAAGGTGCGCCGAAGGATGTTGGGCTTCGGCAAAAAACGCCTCGGCCCAACCTACGAATGAATGATTTGCAGTTCACTGTTGGGGATAGCGGATGAAGATCAAACGATATTTTGCCGCGGATATGCGTCAGGCCATCCGCATGGTGCGTGACGAGCAGGGGCCCGATGCGGTGATCCTGTCGAATCGCCGTGTGGATGGCGGCATTGAACTGATCGCGGCGGTGGATTACGACGCGGCGCTGGTCAACACCGCCGCGGACCCGGCCGCCGCCGCAATGTCCTCGCCGGCGCCGGCCTCGGTCACGGCGTATGCCGTCGCGCCGCAGGTCGAAACAGTCACGGCCGCGCCCGCCCCCAAACGTCCAGAAGTCGAATGGTCGCAGGATCCGGCCATTTCCGAGATGCGCCGCGAGGTCAAGGCGCTGCGCGGTCTGCTGGAAAATCAACTGGCGCATCTGGCCTGGGGTGATTACGCACGCAACCAGCCGCAGCAGGCCGCGCTGCTGCGCCGACTCATGGCGCTGGGCCTGGCGCCGGAGTTAAGCCGTCAACTCGCCGATCAGATCAAGGTCGATGGCGGCGATGACCACGACAACAACTGGCGTCAGGCGATGGCGCTGCTGGCCGATTGGCTGCCGGTCGCCGACGACGAAATTCTCAATAGCGGCGGCGTGGTGGCCTTGGTCGGTCCGACCGGCGTCGGCAAGACCACTACCGTCGCCAAGCTCGCGGCGCGTTTCGCGCTGCGTCACGGCCAACGCCAGGTGGCGTTGATCAGCACCGACAACTACCGCATCGGCGCGCACGAGCAACTGCTCACCTTTGGCCGGATTCTCGGCGTGACGGTGCAGACCGCCGCCGATCAGGATGAATTGCACACCCTGCTGCAAGGCATGACCGAGAAGAAACTGGTGCTGATCGACACCGCCGGCATGAGTCAGCGCGATCTGCGGCTGTCCGAACAGCTCGCCACACTGCATGGCGGTTCGCCGCTGATCAAGACCTATCTGGTGTTGTCCGCGGCCACGCAGCAAAGCGGTCTCGACGAAGCCGTGCGCGCCTTCCAGCGCGTGCAGTTGTCGGGCTGCATTCTCACCAAGGTGGACGAGGCCGCCCGTCTCGGCGACGCCCTCTCCAGCATCATCAACAACCGCCTGCCGCTGGCCTATGTCGGCGACGGGCAGCGCGTACCGGAGGATCTGCACCCGGCGCGCGCCCACGGATTAATCAGCAGGGCCGTTGCGCTGTTGCAGCACAACCCCGCGCAACTCGAGGATACCTACATGGCGCAGGCCTTTGCTGGGAAGGTGTCGCATGCCCATTTCTGAAATGAAGCTGGATCAGGCCGCGGGACTGCGGCGCATGGCGGAAACCCGGCCGGTGCATGTGGTCGCGGTGACCAGCGGCAAGGGCGGCGTCGGCAAGACCAATATCTCGGTGAATCTCGCCGTGGCGCTGGCCGAGAGCGGCAAGCAGGTGATGCTGCTCGATGCCGACCTGGGTATGGCCAATGTCGACGTGATGCTGGGCCTGCATCCGCACTACAACCTGACGCACGTCATCAGCGGCGAACGCACGCTGGAAGAGATCATGGTTACCGGGCCGGCCGGCCTCAAGATCATTCCGGCCTCCTCGGGCGTGCAGCGCATGGCCGAGTTGTCGCCCAATGAACACGCCGGCGTGATCCGCGCCTTCAGCGAGATCGGCCACCAGCTCGACACGCTCATCATCGATACCGCCGCCGGCATCTCCGACAGCGTGGTGAGTTTCACGCGCGCCTCGCAGGAAGTGCTGGTGGTGGTCTGCGACGAGCCGGCCTCGATTACCGACGCCTACGCGCTCATCAAACTGCTGTCGCGCGAATACGGCATGCACCGCTTCCGCATCCTCGCCAACATGGCGCACAGCGTGCAGGAAGGGCGGGAACTGTACGGCAAGATTCTGCGCGTCACCGACCGCTTCCTGGATGTGGCGCTCGATTTCGTCGGCATGATCCCCTACGACGACTACCTGCGCAAGGCGGTGCAGAAGCAGCGCGCCGTGATCGACTGCTATCCGCGCTCGCGCGCCGCGATGGCCTTCAAAACACTGTCCAACAAGGTCGCCGGCTGGCCGACGCCGACCGGCGCCGGCGGTCATCTGGAATTTTTCGTGGAGCGCCTGATCCAGATCACGCGCCCGATGGCGGAGGTGGCATCATGAACGGTCTGGCGATGTACGTTGCCAATCAACAACTCGGGCAGGACGACCTCGTCTCCCGCCATGCGCCGCTGGTCAAGCGCATTGCTTACCATCTGATCAGCCGCCTGCCCCCCAGCGTGCAGGCCGACGATTTGATTCAGGCCGGCATGATCGGTCTGCTGGAGGCCTCGCGCAATTACGACCCGACGCAGGGCGCCAGCTTCGAGACCTACGCCGGCATCCGCATCCGCGGCTCCATGCTCGACGAGATCCGCAAGACCGACTGGACGCCGCGTTCGGTGCACCGCAAGGCGCGTCAGGTGGCGGAAGCCGTGCGCGAGATCGAGAACACGCACGGCCGCGATGCCCGCGACAACGAAGTCGCCGCATCGCTCGGCATCTCGCTGGATGAATATCACCGCATATTGCAGGACGCCAGCGGCTGCCGCATGTTCAGCTTCGACGACCCCGACGTGGTCGGCGACGCCGCCGACGAACTGACCTCCGAGCAGCAGGACGAGCCGCTGTCGAATCTGCATAACGATAATTTCCAGCGCGCCCTGGCGCTGGCCATCTCCGGATTGCCGGAGCGCGAACGCATGGTGATGTCGTTGTACTACGATCAGGAAATGAATCTGCGCGAGATCGGCGCGGTATTGGGCGTGTCGGAATCGCGGGTCTGCCAGATTCACGGCCAGGCGCTGATCCGATTGCGCGCGCGCATGGTGGAGTGGCTGAACGATGACGAATGAAACAGTGGCGGGCATGGGCGACGCATCATACCTGCGGGTAATTAAGGAGTAAGGGCCTTGAACAAAGACATGAAAATTCTGATCGTGGACGACTTCTCCACGATGCGGCGCATCATCAAGAATCTGCTGCGCGACCTCGGCTTCAACAACACCGCCGAAGCCGACGACGGCGCCACCGCGCTGCCGATCCTGCAATCGGGCAGTTTCGATTTTCTGGTGACCGACTGGAACATGCCGGGCATGACCGGCATCGACCTGCTCAAGGCGGTGCGCGCCGACGCCAAGCTCGCGAAGCTGCCGGTGCTGATGGTGACCGCCGAGCAGAAGCGCGACCAGATCATCGAGGCGGCGCAGGCCGGCGTGAACGGTTACATCGTCAAACCGTTCACCGCGATCACGCTCAAGGAGAAGATCGACAAGATCTTCGAACGTCTAGCAGCCACGGCCTGAGCCGGGAGACTATCGCATGGCGAACAACACCTTTCCTCCGGAAAGCCTGCAACAGGCCCGCGCGCTGGTCAACAGCCTGGAAGCGGGCAACGAGGCCGATGTCCATCACCTGCTGGACAACCTTTCCAAGCTGCGTGAGTCCAGTCTTTTCCATGAACTCGGCAAACTGACCCGCGAGCTGCACGAGACCATCAACGGTTTCCACCTCGATGCGCGCATTGCCACGTTGACGCAAACGGAGATCCCTGACGCCAAGGAGCGTCTGAATTATGTCATCACCATGACCGAGCAGGCGGCCAACCGCACCCTCGATGCGGTGGAACAGAGCCTGCCCTTGTCGACGCGGTTGCAGGCGCGCGCCGCCGACTTGCGCGCGCCGTGGCAGCAGGCGCGTGCCGTCGCCAACGGCGCCCTCAATGGCGTCGGTGATCGGATCGACGCGTTTATCGATGAGGTCGAGAACGACGCCGCGGTCTTGCAGCGCCATCTTTCCGATGCCCTGATGGCGCAGGATTATCAGGATCTCACCGGCCAGATTATTCGCCGCGTGATCACGCTGGTGCATGACGTCGAACAGAATCTGGTGGGTCTGGTGCGCCTGTCGGGTCAGCGCATGGGCGGTGTGCCCACCCCGGCGCCCGTCGCCGAGGCGGCGAGTGCCAGTTTCTTGGAAGGACCGCGCGTGCCCACGTTGGACAAGACCGACAGCCTGAAAGGTCAGGACGACGTCGACGATTTGCTATCGAGCCTGGGCTTCTGAGGAATCGACCTGTGACGGACCAATCCGAGGACAACGATATCCTGCAGGACTTCCTGGTCGAGGCCGGTGAAATACTGGAAAAGCTCAACGGCCAGCTGGTGGAGCTGGAGCAGCGTCCACAGGACGGTAATCTGCTCAATGCCGTGTTCCGCAGTTTTCACACCATCAAAGGCGGTGGCGGATTTCTCGGTCTCACGCCGCTGGTGGAGGTGTGTCACCGCGCCGAGGATGTGTTCAACGTGCTGCGTCAGGGCGAGCGGCAGATCGACGCCGCGCTCATGGACACGATCCTGCAGGTGCTGGACATCGTCAATGAAATGTTCGCGCAATTGCAGGCTGGGGAAGCGCTCAGTCACGCGACGCCGGCGTTGCTGACGGCGCTCGAAAGTTACACGAAACCCGCCGCCGCGCCGGTCGCGCCGCTACCGATGGTGGCCGCGCCGGATGCGGCCGATGCCGAGTTCGAGGCCATGTTGGATCTCGCGCAGAGCGCCGCGGTACCCGCTGTTACCGCGCCCGCCCCTGCGGCGGCCGGCGGCGACATGATCACCGATGATGAGTTCGAGGCTTTGCTCGATCAATTGCAGGGCGGCGACAAACCACCTGCCGAGGTCAAATCCGCCGCTGCGCCGGCCGCGGCCGAACCCGTGCCGAGTGACGCGATTACCGACGCGGAGTTCGAGGCACTGCTCGATCAATTGCACGGTGCAGCGACAATCCCCGTGGGTTCCCCTGCGGTGACCGCGCCACCGGCCGTCACGGCGCACCAGGCGCCGGCCGCCGCCGCGCCGGTGCAACCCGCCGCCGAGACCACGGTGCGCGTCGATACCAAACGGCTCGACGACATCATGAATCTGGTCGGCGAGCTGGTACTGGTGCGCAACCGCCTTTCCACACTCAAGACCAGCATGGAAAACGAGGCGATGTCGAAGGCGGTCGCCAATCTCGATCTGGTAACGTCGGATCTGCAGACCGCGGTCATGAAGACGCGCATGCAGCCGATCAAGAAGGTCTTCGGCCGTTTCCCGCGCGTGGTGCGCGATATCGCGCGCAGCCTCAAGAAAGAAATCAATCTGGAATTGCAGGGCGAGGAGACCGACCTCGACAAGAATCTGGTCGAGGCGCTCGCCGATCCGCTGGTGCATCTGGTACGCAACGCCGTCGACCACGGCATCGAAATGCCCGATGCGCGCGTCCAGGCCGGCAAGCCGCGCATCGGCACCGTGGTGCTGGCGGCGGAACAGGAGGGCGACCACATCCTGCTCACCATCCAGGACGACGGCGGAGGCATGGATCCGAATGTACTGCGCGGCAAGGTCATCGAAAAGGGCCTGATGGACGCCGACAGCGCCGCCCGTCTCACCGACAAGGAATGCTACGACCTGATCTTCATGCCCGGCTTCTCCACCAAATCGGAGATCTCGGATGTGTCCGGGCGCGGCGTCGGCATGGACGTGGTCAAGACGCGCATCTCGCAGCTTAACGGCACCGTCGATATCGACTCGGTCAAGGGCCGCGGCACCATCATCATCATCAAGGTGCCGCTGACGCTGGCCATCATGCCGACGCTGATGGTGAAGCTCAACAGCCGCACCTTCGCATTGCCGCTGTCCAGCGTCAGCGAGATCTTCCCGCTCGATACGCGGCGTACCAATCATATCGACGGACAACTGGTGGTGATGGTGCGCGACAAGCCATTACCGCTGTATTACCTGCAACGCTGGCTGACGCCGGGCGGCGGCGACGGCGGCGTCGGTCAGGTGGTGATGGTGCATGTCGGCAATCAGCGGGTTGGCTTTGTAGTGGATCACGTGCTGGGTCAGGAGGAAGTAGTGATCAAGCCGCTGGGCGCGCTGCTGCACGGGTTGCCGGGTTTCTCCGGCGCCACGATTACCGGTGATGGACGCATTGCGCTCATCCTCGATGTGCCCAGCCTGATGAAGGCCTATGCGCGCCGAATGTGAGATGTGAGGAGAGGCTGAAATGCCAGTACGTGTATTGGTTGTGGATGATTCCGGATTCTTTCGCCGCCGTCTCTGCGAGATTCTCAGTGCCGATGCGCTGATCGAAATCGTCGGCACGGCGGTGGATGGCGCGGACGGGGTGAAAAAAGCCGAGCAACTCAAACCGGATGTCATCACCATGGATATCGAGATGCCGGTCATGGACGGCATCACCGCCGTGCGCCGCATCATGGCCGCGCGGCCGACGCCGGTGTTGATGTTCTCCTCGCTCACTCACGAGGGCGCGCAGGCGACATTGAGGGCGCTGGAAGCGGGCGCCGCGGATTTTCTGCCGAAACAGTTCGAGGACATCGCCAAGGATCGCGAGGAGGCCAAGCAATTGCTGTGCGCGCGCGTGCGTGCGCTGGCGCGCAAACCGCCGGCGGCCGCGCGGTCCGCGGCGGCGGTCGCCGCCCCGACCGTCGCTGTTGCCGCGAGCGGCGGCGCGCGACCGGTAGCGGTGAAAACGGCGGCGGCCGGCGCCAAGGTCGAGTCGTCCCCCGTACGGCGCGGACACAATCAGATCGTGGTCATCGGCACCTCCACCGGCGGACCGGTGGCCTTGCAGCAGGTGCTGACCAAGCTGCCGGCCAATTTTCCGGTGCCGATCCTGCTGGTGCAGCACATGCCGGCGAGTTTCACGCCGTCCTTCGCCGAACGTCTCAATCAAATGTGCGCACTCACTGTTAAGCAGGCCGAGGACGGCGACACGCTGCTGCCGGGTACGGTGCTGCTGGCGCCGGGCGGACGGCAGATGATGGTCGAACAACGCGGCGGCCTGGTGCGGGCGCGTGTCATCGACGGCGATCCCACCATGCACTACCGTCCCAGCGTCGATATCACGTTCGCCTCGGTGGCCAAGGCGTATGCCGGCAAGGCGTTGGCGCTGGTGCTGACCGGCATGGGCGCCGATGGTCGCGAAGGTGCCCGTCTCCTGAAACAGGGCGGCGCCACGGTGTGGACGCAGGATGAACAAAGCTGCGTGATCTACGGCATGCCGGCGGCGGTCGTCGAGGCGGGACTCGCGGATCGCGTGCTGGCTTTGAGTGATATCGGCCCGACATTAGCCGGGTGCATATAAGACATGGATCTGTTGAGCATCATCGGGATAGTGCTGGCGCTGGGCGCCATCCTGGGCGGCAATGCCATGGAAGGCGGTCATATCGAGTCATTGATGCAGTTGACCGCGTTCATCGTCGTGGCCGGCGGCACCACCGGCGCGATCATGCTGCAATCGCCGCTGTCGGTGTTCATGGGCGCGATGAAAATGGCGGTATGGGTATTCAAACCGCCCAAGCTCGACCCGACGGCCGCCATCGAGAAGATCATCGGCTGGAGCAACATTGCCCGCAAAGAGGGATTGCTCGGTCTGGAAGCGATGGCCGAAGGCGAAACCGATACCTTCGCGCGCAAAGGTCTGCAATTGCTGGTGGATGGCAGCGAGCCGGAAAGCATCCGCAAGATACTCGAGGTGGAACTCGATACCAAGGAACACAACGATACGCAATCGGCCAAGGTGTACGAAGGCATGGGTGGCTACTGCCCGACGGTCGGCATCATCGGCGCGGTGATGGGCCTGATTCACGTCATGAACAATCTCGCCGACCCCAGTAGTCTGGGCGGTGGCATCGCGGTGGCCTTTGTCGCGACGATTTATGGCGTGGGCCTCGCGAATCTGTTTTTCCTGCCCATGGCCAGTAAGATCAAAGCCGTCATTCACGGCCAGACGAAATTCCGCGAGATGGTCATCGAAGGCATCATCTCGATCGCCGAGGGCGAGAACCCGCGCAACATCGAGACTAAGCTGCATGGGTATCTACACTAATGTAGGGTGGGCAACGTGCTGCCCACGCGCGTTCGCCGGCATTGGTCGCCGGGTGGGCGGCAGGCCGCCCACCCTACAGCAATCGCCCGAATGAATTCTTATGGCTCGCAAACCAAAACACGAGGAACACGAAAACCACGAGCGCTGGTTGATCTCCTATGCGGATTTCATCACGCTGCTGTTCGCGTTCTTCGTGGTGATGTACTCGGTATCTTCGGTCAATGAGGGTAAGTACCGCGTGCTGTCCGATGCGCTGGTAGCTGCTTTTCGCGCGCCGGCGAAAAGCATGACGCCGATCCAGGTCGGCGCGTCGGCCAAGTCGCCCGCCGGAGTGCAATTTTCGATTCGCAAATCCCCGGCCGTGGTCAATCTCTTCGATCGGCCGCTGCCGTCGCCGCACAGCAAGGACGATCAAAAGGAAAAAGCGGCGCAGTTGAACCGTCGAACTCAAACCCAAGCTCAAACTCAAACTCAAACTCAAACTCAAACCAAGGCCAATGATCAAGGCCAGGCGCAAGCGGTTAGCGAGGCCGCTGTCGCCATTCAGAAAATGTCCGACCAAGTCGAGCATGCCATGCAACTTTTGATCAAGCAGGGCATGATAACCGTGCGGCGCAGCACTTTCTGGCTGGAGGTGGAAATCAACACCAGTATTCTTTATCCCAGCGGCAGCGCCCGCCTGGAAGCGGCCGCGGTGCCGGTGCTGGAAGCGCTGGCCAAGATACTCGGGCCCTTCCACAATGCCATCCACGTCGAGGGCTTCACGGACAATGTGCCCATCGACACGCCGATCTATCCCTCCAACTGGGAACTGTCGGCGGCGCGCGCCGCCCGGCGGGGTAAACGGTTTGCTAAATACGGCCTTGCACCCGCGCGCCTGGGGGGGCGCGGCGGG
>VFSW01000725.1_pt1 | contig 48847 bp, 38 predicted proteins | sample 5358111 | NCBI WGS metagenome assembly VFSW01 (sample SAMN11554181, study PRJNA540505) | mine drainage metagenome | isolation source: sediment from site ElyBrook_90M | place: USA: Ely Copper Mine, Vershire, VT | collected 2017 | reverse complement strand
CTCGAATGCTCCACCGCGTCGGCCGTAAACTGCATCCCTAACTCCACCAGCGCCCGTCGTTGCGCCAAGATCGGCGCCAAAAGCTGCGGCGGCCCCAACGAAGCCAGCGCTTCCTCTACTTCGATCATCTTCCCCGCGTGGATCATCCGCAACAGACCCAGTTCCAAATGCAGCCGCGGTTGCAGCGAAAACTGCACGTCTTTATAAAGGTCCAGCGCGATCTGCAAAAACCGCGTCAGATCTTCTTCGCTAAACCCGTCCGCCGTTTCCTTCAACCTCCGCTGCTCGTCCCCCGTCGCCGCGATCAACCTCGTCCCCGCGCCCGCCACCTTCGCCACCATCAAATTGCGGAAGTACCTCGCCAGCTCTCTCGAAAAATGCTGCAAGCTGCGCCCGTTCCGCTCGAGCTCCATCACGATGTCGAGAATCGCCCGCGCGTCGCCGCTCTTCAACGCACCCGCGAGCGCGCCCAGGCTATCGAGCGAAAACATCCCCAGCAGTTCCCGCACCTCGGCCGCGTCCAGCTTGTTCCCGCAACAGGCGATCGCCTGATCGAGCGCGGATAGCGAATCCCGCACGCTCCCCTCGCCCGCCTGCGCCAGCGCCGCCAGCGCCTCCGGTCCCGCCTCGATCCCTTCTTCCTTGCAGATAAATTCCATCCGCGCCGCGATCTCCGCGAAATCGACCGACCGAAAACTAAACTGCTGGCAACGCGAGGCGATCGTCGCCGGAATCTTGTGCGTCTCCGTCGTACACAGCACGAACACCACCCACTCCGGCGGCTCCTCCAGCGTCTTCAACAGCGCGTTGAACGCTTCGCTGGTGATCTGATGCGCCTCGTCCACGATGAACACTTTATAGCGGTCCCGCGCCGGCCGGTACCGCACGTTCTCCCGCAGCTCGCGCATTTCGTTAATCCCGCGGTTGGACGCCGCGTCGATCTCGATCACGTCCACCGAGCTTCCCGCGCCCACTTCCAAACAGCTCGCGCACACCCCGCACGGCGAGGCCGTTGGCCCTTGCACGCAATTCAAACACCGCCCCAGAATCCGCGCCACCGTCGTCTTCCCCGTCCCCCGCTGGCCGGAAAAAATGTAGCCGTGCGCGATCCGCTTCTGCTCGATCGCGTTTTCGATCGTCGTCCGCACATGCTCCTGGCCGATCAGTTCGCCAAAAGTTTTGGGCCGGTACTTGCGCGCGATGACCTGATACATGAGGGGGGAATTGCCAGACCCCGGGTGATCCGCGGCACACGGACTAAACCGCTACCGTTGCTTCCTTCCGGATCTGGCGGGGTTTACGGCCGTCCATTGCACGAAGCCCGGAGCCTGACAATCCTTGATGTTATCATGAAGCCGCCGGATGCCTTCTTCAACCCGCGCCCTCCTGTTCGACATGGGCAATGTCGTCGTCGCTTTCGATTTCCGCCGCGCCTACGCCAAACTCGCGCCCATCTGCCCGTTGTCGCTCGACGAACTCCGCCAACGCCTTCGCACCTCCGGTATCGTGCGCCGCCTCGAAACCGGCCAACTTGCCCCCGAGCCTTTCGTCGCCGAATTCTCCGCGCTCCTGGACATCCAACTTACCTACCCGGAATTCGAGGAAATCTGGTCCAGCATTTTCCTACCCGAGATCTTAATCCCCGAATCCCTCTTCGCCGCCCTAAGCCGCAATTACCCCCTCATTCTTCTGTCCAACACCAACGCCATCCACTTCTCCTACATCTCGAGTCACTACACGTTCCTCGGCCACTTCCACCACCTGGTCCTCTCCCACGAAGCCAAAGCATTGAAACCATCCCCGGAAATCTACGCCGAAGCCGTCCGCCGCGCCGGCTGCCGCCCCGAGGAATGCTTCTTCGCCGACGACGTCCCCGAGTTCGTCGAAGGCGCCCGCCGCTTCGGCTTAGACGCCGTCCAATTCCTTTCCGCGCCCCAAATCGAATCCGAACTCCGCTCCCGCGGCATCGCCTGGTAGGGCGGCGATCGCCGCTCGCTTTACTTCTCGCCAATCAACGGCAGGAAAGCCTCCCGCGTCAAGGCCCGGATCAGAGATCTGCGAAACCCCTTCGGGTCCCGAGTAACCTTAAGGTCTAATGCCCACAGCATTGCCGGGATCGTCCCTCTGGCTTTCGCGATCTCCACCTCTCTTCGGATCGGGCAATGGATGGTCGTTAGAGCGGGAGCCGCCAGGAATCCTTTGGAAACACCCGCTTCGACCGCAGCCCAAACCGCCGCGTGTGGGTGCGGGCCCAGCAGAACGTCCAGCACGGTGTTGGCATTGACGAGCGCGCGCCTCAATTATATTTGGCCGCCAAGTGGCGCCTGCAGTCACCGGCGCCACTTGCTGCTTCGCATATCGTTTCGCGCGGGAAACAACGCCCTTCTCGACGCTCGGTGTGAGCTTGGATATACGTGCTTATTCTGTCAGGCAACCGATACGTATCGCCGCAAAAGCGTATCGGCCTGCCCGCTAAAATAGAAGATCGCCGGAACGTCCTATGTTCCCGCTCCCATGAACACGTCCTGAACCGTCGCGAAATCGCGCCGGCCGTTCCGCCGCTCCTCAACTCATCGCGTAACGCTGAATCGCCGTCGCTCTTCCAGTCGCCTCGTCCACGCTTACGATCGTCGCGTGCAGCTCCACGCCGCCCTTCGCCGTCTCCAGCCGCACCGGCGTTCCGGTGAGAAATCGCTTCATCGCCAACTGCTTCTCCGCGCCGCTCCCCGAATCGTATGCCCCGGTCATCCCCACGTCCGTCTGGTAAGCCGTGCCGCCCGATAAAATCCGCTCGTCCGCCGTCGGAATATGCGTGTGCGTTCCCACGATCGCCGAAACGCGCCCGTTCAAATGCCACCCCATCGACACTTTTTCGCTCGTCACCTCGGCATGAAAATCGACGAAACGCACCTTCACCTCGTCCGGAATTTCCTTCAGCATCCGGTCGATCTTATGAAACGGGCAATCCGTCGCCGGCATGTACGTCCGCCCCTGCAGATTCATCACCGCCACTTCCACGCCGTTCCTCGCCTTTGCAATATAAAGCCCTTTGCCGGGCAGTTCTTCGGGATAATTCGCCGGGCGCAGCAATCGCGGCTCCCGCGGAAAATATTCGTAGACTTCCTTCTTATCCCAAATATGATTGCCCGTCGTCAGCGCGTCCACGCCGAGGGAAAACAACTCCTCGGCGATCGAAGGCGTGATGCCGAAGCCGCCCGCGGAATTCTCGGCGTTGGCGATCACCAGCGCGATCTTCTCCCGCGATACGATTTCGTTCAGATATTGCGCGACGATACGCCGCCCCGGCGAGGCATAAATATCCCCGATAAAAAGTAATTTCATTGGCGAGGAAAATTGGGAGCGTTCCAGGCCGGCCTTCCGGCCTCCGTCATTGACCCCGAAAGCAACAGGGGCGGAGTCCTCCGGGCGCCTTCAGGCTTCTCCATGGCGGCGATCCGCCGGAGCTTGCTCACGGACGCCTAATACGAGCCGGACCCCAGACGATTGACTGTTGGATCAATTATTAGAAGACCGGAAACGTGCCCGGCTGAAACGCTCCTTCCCGATGATATCAGACTCTTCTGGCCGCCCCCGCCGCCGCGCCCCGGTACCATTCGAGCGTTCGCCGCAGCCCGTCTTCGAGGCTGAATCGGGGATCGTGGCCCAGCTCCGCGCGGGCCGCGCGCGTGTCCGCCTGTGAGTCGCGCACGTCGCCCGCCCGCGGCGGACCGTACGCCGCGGGGATCGAAACGCCTTCGATCTTCTGCAGCGCCTCCCAAACTTCGTTCAGCGTGTACCGGTTCCCATTCCCCGCGTTGTACACCTTGCCCGAAACGCCCCGCGCCCCGGCCGCTTTGATCACCAACGCCGTCACATCCTCGACGTAAGTGAAATCGCGGGACTGCCCGCCGTCTCCGAAGATCACCGGCCGCTCCCTCGCCAGCAGTGCTTTCATGAACAACGACAACACGCCGGAATACGCGCTGCTTGGGTCCTGCCGCGGCCCGTATACATTGAAGAACCGCAGCGCCACACTCTCCAGTCCGAAGCACGAATCGAAGACGGAACAATAATATTCCCCCATCAGCTTCTGCGCCGCGTAGGGCGATTTCGGACGCGGAATCATCGTTTCCACCTTCGGAAGCTCGTCCGTGTCGCCATAGGCCGACGACGACGCCGCGTAAACCACGCGCCGCGCCTTGGTTTCCGCGCAGGCCCGCAGCACGTTGAACGTCCCGTCGATGTTCACCTCGTGCGAGGGCACGGGATCGTCGATCGATCGCGGCACCGAGGGAATCGCCGCCAGATGAAAAACGACGTTCGCCCCCGCGATCGCCTTCGCCGTCGCCGCGTAGTCGCGAATGTCGGCCATGTGAAACTCGATGCGCCCGGACACTTCCCGCAAATTCTCCTCGTGCCCGGTCAACAGGTTATCCAGCACCGCTACCTCGCCGTCTTCGCGATCCAACAACGCGCGCACCAACGCCGATCCGATGAATCCCGCTCCACCGGTCACCACATATCGAATGCTCATGCGATCCGGGCAATCTCCTTATTCAAGTAGTCGAACGACTCCGCCGCGATTCTCTCCGGGCCGGGGCTGAAGTCGAAAACTTCCAGCGAAACCCAGCCGGCGTAATTCTTGCGCGCCAGCGTTTCCAGCACCGGGTAAAAATTGTATCCGCCCGTTCCCGGTTGCGTTCCGTCCATCTCGTTCACGTGTACGTGGCGGATGATGTCGAAGTACCGCTCGATCAACGTCGCATGCGGTTCGGCTTCTTCCACCGCATTGTGCGTGTCGAACATCGTGCGCACCGCCGGGTGGCCGATCTCCTTCACCACCTCCGCCGCCTGCGCCAGGCTGGTAATCACGTCGCATTGATTCGCCGGCAGCGCTTCCACCAACACCGTGACGCCGCGTTCCCCCGCGAGGGGCGCGATCCTGGCGAGGCCGTCGATAAAATTCCGCGTCGCGTCCTTCGGGCTCAACCCTCCCGTCGTCTCGCGCTGCTTCGGCGACCCGAAAACCATCACGCCGTCCTCGCCCAGATCCGCGCACAGGCCGATCAACGCCTCGATGTGGCGCCAGCTTTTTTCGCGCAGCGCCGCATTGGGCGAGGTGACCTGCAGGCCCTTCGGGGCAACCATCAGCCAATGCAGGCCAACGAAGGCAATCCCTTCCGACGCCATGATCTCGCGCAACTCCTTGCGCCGCCCGGCCTTCACGTCCGCCGGCTCGGGCGCCAGCGTGAACGGCGCGATCTCGATCCCCCCGTAGCCCGCCTCGCGCAGCCCGCGGCAGACCTCGGCGAACCGGCGCTGGCCGTACATCTCGTTACAACAGGCGTGCCGGAATCGATAAGTCATCGCGGTCTCAACTCTCCCCCCGCGCCTTCGCTTTGCGCGCGACGATTACCAACGATAGCCCCTTCCAGGGCAGCACATGATCCATCCACCGCCAGATCCACACTGTCTTGTCGAAAACCTTCAGCAGCGGCTTGCTGATTTGCCGGCGCTGGAAGACGTGCCCGAACAACCACCACGCCGGAGTCCCGATTTTGTTCAACTGCATCACGCGCAGCGGCGCGAACCCGTATTCGCGCAGCGTGTCCAGCAGCGGCCCTCCGTCGAAGCGCTGCCGATGGCCCAGCGTTTGGTCGATGGTTCCATACAGGCTTTGCCCGCGCGGAACCAGCACGACGAGCCTCCCATCGTCGTTCAGGACGCTGCGCATGGACGCCAACGCCGTCGGGTCTTCCAAATATTCCAGAACGTTCACGCACAACACCGTGTCGAATCGCTCGCCGAGCGCTTCGTAATCGGCCGGGTCGGCCGGATCCAGACGCTCCACCGAGACGTTCGGAGTGCGTAGAAATCGATTCCGCAGCGCGTGCAGATAGAGCGGATCTTTTTCGGCGGCGACATAGTGCAAGCGGCGGCCCATCAGCCGCCCGCTCAAGTTCCCGATTCCCGCGCCGATCTCGAGCACCGTAACGCCCAAGTAAGGCCGCAACACCCTCGTAAGCCAATTCAAATATTGCGGCGTTCCCGTAAGGTTATTCAGGAACGCCCGGCCGTAACGCTGAACGTACAGATCGTCGATCAGCCAGAAATGAAGGATCACGCCGAGCGCTTTCACGCCGTCTTTCCAGCCGATCTTCTTCCCCTCTTCATACGTGCGCCCGTGATAGCTGATCGGAACCTCGTAGATGCGGAACTGCCGCTTGGCCGATTTCATCGTGATCTCGGGCTCGAACCCGAAACGGTCCGATCGGATCGGGATGCTCTTCAGCAGGTCCGTCCGGAACACCTTGTAGCACGTCTCCATGTCCGTCAGGTTCAGATTGCAGAACATGTTGGAAATGCCGGTCAGCCCTTTGTTGATCATCGAGTGCCAGAACGGCAGCACCCGCGTCTGCTCGCCGACGAGGTAGCGCGAGCCGAAAACCGCGTCGGCGTTGCCGTCCAAAAGCGGACGCAATAGCTTCGGATATTCCGCCGGATCGTATTCGAGATCGGCGTCCTGAACGATGCAGAAGTCCCCGTTGGCATGCTCGATCGCCGTGCGAACCGCCGCGCCTTTGCCCGCGTTCTTCGATTTGTGAATCAAACGGATGCGTGGATCGGCCGCGGCGAGTTCGTCCAGAATGGCAGAAGTGCCGTCGGTGGAGCAATCGTCGACGACGATCAATTCCCGTTCCATATTTTCCGGCAGCGGAGCCGCCAGCACCAGCGCCAGACTGCGTTCGACCACCGTTCGTTCGTTATAGACCGGGATTAGGATGGACAGCAACATGCGAATCCTTCAGTATACGGGGCGGCACGCGGCGCGCGGGCATGTTACCACTAAGTAAAGTGACCGAACCCATATTTGAAACCGTCCTGCCCGGCATTCCCCTATACGCGCGGGGCAAGGTGCGCGACGTCTATGAAGCCGGAGACGGCACGCTCGTAATCGTCGCCACAGACCGCCTCTCCGCCTTCGACTGCGTTTTGCCGACGCCTATTCCCGGCAAAGGCAAAGTGCTGACCCAGGCGACGCTGTTCTGGCTCGACTATTTGAGCGACATCGTTCCCAGCCACTTGATATCGGCCGACGTGGGCGAATACCCCGCCGTGTTTCATCCTTTCCGCGATCAACTCGAAGGCCGGTCGATGCTGGTGCGCCGGTTGAAGATGATCGAAGTGGAATGCGTCGCCCGCGGCTATCTCGCCGGCTCCGGCTGGAAGGACTACCAGCGCACTGGGGCGATCTGCGGCATCGCTCTGCCGCCCGGCCTGCCGGAAAGCGCGCGTCTTCCCGAGCCGATTTTCACCCCGGCGAGCAAGGCGCAAAGCGGGCACGACGAAAACGTCGCCGCCGAAGAGGTCGAGAAGCGCATCGGAATGGAACTAACCGCGCACTTGCGCGATCTGACGCTGGAGATCTACCGGCGCACCGCGGAATTCGCGCTGCAGCGCGGGATCATCCTCGCCGACACGAAATTTGAATTCGGCTTCCATGGCGGCACGCTCACGCTGGGCGACGAAGTACTCACGCCGGACTCCTCGCGCTTCTGGCCGGCCAACACCTATAAACCCGGCGGCCCGCAGGTGTCTTATGATAAGCAATTCGTCCGCGATTGGCTGGAGGGCATCGGCTGGAACAAACAGCCGCCGGCTCCGGCGCTGCCGGACGACGTAGTGGCAAAAACAAGCGCGAAATACGAGGAGGCTTTGCTCGCGCTCACCGGGAGGGGCTTGTGAATTCCATCGATATCGTTTTGATTCTCATCGTCGCTTTGTCCACGCTCGGAGGGTTGATGAGCGGCTTCTCGCGGCTGGTGATCGGCTTGGTCGCCACGATCGCCGGCATCGTTTTGGGCTTCTGGTTTTACGGCATCGCCGGCGGACCGCTGCTTCCCTACGTCAGCCGTCCCGCCATCGCCAACGCGATCGGCTTCCTGGCGATTCTCGGCCTCTGCATCTTGGCGGGCGCGCTGGTGGGCCGGATGCTGGCGAATATTTTCAAGTGGGTTGGCTTGTCGTGGATGGACCGTCTGCTCGGAGGCGTCGCCGGCTTCGCCCGCGGGACGATCCTCGCCGTTGCGCTGGTCACGGTGATCCTGGCCTGCGTGCCGGGCGCGCCGCCGCGCTCCATCGTCGATTCGAAAACCATGCCCTACGTTTTGCAGGCCTCGCGCATGCTGGCGATGGCGATCCCCAAGGAATTGAAAGACGCCTTCGAGCAAACCGAGACTCGGATCCGCGGAATCTGGGACGAGTCGAAGCCGGATCTCAAAACGAGAGAAGGAAGGGCATGAACGCTCTTTTGATCTTCGATTTGGACGGAACGTTGATCGATTCCAAACTCGATCTTGCATTGGCGATCAACGCCATGCGCACGCATTTGGGAATGGAGCCGCTCGCCGACGAGCTGGTTTTATCCTATGTGGGCAACGGAGCGCCCGTTCTGGTGCGAAGAGCGCTGGGACCCTCGGCGAGCGAAGCCGACGCCACCTACGCGCTGGACTATTTTCTCGGCTATTACCGCGACCACATGCTCGACAATACCCGCCTGTATCCGGGCGTGCAAGAAGCCCTGGACCAATGCGCCGAAGCCGGCGCGCGCATGGCGGTGCTCACGAACAAGCCCGTCCGGTTCAGCGAAGCGATCCTTCAAGGCCTGGGCATTCAGGATCTATTCTTTCGCGTTTACGGCGGCAATAGCTTCGAACAGAAGAAGCCGCATCCGGTCGGGATCGCGAAATTGTTGGAGGAGAGCGGGCAGCCGAAGGACGCCTCTTGGATGGTGGGCGATAGCGCGGTGGACGTGAAAACGGCGCGCAACGCGCAGGTGGGCGCGGTGGGAGTCAGTTACGGGCTTCAACCGGAATCCCTGCGCGAGGAGCCGCCGGATCTTCTGGTGGACGATCTGCGCGAGATGGCCGCGTGGCTGCTCGCCCGCGGTTGAGGGAAAGGATCGCCGGGAGCGGGATAGCGGACGGATTCGAGAAACAATCCCGACGATGGCGACGTCCACGCTGCGACATCCAGGCGCGGGTCCGGTTGTCCGTTGAGCAGCGATTCGAAGTCCTCCGGACGGATTTCGCCCTTGCCCAACTTCACCAGCACGCCGACGACGCGGCGCACCATCCGCCAAAGAAAATGGGATGCTTCGATGCGGATGACGATGAGATGCCCCTCCAGCTCCACCGATGCCGATTCGACGACCACGATGGGCGATTCGTCGGGGCGCGAGGGATCGGCGGCACGGAAGCAAGTGAAATTATGGCGGCCGATCAACATTCGCGCGGCATGCGCCATCGCCGCCACGTCGAGCGGCTCCTTGATCCACCAGACATAGCGTTTTTCAAAGGCGGTTTTACGCGTGGAGATCTGATAGCGATAAGCGCGGGAAGTGGCTTCGTGCCGCGCATGGAAGCGGACGGCCGCGCGCTCGACGTCAAGCACGGCGATGTCGGCGGGAAGATTTTCGTTCAGGGCGCGGAGGAACTCGGTGGGCAGCGGAGCGTGCTTCACCATCGCGCGAAGGTGGGCGACTTGAGCGCGGGCGTGGACGCCGGCGTCCGTGCGGCCGGCGCCTTGCAGATCGACTTCGACGCCCAAAAACATTTCCGCCGCCCTGCGTAATTCGCCTTGCACGGTCCGCGCGTTGGTCTGTTCCTGCCAGCCGCTATAACGGCCGCCGTCGTATTCGAGGGTGATTTTCCAAGTGGTCATGCGTTACGCCCTCCGGGAGAAATCGCGCAATGCAAAGAGCTTGGCCCGGGCAGCGCCGGAGGTGAGGGAATCGGCGGCCAGCCGCATGGCTTCAAAGGGCGATTGCGCCGCGCCCGCGGCGATCAGCGCGGCGGCCGCGTTCATAACGACGATATCCCGCGCGGGGCCGGTGCGTCCGGCGAGAACCTCTTCGGCGATTTCGAGATTGCGTTGGCGGTCGACGGAAATCAAAGACGAGAGCGTGGTGCGCTTCACGCCGAAATCTTCCGGCATCCAAACGCGCTCCACGACAGCGCCATCGTGAACTTCGAACACCGCCGTGGAGCCGGTGGTGGTGATTTCGTCCATGCCATCCGAGCCGTGAACCACGAAGGCGAAATCGGTGCCGAGCGCGGCGAGCGTATCGGCAATGAGACGCGCGGCCGAAGGCGAGGACGCGCCGATCAACTGGCGTCCCGCGCCGGCCGGATTGACCAGCGGGCCGAGCAGATTGAAGATCGTGCGCATCTTCAATTCCAAGCGCGCCGGTTGGACGTGCCTTCCCGCCGGATGCAGCGCGGGCGCAAAAAGGAAGCCGATGCCCGTCTCGCGGATGGACTGCGCGATGCGAACGGGGTCGTCGAGGATGGCGACGCCGAGGGCTTCCAGCACATCGGCGCTGCCGCAAAGGCCGGAAATGGAACGATTGCCGTGCTTGGCGACGCGAACCCCAGCGCCCGCGGTCACGAAAGCGGCGACGGTGGAGATGTTGAACGTCGAGACTCCGTCGCCGCCGGTGCCGCAGGTGTCGAGAAGCGACGAAGGATCGAGTCCGGTTTCGACGCGAACCACTTTCTCCCGCATCGCGCGGGCGAACCCGGTGAGCTCGGCCGCGGTTTCGCCCTTCATCTTTAAAGCGACCAGGAAGGCGGCCACCTGCGCGGTGGAGGCCTCGCCATCGAGGACGGTGAGCAGAGCCGAACGCGCGTCCCCGGCCTCGAGACTCTCCCCAGCCGCGACGCGGTGAAGATAAGGAAGCAGGCTCATCGGTTATCGCTTTCCGGCGCGGGCCCCATGTGAAGGCCGGCGGTGAGTTGGCGCAGTTGCCGGGTGGCGGAATTCAGATCGAGCAGAATTCGTCCGTCGGGCTGGCTGGCGCCGCGGCCGGTGAACGCTTCTGGGCCGAGCGAGGCTTGCAGGTCTTCAAGCGCGAGCTTCGGTTCCGCGGCGCCGGGTGCGAGTTGAAACGTTCCAGCGATGGAGTCTAAACGCATGCCGGGCGCCAACAGCACGCCGGCGGCGGTGAAATTTCCTTTAGCTGAAATCGAGGATAGCAGCGCGGCGCCGCTTCCGACGGCGGTGAGAGATCCGTCGAACGCGAGCTTCCCATCGCGCCAATCGGGGTCGGCGGCCTGGCCGGTGAGACGATAGCGCGGAGCGGCGCCGGTGAAGAGAACGGAGAGCTTGCCGGAGCCTTGCGCGCCTTCCAGCTTCCACCGCAAATTGGGAAATTCGAGCGAGGCGCCCGTCCACACCATGCGGCTGTCGATCGTTCCGCCGGGAACGCCGCCGGCCGAAAGGGATTCGATATGGACGGCGCCTTCCAGGTCGCGTTCCAATAGCCACGAAGGCGGCGCGGGACGGCCGAACGGCAGCCGGGAAAGAAGGCCCTCCCGGCCGCCCAATAACGGAAGCGCGAGGCGCTCGAACCGCGCGGCGTCGAGGGAGGGAACGGTTAGCTGGAGAAACACCGGATGCTTCGCCGAGGCGTCGTAGCGAAGGTCGGCTTCAAATTCGATTTTGCCCACGCTGCCGCGAAGGCGCGAGATGCGCAGCTTATCCTGCTCAAACGAAACCGCGGCGGAAGCGGCCTCGATCGGCGCGGAGAAATCGGGCAGGGCGATCTGGGCGCCCTGGAGATTGAACTTGCCCGACCACGCACCGGGTTGGCCGTCGGTGATTTCATAAATCGCTTCGCCGCGTAAAGTACCTTCGTGAAGCAAAGGCAGCAGCGGCAGGGGGATGGCGGCGAGCAGCCGGCCGGCGCCGGATTGCACCTCTGCGACGCCGATCCGCGCGGTCTCAAATCGCATGGATAGATGGCGCGTGGGGAAGAGATATTCGGCCTGGAAGACGGCTCGCTGGTCTTCGGGCAGGAGGACATCGGCGGGGCCGAAGACCAGCCGGCCGGAGTGAATCGAGAGAGCGGCCCGCTCGACGGCGGCGGAGGCGGCGCGGGAACCGTCGTTGGGCGCGATGGTGGCGTTCAAGAGCGTGAGATCGCCGGAGACGCCCGTTTGGGTGGAGTAATCGACGGTGCCTTCCACCGTTCCCAGGATGCCGATTCCGGGCGGAAGCGGCAGGCCGAAGTGACGCGCCGCGTCGGCGACACCGGATGCGGGGAGATCGCGCAACGCCGCGGTGATCGACCAGCGGGGCGCGAGAAGATAGTTCGCGGCGGAGAAGCGCAGGGTGACGGGCGTGGTCTGGCCGGGGGCGGCGGAGGTTTCAAGCTCGAGGTTCTGACCGGGAAGATCGAGCTTACCCTGGAAGGCGAAAGGCCAGCCGTCGCCTTGCGCGGGCATCAGATCCCAACGGTGGAGTCCGCTGACGTTCATGTTGCCGGAGATGGCGATGGCCGAGAGCGCGCCGTCGAAGTGGGCGTTGGCGGATACCAGCCCGTGGACGCCGGGATCGTAGCCGGCAAAGAGCGTGATGATTTCGGACAGATCGCTCGGCTCGAGTTGAACGCCGAGGTTCAAGCGCCGCTCGCCGTTCGAGGCGGGACGAAGTAGTCCGCGGGCCGTGAGATGGCCGAAGCCTTGCGCGCCGCGGTCGGTGCGGGCGGGCGCTCCGGAAAAGCGGACGTCGATCGCGCCTGAATCGGCGGGGTAGACGTCGACGTCGGCATCGCTGAAATAGAAAATCGACTTGGTGTCTGCGAATTTGAAGTTCAAGCGGCCCGAGCGGATCTGGATATCGGGCACGCCGTCCCAGGCGGCCGATGGACCGGCATCGGCGGACGGGCGCGGCAAAAACGTTTGAATGTTCCACGGCCCGGCGGCGGTTTTCACCAGGTTCACATTAGCGTCGGTGAGGCGCAGAGTGGAGAAAGAAAGATGGCCGGACCACAGCGAGGCGAGGCGCACGGTGGCCTGGAGCGAAGCGACGTAGGCGAACGGTTCGACGCCGGCGGAAGGATCGTCGCCGATGAGCACGTCCTGCACTTCGAACCCTGGGCCGCGAAACAGGTTGTAATGAACCTCGCCCACTTGGACGTCGCGGTGAAGGGCGCGTTGCAAGGCGGCGCGGATGCGTTCGCGGTACGGCGCGGCGCTGAGGTAGGGCGCGAGGACGCCGGCAGCGGCGATAAGCAGCAGGGCGGGGAGGACGATGCGGGCGACGGCGCGTTGAAGCGTCATGCGGGCCGCTCCGGGTGGCGAAGGCCGAGGGCGGCGACCGCGGCGTAGTCCTCCGGAACGTCCGCGTCGGCGACGATGCCCGGATCGTCGACCGCGAGAATCGACGCGGGCGTGCGATGGAGCTGGATGATGTCGCGCGGCTGCGTGGTGAAAGGCGCGGCGAGCAGATCGGCGGCGACGGCGGGCGAGATGCAGACGGGATGTCCGCGTCGTCCGTTGAATTCGGGGACGGCGACGGCGAGCGATTTGGAGAAGAAATGACGGACCACGGCTTCGACGGTGGACGGGAGAACGGCGGGGCAATCGACCAGGGTGAAGAGAACGGCGCTTGCGGATGGGAGGGCCTGGAGGCCGCATTGCAGCGAGCTCATCATGCCGCGATCGGGGTCGGGGTTCTCGACGAGAACGGCGTCGTGCCCGCGCTCAATGCCGGCGGCGATGCGGTCACGATGCGCGCCGGCCACGACGACGACGGGATCGCAGACGGAGCTCAGGAGAGCGATGAGGCGGTCGAGGAACGTTTCACCGCCGATGGGGAGCAGGGCTTTGGGCGCACCCATGCGGCGGGAAGCGCCCGCCGCGAGAATAAGGCCGGCGGGGCGGGACTGAGGCGCGGGGATCACTTGAGCAGCGCGCGGCCGGAGTCCTGGGCGAAGACGGATTTGGAGAGGTTCTTCCAGCTTGAAGGAGCGCCGCGGCGCAGCGCGATCATTTCGGCGACAACGGAGACGGCGATTTCTTCGGGGGTGATGGCGCCGATGTCGAAGCCCATCGGGGCGAAGATGCGCTCGAAGGCGGAGAGCGGGACGCCTTCTTTTTGCAACTCGCGCACGACTCCGATGACTTTGCGTTTGCTGCCGATCATGGCGATGTAGCGCGCCGGAGTGGAGACGGCCCAGCGCAGCACCAGCATGTCGTCGCGATGGCCTCGGGTGACGATGACGATGTAGCCGGTGTCGCGGACATCGAGGGCGGGGAAAATGGTTTCGTACTCTTCCGCGTGGATCGCGGAGGCTTCGGGGAAGCGCTCGGCGTTGGCGAAAGAGGCGCGGTTGTCGACGATGACGGTGGAGAAGCCGGCGATGTTGGCGATGCGGGAGAGGCTGCGGGAAATGTGTCCGGCGCCGAAGATAAAGGCCCGCGGTTGCGGGACGACCGGTTCGACGAAGACGGTCAATTGCCCTCCACAGATGAGTCCGTTATCATAGGCGGCGTCCTGGCCGAGGGTGAATTTGAGCTGCCGCGGCCGCTCCGATTCCATCACCTCGCGGGCGGCGTTCCAGACTTCGGCCTCGACGCAACCGCCGCCGATGGTGCCGGCGATGGAGCCGTCTTCGCGCACGAGCATCTTCGCGCTTTCATAGCTGGGGATGGAGCCGTTGACCTCGACGATGGTGGCGAGCGCGCATTTCTGGCCCTCGCGGCGCAGGCGGATTAACTCCTCATAAACGTCCATGATTCCGATCCTTAGTTTAACGCGGTGGTATCCTCCATGGACGTGAGAACGAATTTTACGATGGCGCCGGGCATGGCGCTGATCTTCGATTTGGACGGAGTGATCGTCGACTCGATGCCGATGCACAAAGAAGCGTGGGACCGCTATTTGAGAAAGCATGGCGTGGTGGTGGAGGATTTAGGTTCGCGCATGCACGGAGCGCGGAACGACCAGATCGTGGCGGAGTTGCTGGGTGGGGAATTGACGCCGGAGGAGATTTTCGAGCATGGCGCGGGGAAGGAGCGGTTGTTCCGGGAGATGATGGGCCACAAACTGGAGGCGCATCTGGTGGCGGGCGTGCGGGAGTTTCTGGAGGCGTCAGAGCCTGTGACGAAGAACGTGACGGATGGCGTGACGCAGGGGACGGAAGTGGCCCCGAGAAAAGCCATCGCCTCGAACGCCGAGCCGGCGAACGTGGATTTTGTTCTAGATGGAACGAATTTGCGAAAGTACTTCGCGGTGACGGTGGACGGCCACCAGGTGACGCATCCCAAGCCTTTTCCGGATATATATCTGCGCGCGGCCGAATTGCTGGGCGTCGAACCGGGCGCGTGCGTGGTGTTCGAGGATTCGGCGACGGGCGCGGAAGCGGCGGTGCGCGCCGGGATGCGGGTGGTGGGCGTGGCGACGCACGAGAAGCGGTTAGCGAATGTGGATCTCATGATTCGGGACTTTCGCGATGCGGGGCTGGTGGAGTGGCTGCGGGGATTGGCTCATCTGCGACGAGAATAGCGGAGTAGGGAACGGGCGAGCGGGGTTGACGCGCGGAAGGCGTTGAGGCGGCGGGAGATAAATTTGTGGTCCGCGGCGTGACGGCCTCTTTTCCACGCGATCATGGCAATAATATAGAAAGTACGCCGATACGAAAATGAGGAAGATGATCGCTAAGAAGAGGCCACTCGGGGTCGATCTGTTCGCGGGAGCGGGAGGCATGAGCCTCGGGTTCGAACAGGCGGGCGTGGATGTGGCGGCGTCGGTTGAGTACGACCCGATCCACGCGGCGACCCATGAGTTTAACTTTCCCGGCTGCGCCTCGATTTGCCGGAGCGTCGCCGATATCGACGCCGGCTATGTTCGGCGGTGGTCGAGGATCGGCGATTCGGACGTCGACGTCGTCTTCGGCGGAGCGCCGTGCCAGGGATTCAGCATGATGGGGAAGCGTGCCCTGGACGATCCGCGCAACGCGCTGGTGCATCATTACGTGCGACTGGTGGTCGATTTGAGGGCGAAGTATTTCGTATTCGAAAATGTCAAGGGATTAACCGTCGGAGGCCAACGGCGGTTCCTCGTGGAGATCATCGAAGAGTTCCGCCGGAACGGATATCGGGTCGTCGAGGATTACCAAGTGCTGAACGCGGCTCACTATGGCGTGCCGCAGGATCGTCGCCGGCTTTTTCTCTTGGGTGCGCGCGAAGGATTGCAGCTTCCTTCCTACCCCGTTGCGACGCATCGCCCGTGCGGAGGCGATGCGGGGCCTCCCGACCTGTTCGCGCTTCCCGCGCCCACGGTATGGGAGGCGTTGCGCGATCTGCCCGAAGCCGACGACTACGAGGAGTTGCTCGAACGGGACTGGGTACGGGGCCGCTTTAAGGCTCCCTCCGAATACGCGGCGCCATTGCGCGGGTGCGGGGACGATCCGGGAGATCGCTCGACGCCGCGAGAGTTCGACGAGCGAATATTGACCTCGAGCCTTCGAACGACTCACACCGAACTATCGAAGCGCCGGTTCGCTGGAACGCCGCACGGGGAAACCGAGCCGGTCAGCCATTTTCTTAAGCTGGATCCCGACGGCGTCTGCAACACGCTGCGGGCCGGCACCGCAAGCGACCACGGGGCGTTTACTTCTCCGCGCCCGATTCATCCGTATTCCGCGCGCTGTATTACCGTGCGAGAGGCGGCACGGTTGCATTCTTACCCGGACTGGTTCCGTTTCCATGTCACAAAGTGGCATGGCTTCCGGCAGATCGGCAATTCCGTTCCGCCATTGCTGGCGCGCGCCGTCGCGTCGAAAATCACCGAGGCGTTGGGCGCGCGGGGGGAACGTCCTAGCGCCGGCGTTCGTCTTGGAGACGAGAGTCTGTTGGGCATGGACATGTCGCGGGCGGCGGCCCACTACGGCGTCCCGGCCGACGTGATCCCAAAGCGCGTCCGGCCAGGAGAGGCGAGGGCGTGACCGGCGAGGAGAAGAAGCGAAAGCGGGAAGGGCCAAGGAACCCGAATCGATATACGGCCATTATCAAGACGCTGTTCCATCGTCACTATAGGGAAGGGATGGCGAGCTTTGAGTTCACTCGCGGCGAGTTCGAAGGGATCGCCGCCGAGCTTGGCATTGAACTGCCGAAGAACCTAGGCGACCTCACTTACTCCTTCCGGTTTCGAACGGCACTCCCGCCCGAGATCGTTTCGACCGCGCCGCCAGGGATGGAGTGGGGCATCGAATTAGCGGGGCGCGCCCGTTACCGCTTTCTACTGGGCCACCCTAACCGGATCTCGCCGCGCCAAGATCTCGTTGCGATCAAGATCCCGGATTCCACGCCGGAGATTATTTCGGCGTACGCCATGAACGACGAGCAGGCGCTTCTCGCAAAGGTCCGGTACAACCGTTTGATCGACGTCTTTCTCGGGATCGCGGCATATTCGTTGCAGAATCATTTGCGAACCACCGTGAAGGGCATCGGCCAGATCGAGGTGGACGAAGTGTATGTCGGCGTGAATCGCAACGGCCAGCAATTTGTCGTTCCGGTCCAAGCGAAGGGCGGATCGGACCAGCTTGGCGTAGCGCAGACCAAACAGGACCTGGCGTGTTGCTCGGAGAAATTTCCAGGTTTGACTTGCCGGCCGGTCTCGGCGCAGTTCATGAGCGACGACGTCATCGCGCTGTTCGAGCTGTCGCTGGAGCGGGACGACGTGAAGATCGTCGAGGAAAGGCATTACCGGCTTGTGCCGGCGGCCGATATCGGCGAAGACGAGTTACGGAGATACGCAAGCCGCTAACTGGGCCGGCGGATGGCGCGGTGGACCACGTATCGAAAGAAACACGCTCGCGAATCATGGCTTCGGTTCGTTCGCGCGATAACCGAAGCACCGAAGTCGCGCTCCGAAAGTTACTTTGGGCGGCCGGCCTCCGCGGCTACAGGAAGCAGTGGCGCGTCGACGGACGTCCGGATTTCGCGTGGGTTGGCCTGAAAGTCGCCGTTTTCGTCGATGGCTGTTTTTGGCACGGATGCTCCTGCAAGCGCCTTCCGCGCGCGAACAGAAAATTCTGGCGCGATAAGATCGAAGCGAACCGCCGAAGAGACCGCCGAGTATCACGGCGGCTTCGCCGCGCGGGATGGACGGTTGTCCGCGTTAAAGAATGCGCGGTGAAGAAGACGGGGACTCTCGAGAGAATCGCGAAGGCGGTGGAGGGAGGGCGACGGTTCCGGCTTGGGCGACGTAGCCGATAGCGGCGAGAACTTCTTCGTTGTGGCCTTCAACCTTCACCTTCGGGAAGATTCTTTCGCTCTTACCATCCTTGCCGATGATGAAGGACGTGCGTTCGATTCCCATGTAACTGAGAAAATGAATCCGCATGGCTCCAGCATCGCGGAGGGGCGAAAGACGCCGTATGGCGGAATGACGATGACGTCGCTCGTGTGTGCCTCTACTCGCTGGTATTCCGAAGCAACGTCAGTTCGCCCGATCCCGAGTCCACTGTAACGATGTCCTTCTTGCCGGCGCCTTGGAAATCCGCCGCCACCGCGCGCTGCGGAGAATCCCCCACCGGAAACAGAACTGGGGATAGGAACGTACCGTTCCCAACGCCGGGAAGGACCGCGAGGATGTTGCTGGTCAAGGACGGCACGATCACATCCAGGGTTCCGGAGGCGCTCAGGCTCGCGAGCGTCAGAGCCCGCGCTTGACCATTGAAAGAGCCGAAAGAGTATGGGAGATCGAACGTTCCATCGCCATTTCCGTGAAAGACCAGAAGCGACGAACCGCCCCAAACCAACAAGTCCGGAAATCCATCGCCGTTCACGTCGGCAAGCGCCGCTGGACCCGCCATCGGTATGGCGAACTGGAGAGGTTCCTCGAATCCGTTCGCCCCGCGGTTGATCCAAACCAGGGCGAGCATGTTCGAGGCGGATATCCCAACGAGATCCGGCTTGCCGTCACCGTTCAGATCTCCCACGGCCAAGTAATCGGCGCCAATCAGCGATTGCCCCCCGGTGAACGTTCCGTCTCCTTTGCCTAACAGGGTTTCCCCCGAGGTTCCGCCTTCCCACGCGAGATCCAAGATGCCGTCCCCGTTGAAATCCGCGGCGATTAGAGGGACTTCCGGTTCGTTGGGGACGGAGACGATCGGGGATCGGAACGTGCCATCGCCGTTTCCGGGGAGCACGACGACACCGGAATAATTCCCGGTCGCGATGTCCAGCTTTCCGTCGCCATTGAAGTCGCCGGATACGATATCCGTGCAGCCGGAGCAGGACGGAAATTCCACCGGAGCCGAAAATCCTCCGCCGGTGCTCAGACGGATCGCAATCACGCCGGTTTTCGGATTTGCGGTCACCAGATCCGCTTTGCCATCGCCGTTGAAATCGGCGGCCAGCACATCGGTAATTCCGATGCTCACGACAGGAAGGGTCGGCGAATTAAGGAAAGCGCCGCCGCCAAGCCCAGGGATCAACGTAAGGAACCCCCCGCTTTCCAGGTCCAATATGTCCGGGTTGCCGTCGCCGGTGACGTCGGATACGGCAATGGCCTGGATCCCTCCGGTAGTCGCGGGTCCGGGCACTTGACGAAACGTGCCATCGGCGTTGTTCAGAAGGACACCAAATGCATGACCCTCATCGCTCGAGCCGCCATAAGCGGCGATTATGTCCGGCTTCCCGTCACCGTTGACATCGGCCGCTTCGACCATAGCGGGAGAGGGCAGAAGATCGGCAACGATCTCCCTCGTCTTGAACGTTCCATCGCTCTGGCCGGAAAGAAGGAGGATGTCGCCGGTGGCGGCGTCGAAGCCGGAGACGATGTCGTCACGGCCGTCGCCGTTGAAATCGGCGACCGACAACGACACGAGACCGGACACTGTGGAGGACGCAATCACCGGCGCTTGAAACGTTCCGTCGCCGTTGCCGAAAAGCACGGCGATTTCCAGAGGTCCGCCCTTGTTCGCCAGAAAGGCCAGATCCGCCCGCCCATCGCCGTTGAAGTCTCCGGCTTCCAATCGCATCGGTTCAAAGCCGAGCGCCAGCGGTTTTTCCCCGGTGAAGGTGCCGTCCCCTTTACCAAGCAGAAGGACGACGGCGTCGCCGAACGCTCTCTGAACGGCCAGATCCAAATGTCCGTCGCCGTTAAAATCCGCGAGCGCGATACTCGTGGGTTTGGACTTTGCGGGGTACAGCACTGGCGCCTGGAACGTACCATCCCCATTCCCCAACAACACCTCAACGCCCGACGTGCTCGCGCCAACCAGATCGGGATTGCCGTCACCATTTATGTCCGCCTCCAACAATGAATCGAGTTCGGGCACCGCGACGCTTTGCGGAGATTGGAACTTGCCGCCGCCGGTTCCGAGAAGAATAAAGGCCCCATCTTCCGCAGAAACTACGACATCGGGAATTCCATCGCGATTGAAATCGGCGATAACCTCCGCCGCCAAGCCCCGATGAGAAAAGACATTGTCTCTTCGGATATCGACGAAGGAAATTTTCTGCGCCGACATCGATGCCGCGGCCGCCACGAACAGAGACGCGACGGCCACCTGCCGCACAATTACAAACATCGATATCTCCTCAGAAATCAGCTTATTTCCTATTCAGTAACAAGGTTGGTTCGCCCGAATCGACAACAAACCATCCACCGCCGCCGGCGAAGAACACCGGGCCGGTGACATCGTAACACGCAACGATGTCCAATTTGCCGTCATCCGGTAAACCACGGGCCGACGGTTGTGGTTTGGCAACAGTCGCGTTGATTTCGCAGCGGCCTCCGGGTGGAGATTTTCTGGCGTGATGCGCTTGAGCAACTCGTCGAGTTCGACGGCGATCAGCCCGGCGTCCTCCGGCGCGTCCGTCTTTTCGTACGGAGGACGGAGCGTATGCACCGCCGCTTTCGCCCCGCCGCCTTACAATTCTTCACACTCACCCGCACCGGGGATGCAACCGCCTCCTCCGCCGGGCCGTCCTTCGAAGTAAATGATGAAACCCGCGCTGACCCTTCTCTGCGGCGCCGCGCTGCTTGTCGCCGCCAACACCTGGGAATCCAAGGACTACACCCAGTGGAGCGGCGAGGACGTCAACCACGTTCTCACCGATTCCCCCTGGGCGAAAAAGGCCGTCGTGTCCTTCGACCGCTCCGGTGGCGGAGGCGGACGCCGCGGCGGCGGCATGGGTATGCCAGGCGGCGGCATGGGAATGCCCGGCGGTGGCATGGGCATGCCCGGCGGTGGTGGAGGTATGCCGGGCGGCGGCGGAATGGGCATGCCGGGAGGCGGAGGCATGGGCATGCCTGGCGGAGGCGGCGGAATGGGCCGCGGCGGCGGCATGGGTCCGGGCATGGGCGGCGACCGCAATCCAATCGGCACCGTGCAATGGCAAAGCGCCCTCCCGGTGCAACAGGCCCTGCTCCGATCCAAATTCCCCGATAAAACTCCCGGCCCCGGCGACCCCAACTACACCCTCGACGCGCCTCAAAAGGACTATGTCATCGCCGTCTCCGGCCTGCGCATGCCCCTCCGCCGGCAAGAGAGCGACGACAGCTCCTCCGATCCCGACTCGCCCGATAGTTCGCGGCCCGCGCCCAACCCGGACCGCATGCGCAGCCAGTTAATGGGCACTTCGCATCTGGTGGTCAAGAACCACGCGCCGATCGACGCCGAAGACGTGAAGATCGACATCAGCGCTCCGGAGAACCCGATCCTGATCTACTTCCCCCGCACCCAGGCCATCGGCCTCGACGACAAGGAAGTGACTTTCGAAACCGCCCTCGGCCCGATGAAAGTCGAGCGCAAATTCAACGTCAAGGACATGAAATACCAGGGCAAGCTGGCGCTGTAACTCGGGCGTTCCTTGTATTAGACGGACGCGCTTAACGTGCCCGGCGCCAGTTACCGGCCGCTATGCGACACTAGGGCGTGCTGCCTCTTGGGCCTGCGTGCTCCAGACTGCTGCTCGTTTTTATCGTCCTGCGGGGCGCCATCTGTTTCCTTCCCTGCCAACAGTGGGGACCGAGCGGTTACTGGTGCTCGGCGCCCTATCTGGGACTGCGCTTGGGTGCGCCGCATACCTCGGTGGCCGATGCCGCCATTCCCGAAGGCGTCCAAATCTCGAATCGCCTCTCGTTTCTAACCTTTCGGCGAGAGGTCTTTACCGTCGACGAATCCGGTTACCGCAACGGACCTGGCAACATCGCGGTGCACCCCGAGGCGGTTCTCTTTGGCTCTTCTTTCAGCCTCGGCTTGGCGCTTAGCGACGAGCAGACACTCACCGCGCGATGGAATCAGGAACTCGGCCCGGTGGTCTACAATGCGGCCACGACCTTTCGCACCGTCCTGCGTCCGGCGGAGATGATTCGCGTGGCGCGGTCGCGGCACATGAACCGGGGATGGATCATTGTGGAGGCGCTCAATCGCGACAATTATGTCTTTGCCGCGGAATCCGGCGCGCTCGCAAGATTCGGCTTACGGGAATCGCCGGTCGGGGCCCTCCGGACGGCGCTGGCTCCGGAGTATAGTTTGATCCGCAGGGTAGCGCACCCGTATGCGGAAATGCGCATGTCCGTACTCCTGAACCTAAGGATCGAAGACGATCGTTTTCTTCCGAACCCTTTCCGCGGCGAGTACCCGGAGGAGACTTTGATCACAGGCCGCCACATCCTTGTCTTTTCCGGCGATAAGCGCTTTGCGCAAAATCCCGGACCTCCGGCGCAAACCGCGGAGGCGCTTATCGAACTTCGCGATGCGTTAATCCAGGATGGATACCGGCTCGCGGTACTGCTCCTGCCCACGGGTTACTCGGTCTACTATCCACTGCTCCGGGACCCGTCGGCGCCCGACGCCAGCCAATCGTATATGGCCGCGATTACGGATCGCCTGGCGCTGGCGAAAGTGCCCGTCTTGAATCTATTGCCGCCCCTGCGCGAGGAGGCCCGCCGGGCGCTTACCGCCGAAGGCCGGCTGATTTATTACCCTGACGACGCCCATTGGAACCCGCGCGGCTGCCAGTTCGCCGCCCAAGTCGCCGCGCCCTGGCTCCGGTCTCTGCTGAAACAATCGGCCGAGGCCGGCCGCGAACTGGCTGTTCCGCGGCGCCGGCATGCTCTTTAATAGCGAGATTTTCCTCTTCCTCTTCTTGCCGGCCGCCTATATCGTCTACTGGCTGCTCCGCACCAAGGAGCAACGCTATATCTGGCTGGCCGTCACCGGCTATGTGTTCTATGCCGCCTGGAATTGGAAGTTTTGTTTTCTGATGCTTTTCTCCACGCTGGTTAGTTATTCAACCGGTCTGTTGTTTCTGCGCGAGGGCTGGACAGAGCGGCAAAGAAAGTGCATCCTCGCGGTTCCCGTCACGGTCGATCTGTTGTTACTCGGAGTTTTCAAATATGCGAACTTTACCCTGAACAGCGTGAGCGAACTCTTCGCGGCGCTGGGACACCCCATGCGCGGCATTCATTTGGACGTTATATTGCCCATCGGCATCTCGTTCTATACGTTTCACACCATCTCGTACGTGGTCGATAGTTACCGGCGGGAGATTCAACCCACGCGGAGGTTTTGGGAGTTTGCGGCTTACGTGTCGCTTTTTTCTCAGTTAGTTGCCGGACCGATCGTCCGGTTCCGGCAAATCGAGCCCGATCTCGAAGACGTGGGATCCACTTCCCGCGGGCGGTTCGTGAACATTGGCTGGTCTTACTTTGTCATCGGTTTGTGCCAGAAGGTGCTCCTGGCCGATCCGATCTCCCTGGTCATTAATCCCGCGCTCTTGCAGTACCGGGGATTGGGCACGCTGACCTGCTGGGCGTGCATGTTGGGCTATACGTATCAGCTTTACTTCGATTTCGCCGGTTACAGCAACATGGCCGTGGGACTGGGCTACCTGTTCGGCCTCCACATTCCACAGAACTTTGACACGCCTTATAAGGCTGACGGGATTTCCGACTTCTGGCGCCGCTGGCACATTTCGCTTTCCACCTGCCTTCGCGATTATCTCTATATTCCATTCGGAGGCAACCGCGGCGGCGCCGTCATGGTTTACCGCAACCTGATGCTCACCATGCTGATCGGAGGGTTATGGCATGGCGCCAGTTGGACCTTCGTCGCCTGGGGCGCCTATCATGGAATCCTCTTGTCGCTGAATCGGGCTTTCCATTCGCAATGGGAACGCATTCCGCGACTTGGCCGCAGGGCGGCCACCTTCGCCCTGGTCGTTGTGGGATGGGTGCTCTTTCGCGCCACCAGCTTCGGGATGGCCGTCACCCTGCTCGGAAAGATGTTCTGGTGGTCGCCGTCGCCGGTTTCGATCGTTTCACCCGCGACGCTGATGGCGCTCGTGCTGGCGGCCTTTGCGTTCGCCCACTTCGGCAAAAACACGTTCGAGATGCGCCACGATTGGGGATTGGCGATGCGGTGCGTATGGCTGTTTGCATTCGCCGTCTGTGTTGTGCGCATCATGACCTGGCGGGAAACGCCTTTTCTTTACTTCCAATTTTGATCGGGGCTTGCCCACGCCCCCGCTACGAAGCCGCGCCGGAAAACAGCGAGATCAAACTTTCCCGCGATCCGGTCTGCTTCACCGGCCTTCCCGCCCCGCTCAGCGATTCGGCCAGGGCGCTCAACGCCTTCCCGAACTGCGTCGCCGCGCTCACCAGTTTCCCCTTCACCAGCGCCTCGTACACCGCTTCGGCGTCCTCGGGAATGATCTGCAATATTTCCATCTCCAGCGCCTCCCCGACCACCTCCGGGCTCATCCCGCCCTCGCGCCCTTCCCGGTTCACCACCAGCCGGATCTTGGCCGCCGGAACGCCCTGGTTCTGCAAGTAAAACAGCGCCCGCATCGCCGCGTACACGCAGGACACCTCGCAGGAGGTGACCAGCAAAACCTCGTCGGCGAGCAAGGCCTGGGTGCAGTTCCACGGCCCATAGGCTCCTCCGGCGTCCAGAATGATCATGTCGTAAAGTCCGCGCGAAAAACGCACCAGCGGCGTCGGGTCCGACAACTGGCCCATCCCCTCGCCCAGCGTCTCCGGCGCAACGAGCATGTCCACGCCATGCACCTTGCACACCATCGCCTTCCAGATATCCTCGTCAATCTCGTCGGAGCGGATCAATACATCGGCGAAGCTGTGCGTCGCCTTGATCTTCAGCAGGAACGAAAGCGTGCCCGACAACGGGTCCAGATCCGCCAGCAGCACCTTTTTCTTGTTACCGCGCGCCCACTCCTCGGCCAGATGGCTGGCGATGGTGCTCGCTCCGGAACTGCCCTTGGCCGGCATCACGCACAGCACCCGCGCCGTCCCTTCCTTTTCCCGTTGCGCCGCCCCCAGCTTCTCGAGAATCGTCCCCAGTTGCTCGTTGGTGAACGGCGCCACAAGAAAATCGCTCACGCCGTCCCGCAAAAACCGCAGGATCAGGTCCGATTCGTTCCGCGCCACCATCGCCACCACCAGCGCCGCCGGAAACCGCCGGCCGATCTCGGGCAGTTGCCGCCGCGCCGCCTCCGGATTCGACGAGACGTCCAGAAAGCACCAATCCACTTCCTTACCCGCCACCGCCGCTTCCAGACTCTTGGGCGATGGATACGCCGTCATCGACACGCTCTCCGCGTGCCCGCTTTCAATGTCGAGCAGTTTCGCCAATTCGATCGCCATCGCGCCGTCCGGGCTGATGACAAGCGCAGTTCTCCCTCCGCTCACTTGGCTGGCTCCTTCGCGGATTCCGCGTTCCGCTGCAAACTCTGAAATTGTCCTGAATGTTCCAGATCGGCAACGATTCGCGGAACTTGAGAGGGATTCGCGAATATCGCACTAACAAAATGTACGTTTTAGCCGATATGCTCTTCCCCTATTCCATGAAGACTTCCGTCTTTGTTTGCGATTCCCAGCCCATCGCCGCCTCCGGCGTTCAGGCCCTTCTCGCCACCTGCGACGATCTGGAGTTCGGCGGCTCGGCCACCAGCCTCCACCGGCTTGCGGACGTTGTCTCCGGCTGGGAGCCGGGGCTGCTGCTCCTCGATAAGAGCTTCGGCCAGGAAGCGCTCTTAAACTGCCTGGCGTCGCTCCAGGTCGGCCATCGCGGCGTCTCGACCGTCGTTTGGGGCAATTCGGCCACCGACGCCGAAGCGCTCCGCTATCTGCAAACCGGCGCCCGGGGCTTTGTCCGCAAATCGGGGCCGCTCGACGCGCTTCTGGCCTGTCTGCGTTCGGTCGCCTCCGGTCAAAGCTGGGTCGCCGATTTCGGGCCTGAAACGGCCTCCAGGGACGGCGGCGGACTTCCGCGCTATCATCGTTCCGAACTGACGCCCCGCGAGAGGCAAGTGGTCGAACTGGTCGAGCAAGGCTTCAAGAACCGCGAAATCGCCAGTGAATTGAGCATCTGCCAGGGGACGGTGAAGATCCACCTGAAACACATCTTCGAGAAAACCGGCGTTCGCGGACGCTATGGCCTCGCTCTCAACGGCCTCAAGGGCCGCGGCAACGTCATGACCGCCGGTTAACCCGTTCCGATCGCCCTGGCAAGGGCGATTACTCTTCGCCCTTGCCGCTCACGCTGGTGCCCAATACCGCCGACGTTCCCCATACGGCCGACGTTCCCCATACCGCCGAGTCTCCTCCGAGCGACGGCTGCACTACCTGCGTGCCCCAGACGTTCGTCAAACTCCACAATCCATTGTTCCAGGCCGAGCCCGCGGGATTCATCAACAGCGCCTGCGCCATCCACGGCTCGAAGACGACATCGGGCGACAGCGCGCTCCCTCGGACGCGGTCCCGGTTCGCCAGCGCGGCGGGAATATTCACGTAGCCGGCGCCGACGGTGAACATGTCGTAGGTGTCGGTATAGCTGTCCCCCGTCGACGGATCGACCGCGGTGCTGTAAAGCGGGAACGACTTCGACGCCGTTTTCATCAGCCGCGCCTTCACGGTATCGGGCGAAATGCCGGGCTCGGCCGCGATCAGAATGGCCGCCGCGCCGCTCACCACCGGTGTCGCCATGCTGGTGCCGCTCAACTCGAAATACGCGGGCGGAGCCGAAGTTCCCGGCTGCATGTAGTACGAAGAAGTGGCGATGTTGCCTGGATATTCCTGCGACAGCGTGGAGCCCGGCGCCAGCAGCGAGACCACCATGTTGCCGGGCGCGACGACATCGGGCTTGACGTTCAAGTCGATCCACGTCGGCCCGCGCGAGCTGTAGAGGGCGAGGCTGTCGTCTTCGGTCGCGGGCGTGCCTTCGGTCTTCATCGCGCCGACGGTAATCGCGTAAGGGCTGTTGCCCGGAGAAGTAATCGTCGCGTAGCCGTTGCGGCCGAGATTCCCCGCCGCCACCACGACCACGATCCCCCGTTTCCACGCCGCTTCCACCGCGCGGCAGATGGGGTCGAGCTGCGTGCTTTCAAAGATCGGCCGCCCGAGCGACAGGTTAATGACGCCAATGCGGTACCGCCCTTTCAAAGCGATGGCGCGGTCGATGGCGGCCAGCACCACGCTGTCCGTGCTCATTCCGTTCGCGTCCAGCACCCGCAAATCGATCAGATCGGCCCCCGGCGCCACGCCGCGAAACGTGCGGGTGAACTGCGGCCCCGTCGAGGACGCGCCGCTGCCGGCCACGATCCCGGCCACATGCGTTCCGTGCCCGTAGTCGTCCGGGTTCACGCCACCCACGAAGCTCTCGCGGTAGACGATGCGCGAGGCCAGATCCGGATGCGGATAGATCCCGCTATCGATGATCGCCACACCGACGCCCGCCCCGGAGTAGCCTTCCGAAAATGTGGTGTCCGCCCCCACCGCGGCGGTGGTCAGATCGAGCGTCGGCGCCACCGGGCGGTCCGGTGAAATGTAGGCGATATCCGGGTCCAGCGCCATCAACGGCACTACGGCGCCCGGCACATTCGCGATCACGTTCGGCAGGACCGAGAAGTGCCCGTGGACCTTCCCTCCCAGTCCAATCAATCTCAACAGGTCGCCCGGACCCGGCGTGTTCTTGTATTGAATGACGACATCCACCGGCCCCAAGCCCTTTTCGAGAAGGGTCACCAGGTCCGGCGCTACTTTCGGGCCCTGCGCTTGCGCCAGTCCCGCGCTAACGGCAACCGCCAACGAGAGAAGAATTCGGTTAAGTAAGCATCGCATGATGACCGTAATTATGCATTCGCCACTCCAGACCGTAAGTAGCTGAAAGAAAAAGACTACGTCGTCCGAGGCCTGCCTGGAACACGACAGTTTGTCGCCTCGCCCCGCCAAGCTGTCGCATCCTTATGGATTGCCCCCTGTTGGCGCGCAGCGCGGCTGCCGATCTTCTTACTGGATGGCGTCGCGCAAGGCAACGGCATATATCGGCTTGGTTCTCGCCGCCGGGGCGATCACGCTATTGTCCGGCCTGTCGCGTTGGGAGACCGTCGATTGGCCGCGCTACCTCGCGTTTTGCGCCGTCGCCCTGATCGCCTCCAGCATGAAAGTGGCCCTGCCCTCGGTGGCCAGCGGCACCATGTCGGTCCACTTCGTGTTTGTCTTGATCGGCGTCGCCGAGCTCGGCCTTCCGGCGACGCTGGCCATGGGATGCCTCGGCATCCTGGTCCAATGCTACTTTCATGCCCGGGACCGTCCCCGCCCGATTCAGGTCCTGTTCAGCGTGGCCAACGTCGCTTGCTCGATCGAGGTCGCCTATACCCTATTTCACTCGGTGATTCGGAAAGTCCCCTCGCTCGACACTCCGATCGTCCTGCTGCTCGCCGCCGCGGCGTACTTCCTCACCAACACCCTTTCGGTCGCCGCCGTCATCGGGCTTACCGAAGGCCGAAGCGCCTGGAGCGTTTGGCGCGGAGCGTATCTATGGACGTTTCCGAACTATTTGCTGGGCGCGGTCCTGGCGTGGACTCTCAGCGCCGTCAGCCGCTGGATCGGCTGGCAGGCCTCGCTTTTACTGCTCCCGGTGCTCTATTTCATCTATCGCTCGCACGCCATGTACGTGGCCCGTTTAGAGGAAGCGGCGCGCCTCGCCGAAGAACGGCACAAGCATGCCCAGGAAGTCTCGGCGCTCCACCGCCGCACCATCGAAGTTCTCGCGCTCGCCGTCGAGGCCAAGGATCAGACCACGCACGACCACCTCCAGCGCGTGGAAGTCTACGCGGTCGAGCTTGGCAAGGACCTCGGGCTGAACGCGGCGGAACTGGAGGCGCTGCGGGCCGCGGCGCTGCTGCACGACATCGGCAAACTCGGCGTGCCCGAGTACATCATTTCGAAGCCGGGCAAGCTCACGCCGGAAGAATTCGAAAAGATGAAAACGCACACCATCGTCGGCGCCGAGATCGTCGAGCAGGTCCGCTTTCCCTATCCAGTGGCGCCCATCGTGAGGTCGCACCACGAGAAGTGGAACGGCGCCGGTTATCCCGACGGCCTCTCCGGCGAACAAATCCCGATCGGAGCGCGCATCCTCTCCGCCGTCGACTGCCTGGATGCGCTGGCCTCGGACCGCCAGTACCGCCGCGCGATGCCGCTCGAGGAGGCGATTCGCATCGTGCAAGCAGAATCCGGCAAAAGCTTCGATCCCCGCGTGGTCGAGGCGCTGGTCAAACGATACATCGAGCTCGAAGCCATGGCCAAGAGCGGCGGAGGAATCGAGATCAAGCTTTCCACCGGCGCCAAAATCCAGCGCGGCGAAAGTCCGGCGGCCGGTTTCGAGTCGGCGAGTCCCGATCTCCTGAACCTGCAGGGAGCCCTGGCCGGAGCCGGGGACCGGGCGCGGCGGCTCGCGGATTTCGATCGGGCCTGCGCGGGCGCCGTGGATCGCGAAGGGCTATATGCCGCGCTGCGCCGCTCGCTGCCCGCGGTCGTTCGCTACGACGCGATGGCGCTCTATCTTCTCCGCGGCGACGCCGTGACGCCGGTCTGCTTCGACGGCGGCGGATACGGCGCGTTCCTTTCCCTCCCCATTCCGCTCGGCACCGGCCTTTCCGGTTGGGTGGCCGAGAACGGGAAGCCGATTCGCAACGGAAACCCCTCGGTCGAACCCGGCTTTCTGGCCGACCCGGTGAAGTTCGCCGCGCTCCGCTCGGCTTTGGCCGTGCCGGTGGAGAAGTCCCGCGACGTCGTTGGCGTGTTATCGCTTTTCCGCCTCGACCCCGACGCCTTCAGCGAGGCGGAATTGAAGCTGCTTTCCGAAGCGGCCTCGCCGCTCGGCCGCGCGTTGGAGCTAACCGGGGAGAAGCTGCGAATCTGAGACCGTCTCGAAGTTCGTCCGCGGGATCGCTTCGATCAGGCTCCGCGTATACGGATCTTGCGGATCGCGAAACACCCGCTCCACCGGCGCGCACTCCACCACCCGGCCTTGCCTCAGAACGGCCATGCGATGGCAAAGGCTGGCCACCGCCGCCAGGTCGTGCGAGATGAAGAGAATCGAGACGCCCCGCTCGCGATTCAGGCGGCGAAACAGGGCGAGAATCGCCGCCTGCGTGATCGAATCGAGCGCGCTGGTCGCCTCGTCGGCCACCAGCAGCGCCGGATGATGCAGCATCGCCATGGCGATCAAAAACCGCTGGGCTTGTCCCACGCTCAGGCTGGAGGGATACTGCCGCAGAAAGGCGCGCCCCGCCGGCAGGCTGACGCTTTCAAGCAACGGCTCCCAGTCCGGCTTGCCGCTTTCGTGCGCCCGCCACGCCTCCTCCAGTTGGCCGCCCAGCCGCAGGTTCGGATTCAACGACTCGATCGGGCTTTGCGGAACCAACGCGATCCGCTTCCCGCGCACCTCCCGCATCTGGCGGCCGTTCAGCGCCAGCAGATTCCGCCCTTGAAAAAGAATCTCGCCGCGGCAAGCTCCGCCCTGGAACGGAAGCAGGCCGAGAATCGCCTTGGCGATCGTGCTCTTGCCCTCGCCGCTCGGCCCGGCCAGCCCGACGATCTCGCCCTCGCCCACCTCAAGCGCCAATTCCCTCAGCACGTCCGGATGCCCCGGATACCCGGCGGCGATCCGCAGTTTCAGCAGCGGTTCCGTCATCGTCCGGCCATTTCCCCTCCCACGCCAAGCCGCTCGGCGTCCCAAAACGTATGCGGAAAAAACGCCGCCGGTTTCGCGCCCGCCACCGACTTCGAGATCGCCACCAGCGCGTTCGGATGCAGCAGGCAGACCATCGGCGCCTGCTCTTGCAGGATCTCCTGCACCCGGTCGAAATCCGCCTTCCGCGCGGCGTGGCCGGCGCTCGCCCCCTGGTCCAGCATCAGCCGGTCGATCTCGGCTTCCCATTCGGTGGCAGGCGTTTTCTGCGACGGATTCCAGGGATGGTTGGCCGCCGAGCTGAGCAAAACGTTCATCAGTTCGCTCGGGTCGGGATCGACGTTCACCAGGCCCAGCAGGCACGCTTCGTAGTTCAACGTTCGCGTCATGCGCTCGATCAGCGACGGAAAATCGAGCGTCACGATATTCATCCGGACGCCGATCCGCAGCAGATCCTGCTGGATCATCGCCGCCATCCGTTCGCGCGTCTGGCTGCCCGCGTTCGTAATCACCGAGAATTCGACCGCATGCCCGCCCGCATCGCGCAGCACGCCGTCTTTCAGATGGAATCCCGCGCTCTCCAGCCGCTTCCGCGCCCCCGCCGGATCGTAGGCCTCCGGCCGCAGCCGCTCGTTGAACCATGGCCGGTTCCCCGGCGACACCAGCCCCACCGCCGGCGTCGCGTGCCCCCGGTACGCCACGCGGCAAAGATCGGCCCGGTTCACCGCCTCCGACACCGCCCGCCGGAACGCGCTCGAGGCGAACCATCCCTTCGCCGCCTCGCTCAGCGGCGCGCCGCGCGATTCGTTAAACCACAGAAACTCCGCTTGCAGCGTCGGCCCGGCGTCGTACGCGGTTCCCGGCCGCTGCGCCGCAAGCCGCTCGAACAGTTCCGGCGACAAATTGTCGATCAGGCTCCCCTCGCCCCGCAGGAAACGCAGAACCTCGAGATCGCGATTCGGCTCGATATCCAAACGGATCGAATCGAGGCGCGGCAACGGCCGGCCGCCGGCGTCCTTCTTCCAATACGCGGGATTGCGCCGGAGCAGCAGATAAGCGCCGGGATGGCGCTCGGCGATCAGAAACGCACCCAGCCCCGGCGCCGGACGCCGCGCCGCCTTCGCCGAAACCATCGCCACTTGGTCGAACAGGCGCTCCATATCGCCGGTGGGCGCCGGGAATTCCACCGTAACGGCGTTGGCGCCCTCCGCGGTCACCTTCAACGCGCCGCGGGCCGTCCTGAACGTGTCGGCGATCGGGGAGTGCAGCGCCGGGTCCAGCAGCTTCCGGAACGTTTCCACCACATCGTTCGATGTGAATGGCGCGCCATCGGGAAACCGCACGCCGCCGCGCAGCCGGAACGCGATCTTCCTGCCGTCGCGCGAGATTGTCCAGGATTCCGCCAGCTCCGGTTCGGGCTGCTGTGTCAGCCGGTTCACGCGGATCAGGACGCCTTCGGTCAAATACAGCACCGCCTCGGCCGATTCGTCGGCGGCCAGAAACGGGTCGGTGGTCTTTGGATCGTCGTGCAGGGCGAACCGCAATTCGCCGCCGCTGGCGAGCAAGACCGCCATGGTACAACCGGCAAGTAGCTTCATAACCGTTCACGCCTCCCGGGAAACGCAAGATGAAATGCGCCGGTCACCGCGCCCACCAGGATCGCGGTGGACAGCAGCCAGGGTTGAGTCATCGCGCCGCCGCCCTCCAACTCGCGCAGCAGTCCGCCCCAGGACGGCAGCGGCTCGGCCACGCCCAGGCCGAGCATCCCGAGCGTTGTCTCCGCAAGAATGTAGGCGGGAACGGCGCCCCAGAACTGGGCCAGCAGCACCGGCATCACGTTCGGCTGCAAGTGGCGCCACAGCAGCCGCCCCGGACGGCATCCCGCCGCGCGGGCCTGGAACAGGAAACCGGAATTTTTCAACCCGCGCACCGCCGCGCGCACCACCCTCGCCGGCGCCGCCCAGCCCAGCGCCCCAAGCAGCAGAAACGTAATGGCCAGCGATGCGGCCGGGGAAACGTTCAGCGGCAGGCACGCCCGGACAATCAGCAGCAGGAACAGCCAGGGGAGCGACAAGAAAAGGTCCGCGGCGGCCAGAATCGCCGCATCCACCCATCCGCCGGCCAGGCCCGCCACGCCGCCTAGCGCGCCCGCCGCCACGCAGGACAGCAGCGCGGCCGCCGGCGCCAGCGACAACGATACGCGCGTTCCATAAAGCAGCCGGGAAAAACGGTCCCGTCCAAGGGCGTCGGAGCCGAGGAGAAATCGCGCCGAAGGCGGCGCGTCCGGGGCTTCGCGGAACTGGGTCGCATAGTTGGCCGGCGCCCACAACTCCGGCGCGGCCGCCGCCAGACCGGCGAGGATCAGGAACGCCACAGCCATCGCGCGCGCGGCCCTCATGCCACCGCCGCCGCCTGGCGCCGGTCCGTCATCGCCATCGCCGCCATCGTCGCCACCGCGACCAGGACGGTCATCTGGATCAGCAGCGGCAGGTCGCGCGCCATCGCCGCCTGCCACGCCAGTTGGCCCAGGCCGGGCACGCCGCAGATCGCCTCCACCGGAATCGCCGCGCCGATCGCCATGCTCAGCGACGCCCCGCCCAGGGCCGCCAACTGCGGCGCGGCCGCCGGAAGAACGTGCGCGCCCAGAATCCGCACCTCGCCGATTCCCCGCGCCCGCGCCATCGTCACATGCGCCGCGCCGTATGCCTCCACCAATACATTGCGCGTGAATTGGAAAATCCGCGGCGCCAGGATCAGAATCAGAACCACGTCGGTCGCCGCCCCCGCTGCCAGGCACAGATACGCCACCAGCGCCGCGGGCAGGCTCAGCAGCGCTCCCGCCGCCACCGCCGCCGCCGCGTCGAACAGCCATGCCCGCCGGAAGCGCGCCACCGGAATCGCCAGCCCAAGGCCCAGCATCCACCCTCCCGCCAGCCCGATCCCCAACTCCCGCCCCGTGACAGGCGCCCGCTCGGCGATCAGCGCGGCCACTGGTTCGCCGCGCGATTCCGAATATCCCAGGTCCCCTTTCACCATTCCACTTAGAAAGCGGACGAAATTCACCGCTACGCTCCGTTCCTCCGCCTTCTGCGTCCGCAGCGCCGACAGGCTGTCTTCGCTCAAACGCCGGTCCAGTTCGCGGTCGTCCACCAGCGCGCCGGGAGAGTAGCGCACCAACACGGCGCAGGCCAACGCCGCGGCCAGAATCAACGCCAGGGTGCGCGCAAGTTGGAAAAGGGCATTCTTCATCGAAAGGGCCGCCGGTTGGCTTATCGGCGCGGATGCCGCGCTCTTGCAACGCGATGCCTCTCCGATAAGTTTCAAGTGACCCGTGAAACAACGGTGGAGGAGTACCTCGGAGTCGCCGCGATTTTCGCAAGCGAGGCCATGCGCCAGATTCTGTCTCAAGTAAAGCGGGCCGCCCCCTCCGAGGCCGCCATTCTCATCACCGGCGAAAGCGGATGCGGTAAAGAAATCGTCGCCCGCGCGATTCATCACTATTCGCCCCGCCGCGCCCAATCGTGGGTCGACATCAACTGCGCCGCGCTTCCCGAAAGTCTTCTCGAAAGCGAGTTGTTCGGCCATGAGAAAGGCGCCTTCAGCGGCGCCGGCGCTTCCAAGCCCGGCCTCTTCGAAATGGCCAGGGGAGGCACCCTGTTTCTCGACGAGATCGGCGATCTGGACCCGCGGATGCAAGTGAAGCTGCTGCGCGTGCTCGACGGCGCCAGCTACTACCGCGTCGGAGGAGTGAAGAAGGTCTCCGTCGATGTCCGCCTCGTCACCGCCACGAATCGGGACCTGAACGCGGCCTCCGGCCAAGGGAGCTTCCGCGCCGACTTATTTCACCGTTTATCCCAGATCCACATCCCGGTCCCGCCCTTGCGCGAGCGGCGCGAAGACGTCCTACCGCTGGCGATGCATTACTTGTCCCAGCAGAAGCCCGGCTGGCGATTCCACTCCGAGGCGGTGGAGATGCTGCGCGCCTATTCCTGGCCCGGCAACGTGCGGGAACTGCGGAACGTAGTGATGCGCGCGGCCGTCTTCGCTTCCGGGCCGGAGATTCTCGCCTCCGACCTTCCGCCCGAATTCGACCAAAGCGCGTTTTCCTCCTCGTTGCGCGCCCTTGCCGTGCTCCCGGAGATGGAGCGATCCGCCATCATGAAAGCGCTCGCCGATAACCAAGGACACCAGCGGCGCGCGGCCGAGCGCTTGGGCATCTCCACACGAACCTTGCAGCGGAAGATCAAATCCTACGGGCTTGTCCCGCGCCGGCGGCTCCAGGCGGTGGGATGAAAAGTATGAGCGCCGCGCCTCTTCCCGTCCGCAAAATGCAGCCTGACCGCAGGCTGGCGCCACGCACGCCCGGGTCCGGTCCGGTGGAGCTCGTCTTTGACACTCCCGCCCGGCTGAAAGTGGCCGCCGAATTGGTGGAGTCGAGCGCAACCGGATTTCGCGTCGCCCATGACGCGCAAGATCTGGTCCCTGGCTGCGAAGTCTCTTACCGGTCTCTGGCGGCGTCCGGACGCGCGCGCGTCGTCTGGACACAGGTGCTCGCGGGCCGCTGCGTGAGCGGTCTGCTCCGGCTCTAACCCGGCCAGCCATTGGAACGCCACGCGGACGGTTCCGAAAGTTTTGCGGCCTTTCTGCCGATAACCTGTTTGTGCTATCCGGCGCCTCCGTCTCAACGGCTCCCCATCTGGCTTTAACCGGGGTGTACGACACTCGTCTGGTCGTACTGTCCGTCCTCATTGCGATGCTCGCCTCCTACGCGGCGCTCGATATCGGGGGACGCGTCACAGCCGCCCGCGGAACCGTCCGGTTCCTTTGGGTCGCGGGGGGCGCCTCCGCCATGGGCCTCGGCATTTGGTCCATGCATTACCTCGGGATGCTCGCCTACCGGCTGCCGGTCCCCGTCCTTTACGATTGGCCCACGGTCCTGGCGTCGTTGCTTGCGGCCGTGTTCGCCTCCGGCGCCGCTCTCTTCGTCGTCAGCCGCAATAAGATGGGCCTCGTGAACCACTTGGCCGGCGCCCTCGTTATGGGTGGCGGCGTCGCCGCCATGCATTATATCGGCATGGAGGCCATGCGTCTCCGCGCCATGTGCCACTACTCGTCCGGCCTTGTGTCCCTCTCGGTCGTGCTCGCCGTCGTCATTTCCTTCGTCGCCCTCTGGCTCACTTTCCATCTGCGCGAGGCCGCCAGCGCCACCGGCCCGCGCAAGCTCGCCAGCGCCATTGTCATGGGCGCGGCGATTCCCGTCATGCACTACACGGGCATGGCCGCGGTGACATTCCTGCCGATGGCGTCCGCGCCGGATCTCGCGCACGCCGTCGAGGTCTCCTCCCTCGGTGTGGCCGGCATCGGTGGCCTTACGTTGTTCGTTCTCACCCTCACCATCCTCACCTCGCTCATCGACCGCCGTTTTTCCGCGCAGTCGCTGGAGTTGGAACGCAGCGAGCAGCGTCACCGCCAATTGGTCGAATCCGTCCAGGTCATTCTTTGGCGCGCCGATGCCGCCACCGCACGGTTTACCTATGTAAATCCGGAAGCCGAACAGCTTCTCGGCTATCCCGCCGCCGCATGGACCGCCGGCGTGTCCTTCTGGATCGATCATGTTCATCCCGGCGACCGGGACCTGGCCCAGTCGAAGCTTCTTTCCATTGCCAAGACCGGAAACGCCCAGACGTTCGAGCATCGCATGATCGCCGCCGGCGGCCGCGTGGTCTGGCTAAAAACCTCCATTCGCCTCGTAGCGAGCCAAGCCGGGGCCGGAGAACTGGTCGGTGTCATGATGGACGTCACCGAACGAAAACTGGCGCAGGAAGGGGCCGAGGCGGCCAACCGCGCCAAAAGCGAATTCCTCGCTTCGATGAGCCATGAAATCCGCACTCCGATGAATGGCGTCATTGGAATGACCGAACTCGCACTCGATACCGAACTTACGCCCGTGCAGCGCGAATATCTCGATACCGTAAAGATGTCCGCCGAATCGCTGCTGGCCGTCATCAACGACATTCTGGATTTCTCGAAAATCGAGGCTGGAAAGCTGGACGTCGACCCGATCCCCTTCAATCTTCGCGAAACCCTCGAATTCACGATGCGGACCCTCGCCTTGCGCGCCCACGAGAAGGGGCTCGAACTGGTCTGCAACGTCAAGGAGGAGGTACCCGGGTTCGTAACCGGCGACGCGAATCGAATCCGGCAGATCGTCGTCAATCTCGCCGGCAACGCCATCAAATTCACCTCGCGCGGCGAAGTGGCTCTCGAAGTGTCCGCTGAAAACGCGCCGCTGCTCCATTTCGTCGTCCGCGACACGGGAATCGGAATCCCCGAGGAAAAACAGGCGCTCATCTTCGACGCCTTCTCCCAGGCCGATAGCTCCACCACGCGCCGGTTCGGAGGAACGGGCCTGGGACTCACCATTTCCGCCCGCCTCGCCGCCGCAATGGGCGGAAAAATCTGGGTCGAAAGCGAAATGGGCAAAGGAAGTTGCTTCCACTTCACCGTGCCCCTCCCCGCCGCCCCGAATCCGGAACCTCCATCGCCGGCGGGTCCGGTGCTCGATGGGATCGGCGTTTTAATCGTCGACGACAACGCGACGAACCGCCGGATTCTGCTGGAAATGTTCACCGGTTGGGGCATGCGGCCCACCGCCGCCTCCAGCGCCCCCGAGGCGTTAGAGCTCATGCGGGGAGCGAGCCGCCGCGGCGAGCCGTTCCCCCTGGTGGTCTCCGACGTCCACATGCCGGAGATGGACGGCTTCGATCTCGCCGGCCAAGTCAAGGACTCTCCCGATCTCGCCAGCGCCGTGATTCTCATGCTCACTTCCGGAAAGAGCCGTGGCGACGTCGAACGCTGCGCCGCTCTGGGCGTTTCCGCTTATTTGATCAAGCCGGTCCGCCGCGCCGAACTGCGCGCCGTCGTCGCCGCCGCGGTGGGTGCGCAAAACAGGACGCATCGTGCCGCAAATCACGCCTCCTCGGATCCGGCTCTTCCTTATTATTCCGGTGCCGCATCCTCAAAACGCATCCTCCTGGCCGAAGACAACGCGGTCAATCAGCGCCTTGCCCGCCGCCTGCTCGAAAATGCAGGCCATATCGTGGCCGTCGCCAACAATGGAAAAGAGGCTCTCAACGCGCTCCAGCGGCAGATCTTCGATCTTGTTCTCATGGATGTGCAGATGCCTGAAATGGATGGTTTTGAAACGACGGCCGCCATTCGCCTCGGGGAAACCGGCTCGAATCTCCACATCCCCATCGTCGCCCTGACTGCCCACGCGATGGCCGGCGACCGCGAACGGTGTCTCGCCGCCGGAATGGACGGCTATCTGTCCAAACCCATTCGTTCCGCCGAATTGCTCGCGCTCGCCTCGAAGGTATGGCATCGGGAGACTGCGGCGGAATCCGGCGTCGGCCTGTTATCCTGAAGATTGCACCGATTCCTGGCTTTTTTCCTCCTCCTTCCCGCCCTCCGCGCGGGCACGCTTCTGCCCATTCTGACCGAGGAACTCGATCGGAATTTCTCCATCCTTCGCGAGAAGGCGGACCCCAAGCCCTACTTCATCGCCTATGAGGTCACCGACGAGGAATCCGATGTCCTCGCCTACACCCTCGGCTCGCTCGAAACGCATGGCGGCGGCCACGTCCGCACCCTCGACGTCACGGTTCGCGTCGGAACTCCCCAACTCGATAATTACCAGATCGTTCACGGGGAATTTCCCCGGTTCACGAGCGGCATCTCGGTTCCGGTCGACGACGTCGCTCCCGCCATTCGCCAGAAGCTTTGGCTCGACACCGATCGCGCGTACCGCCAAGGCGCGCAGCGCCTGATTCAAATTCAATCCGACGAGAGCCTGAAGGTCGCTTCCGAGGACAAATCCGGCGACTTCTCCGCCGCGCCGCCGGAAAAATTCGACGAACAGCCGCCCCGCCTGAAATATTCCAGCGCCGAATGGGAAGGCCGCCTGCGCAAGGCCTCGGCCGCGCTCGGGGCGTTTCCCGGCGTTCTTTCCTCCAGCGTTTTTTTCGCCGTCGAGCGCAAGTCCACTTACATCGTAAACACCGAGGGCACCCGTATCGCGCAGGGCCGGTATTATTGCCGTCTGGTCGTCACCGCGCAAGGCAAGGCCTCCGATGGCATGGATCTCGCCGCGCTTCGCACTTTCGAGGCCGCCGATCCGGCGCATCTCCCCAAACAGGACGACCTGATGAAGACCGTGAACACCGTCGGCAAGGAACTGGAAGCTTTGCTCACCGCGCCGACGATCGATCCCTTCGTCGGGCCGGCCATCCTCTCCGGCCGCGCTTCCGGCGTCTTCTTTCACGAGATTTTCGGGCACCGCGTCGAGGGCTTCCGCCAAAAAAGCGAGGAGGAGGGCCAGACGTTTACCAAGAGTCTCGGCAAGCCGGTGCTGCCCGATTTTCTCTCGGTCGTCTTCGATCCCACCCGCCGCGAACTCGGCCCCACGGATCTGAACGGCTACTATTTGTACGACGACGAGGGAGTGAAGGCCCGCCCCGTTACCGTCGTCGAAAACGGCGTTCTGAAAACGTTTCTCACTTCGAGAATGCCGATTGAAAACGTCCCGCTGTCCAACGGCCACGGCCGCCGCCAAACGGGCCGCGAAGTCATGGCCCGCCAATCTAACCTCTTCGTCCAATCGGCGAAGCAGGTTCCCGAGGCCGAGCTCCGCCAAATGCTGATCGCCGAAATCAAGAAACAAAACAAACCTTACGGACTATACTTCGCCGACATCACCGGAGGCTACACGCTCACGCAGCGCCGCGGCCTGCAAGCCTTCACCGTCATCCCCCTCGTCGTCTACCGCGTCTACGCCGACGGCCGGCCCGACGAACTGGTCCGCGGAGTCAGCATCGTCGGAACGCCGCTCGCCAGTTTCGCCAAGATCCTCGCCACCTCCGACCACACCGAAGTCTTCAACGGATATTGCGGCGCCGAATCCGGCAACGTTCCCGTCTCCGCCGTTTCGCCCGCTTTGCTGCTCGGCGAAATCGAAGTCCAAAAAACGGAGCGTTCCTCGGAGCCGGCCGGCCAGGGGCCGCGCCCCGCGGCCCCGGCGGCGGGGCGACGATGAGAATAGCCGCCGCGTTCCTCGCTCTCGCCGCCGCCTCCGCGCTCCACGCGCAGAGCGGCGACATCGTTCTTCAGGCGCTCAAAGACGAGTTGGCGCGTTCTCAAACGCTCCGCATCCCCGGTCTCGACACGCCCTATTTCATCGAGTATTCGCTGGAGGACGCCGACAGCCTCAGCGTATCGGCGACGCTCGGCGGTTTGCTCGGCGTCAGCCATCGGCCGCTGCGCGCGTTGGAGGTGAACGTGCGCGTCGGAAGCTACGATTTCGACAATACCAACTACGTTCTCTCCGGCCTGCGCGTGAGCGGCGAAGAGGCCCAACTGCCGGTGGAAAACAATTATGGAGCGATCCGCCAGGCGCTCTGGCTCTCCACCGACGGCGCGTTCAAGGCGGCGGAGGAATCCATCGGCCGCAAACGCTCCGCGCTCAAAAACGTGAACCTTCCCGACCAATTGCCCGATTTCACCCGCGCCGCACCGGTGAAATTTCTCCAGCCTATCGAGAGCCATCCTCCCGATGAGGCGGCCTGGAAGACGCGCATCGTCGAATTGTCGAAAATCTTCGCCGCCTATCCTCAGATCGTTTCCTCGTCGGCCGTTTTCGAGTCGATCCAGGCGGCTTCGTATCTGATCAATTCCGAGGGAACGGAGATCCGCCAACCGGACGGAATTTCCTATGTGGTGGCGCGCGCCTGGGCGCAAGCGCCGGATGGAATGCCGCTTCGCGACGCCAATGTTTTTGTCGCGCTCGACGCCAGCGATCTTCCCGCCGAAGCCGAACTCCGCAAAGGTTTCACGGAATTGGCCGGCAACCTCGTCGGGCTCACCAAAGCTCCGCAGGGCGACGATTACACCGGTCCGGTGCTGTTTGAGCCGCTGGCGGCCGCGCAATTGTTCGCGCAGGTGCTCGGCGACAATTTAAAAGTTACGCGCAAACCCGTTCCGCAGCCAGGCCGCCCGGTGCCATATTTGCCAAGCGAGCTCGAAGGCCGCGCCGGCTCCCGCATTTTGCCGGAATGGATGGACGTGGTGGACGACCCTGGGCAAAGCTCCTGGCATGGTCAAAAACTGGCCGGCGCGTATAGTTTCGACGACGAGGGCGTGAAACCCGTTCCTCTTCCGCTGGTGGAAAAAGGCGTGCTGAAAAACTTCTTGCTGACGCGCACGCCGGCGTTGAAGGACTTTGAAATATCGAATGGCCGCGCGCGCCTCCACGGCAACTATGGCGCGTCGTCTCCGGACTTCAGCAACCTGTTCATTCACGCCACGCAAACCGTGTCCGGCGCCGAGTTGAAAAAGAAGCTGATCGCGATGTGCCAGCAGCAGAACAAGCCGTTCGGAATTCTGATCCGCAAGCTGGACTATCCATCGTCGGCTTCGGTGGACGAGCTGCGGCGAATCGCCGCCGGCATGGCGCAATCGGGCGGAGGAACCCGGCCGGTGAGCCTTCCGATTCTGGTGTACCGCGTTTATCCCGACGGCCGCGAGGAGCTGGTGCGCGGACTTCGCTTCCGGGGATTCTCGACGCGCTCGTTCAAAGACATCGCCGCGGCCTCGGACGAGGACACGGTGTTCACGTTTCTCGACAACACCGCTCCGTTCGCCCTCATCGGCGGGGGATCGTATATTTCGCCTTCCACCGTGATCGCGCCGGGCTTGCTGTTCGACGGCGTGGAACTGGAACGCTCCCAGGACGAGCTGCCGAAGCCGCCCATCGTTCCTCCTCCTCCGCTCACCGGCGGGTAATCGCCTTATGGGCATTCTCAACCGCTCCATTCTGCGCGAAGTGTTTTCCAGCACCGTTCTCGGCGCGCTGATGTTCACCTTCGTGCTGTTCCTGCAGCGCCTGGGGCGGTTGTTTGAAATTCTGGTGAAAAGCTCGGCGGCGCCCTCTACCGTCGCGCATCTTTTCCTGCTGGCCATTCCGTTCACGCTCACCTTCACCGTTCCGCTGGGCGTGCTGGTTGGCACGCTGATCGCGCTGAGCCGGATGGCGAGCGACGGCGAGATCACGGCCATGCGCGCCGCCGGTGTTCCCAGCCGCCGCGTGCTGACGCCGGTGCTTCTGTTGGCCTTCGTGGGATTGTTAGTCACCGCCGGCGCTTCGCTCTGGCTGACTCCTTACTCGCTGTGGCGCACGGACCGGCTGCTGAACCAGATCGTCGCCAGCCAACTCACGGCCGAAGTGGAGCCGCGGATCTTTGAAGAACAGTTTCCGAACACGGTGCTCTACGTCGGCGACGTCAGCTTCGCGGCGGAGACCAAAACGGGACCCGTCTACCGGTGGAAGAAGATTTTCATGGCCGATTTGACGGCGCCGGAGTCGCGCAACACCGACGGCCACGAACGCGGAGACGCGCCGCGGATCACCGTGGCTTCCGACGCGCTCGCCATCCCCGACGCCGTCCACAATCGCATTCAGCTTTCGCTCCGCGACGGCAGCACGCACGAAGTCACCAAGGACATCACTCAGTACATCAGCACGACGTTTCCGCGCGGGGATCAACTGCTCGAAGCGCAGCGGCCGAACGAAGTGCGCGTGGCGCGGGCGGTGACCGAGTTGGACACGGTGCCGCTGTTCCGCATGGCGTATCGCGACAAGACGCTCGACGCCGATAAAGTGATCGAAGCGCGGATCGAGTTCCAGCAGCGGCTGGCGCTGCCGCCGGCCTGCATCATTTTGGCGCTGCTGGGCATACCACTCGGCGTGTCTTCGCGCAAAGGGGGGAAATCGACGGCGTTCGTGGTGACTTTGGCGTTGGCTTTCCTCTATTACATGGGGCTGATTACGCTGATCGGTTTGGCCAAGCAGCGGGCGCTGCCGGTGGGCGAGGCGGTGTGGATCCCGAACGCCGGCTTCCTGCTGATCGGGCTTTTGCTGCTGCTGCGATTGGACGCGCCGGGCGATCGGGATTGGATCGGAATCGTCCGGGCGTGGTTGCGTTCGGCGGGAGCCGGGTTCCGGGGAATCTCGGCGCCAACGCGCATCGCCCCGCGCGGATCCTTCCGGTTTCCGCTGTTTCCGCAGGTGATCGACACCTATGTGCTGGCGAGTTTCCTGTTTTACCTTGTTGTTTTGCTGGCGAGCTTCGTATTGATGACCGAAGTGTTCACGTTCTTCGAACTGCTGAGCGACATCATCAAAAATCACATTCCCATGTCGAAGGTGGGAAGCTATTTGTTTTTCCTGGGCCCGATGCTGATTTACGACTCGACGCCGATCAGCGTACTGGTGGCCGTGTTGATCACGTTTGGAGTGCTCACCAAGCACAACGAGGTGACGGCGTTTCTGGCTTGCGGCGTCAGCGTGTTCCGGCTTTCGGCGCCGGTGATTCTGGCGAGCGTTTTGGTGAGCGGCGGACTGTTCGCCTTCGATCACTATTACATTCCCGGCGCCAACCGCAAGCAGGACGCTCTGCGCGACGAGATCAAGGGGCGGCCGGTGCAAACCTATCTTCGCGCGGATCGGAAATGGATTTTCGGGCGCGATTCGAAAATCTATTACTACAAATATTTCGATCCGATGCAATTGGTGATGGCGGGAGTGGATGTGTATGAGTTGGACCCGGCCACCTTCCGTCTGGAACGTCAGATCTCGGCCGAACGGGCGCATTGGGCCGCCACGCTTCATACCTGGATTTTTGAGAATGGCTGGAGCCGGCAATTCGACCAGAACGGAGAGCCGTTCAACGATTTCCGCGGCAGGACCGCGACATTCCCGGAAGCGACCGAGCCGCCCGATTACTTTTTGAAAGAGGTTGTCGAATCCAAGCAGATGAACTTCGTGCAATTGTCGGACTACATCCGCGAACTGCAGCAGAGCGGCGTCGATACGGTTCCGCTTCAGGTTCAGTTTTACCGCAAGTTTTCGGTGCCTCTGTTCGCGCTGATTATGGCGCTGATCGCCGTGCCGTTCGCGTTCCTCGCGGGCAATCGCGGCGCGATGGCGGGTGTGGGCGTGAGCTTTGGAATCGCCATCGCGTATTCGACGATTAATCTGCTTTTCCAGCAGGTGGGCAACGTGAATTTGCTGCCGGCGGCGTTCGCGGCGTGGTCGCCCGATTTGTTGTTCGCGCTTTCGGGACTTTACTTCTTCACGCGCATGCGCACCTGAGCGCTAGAGCAGGTCGTGGCGGCCCTGTTTTTCGAGTAGCTTCACCAGGCGGCCGACGTCCTGGGCGCGGCGGCGGTCGGCGATGAGGAGGGCGCCGGGCGTGTCGACGACGATGAGATCCTTGACGCCGAGCAGCGCGGTGAGTTTGCCTTCGGCGTCGACGTAATTGCCGGTGGAATCCTCCAGCAGAACGGCGGCGCGGGAGAAGTTGCCGGCTTCGTCGCGGGGCATCAGCTCATGCACGGCGTCCCAGCTTCCGACGTCGCTCCAACCGATGTCGCCGGCGGCGAGGCCGACGACGTTTTTCGCTTTTTCAAGCACGGCATAATCGACGGAGATGTCTTCGCACTGCGGGAAGGTCTCAAGCAGAGCCGATTTGAATTTGCGGCTGGAGAACGGGGGCAGGGAATCGAGCAGGGCGGCGGTTTTGGGTTGAAATTCGCGGAGGGCGGCGAGCAGAACCGAAGTCTTCCAGAAGAACATGCCGGCGTTCCAATAGAAGTTGCCGGACTTGACGAATTTCTTCGCCGTGGCGAGGTCCGGTTTCTCTCGGAAGCGGTTTACCTTGACGGTTTCGAGCTTGCCTGCCTGGACGCCTTTTGGAAACTCGATGTAGCCGTAGCCGGTTTCGGGCCAGCGCGGCTCGATGCCGATGACGGCGATGTCGCCGCGCTCGGCCGCTTGAAAGGCGGGGCGAAGAAGGCGCAGATAGTCCTTGGGACGCGAGATGAAATGATCGGCGGGGAAGACGCCCATGGCTGCTTTGGGATCGATGGTTTCGAGGATGCGGGCGCAGAGGCCAATGCAGGGCGCGGTGTTGCGCTGGGCGGGTTCGGCGAGAATTTGCGCGGCTGGGATCTCCGGCAATTGGCGAACGATCTCGGCGCGAAGGTGATCATTGGTGATAATCCAGAGGCGCTCGGGAGGGATCACCGGGCGGAGACGATCGACGGTTTGTTGAATGAGGGAGCGGTCGCCGAGAAAGCGCAGCACTTGTTTGGCGTTGGCGCGGCGGCTGCGCGGCCAGAAGCGCGTTCCGCGGCCGCCGGCGAGGATGAGGCCGTAGCGATTGTTCTTGGACATTTGAGCGGGAGAAAAGAATTATTGGAGCGGGTAGCTATGCACGAGGCGCATGGTGCGATTCCAACGGGTTTTGGTGAAAAAATGCTCGGCGAGATCGACGAAGTGATGCACGGTGTAGTCCTTCAAATCCTCGGTGGGCGCGTCGTAGGACCAGAGGATGATGGTGGGTTTCCCGATGATGTTTTCGCGCGGGACGAGACCCCAATAGCGGCTGTCGAGGGAGTTGTCGCGGTTGTCGCCCATGGCGAAATAGTTGCCCGGAGGGACGACGAGCTCGCCGTGGACGACGTCGTCGCGCAGCATGTCCTGGGCGCGCTGCATCATTTGCGGATCGGGAATATCCTCGATGGGCGCCGTGGGAAAATTATCGCGATAGGGATCGGCGTAGGGAAAGATGTGAATGGCGTAAGGCTCGACGGCGGGGTGGCCGTTGAGGAAGACCTGTTTATCGACGAGATGAATATGGTCGCCGGGGACGCCGACGACGCGCTTGACGTAATTTTCCTGGAGCAGGACGGGATGGCGGAATACGATGATGTCGCCGCGATGGACGTCTTCATAAGGAAGCAGATGGCGGGAGAGGGAGCCGGGGGGGGAATAGGCGAGCTTGTCGACGATGAGATGGTCGCCGGTGAGCAGCGTGTTGTGCATGGACGAGGTGGGGATGGCCATGACTTGCGCCACCATCGAGGTGCCGAAGACGAGGATGAGGATGGTGACGGACCATTCGGCGACGAAGGAGCGGAAGGAATTGTCGGATTTCGCGGGCTTCGCCGGAGCCTTGGGCGGCTTGGCGGCTTCAGTTTTTGTCCGGGTAGCCATGGATCAGTTGGAGGGTGCGGTTCCAGCGGGTCTTGGTGAAAAAATGCTCGGCGACATCGACGATATGGCCGACGCCGATGCTGGAGTCGGCGTATTGAGAAGTGGGAGCGTCGTAGGACCAATAAATGATCAGCGGTTTTCCGATGATGTAGTCGCGGGGGACGAAGCCCCAATAACGGCTGTCGAGGGAGGAGTCGCGATTGTCGCCCATGGCGAAATAGCTTCCGGGCGGGACGACGATTTCGCCGTTGACGAGGTCGTTCTGAAGCATGTGCTGGGCGAAGCCTTTGGGATCGAGCGGACCTTCGGGGTCGCTGGGAAAGTTGTCGCGGTAGGAATCTAGGTAGCCGGATTTGTGAACGACATACGGCTCGTCGAGTTTGACGCCGTTTCGGTAGACGTTCTTGTCGATCAACTTGATGCGGTCGCCGGGGACTCCGATGACGCGTTTGACGAAGGTTTGGGTGACGTCGACGGGGTAGCGAAACACGATGATGTCGCCATGTTTCGGCTCGCGGAAGGGGAGGATGTGGCGGCTGACGGCGCCGGCGGGGCTATAGGTGAGTTTGTCGACGAGCAGGTGGTCGCCGATGAGAAGGTTGTCCTCCATAGAGCCGGTGGGAATGACGAAGGCCTGCACCAGCGTGGTGGTGCCGAAGAGGAGGAGAAGGATGGTGACGGTCCATTCGGCGATGGCCCCACGGGGAGGATCGACCGGCGAGGCCGGCTTCGAGGGAACGGGGAGCGATTCCTCGGCGGCGCCCGGCAACTGGGCGGAGTCGGATTTCATAGGGCTGACATCCTCAAGTGTAACAGTCCGAGGGAAGCGGGATGATACGCTGAAGAGGAAGAGCGATCCTTTGCGTAAGCCCGGAACAGTTCGCGCGCTGATTTTATTGTTGGCGTTGGTGATTCCATCGCTCGCGCCGCTGGCCGCGCAAGGTCCGGACGCGGCGGGGATGGCGTGCTGCCGTAAGGGACAAGGCGCCTGCTGCAAACGGATGCACACCTCCGGCGCGGGGTGGTCCAGCGGATCGCCCTGCGGCGGGAATTGTCCTTGCGGACCGGGGCTGGCGCGGCGGACGGGGCTCGATGCGTACGTCCGGCCGGCGCGAGTTCGCGTGAGCGGAATGATTGCCGCGGGCACCTCCGATGCCGTTGCGGACCGCGGGTTTGTTTTCCGGGCGCACAGCCGCGCTCTTTATCAACGTCCTCCTCCCTCGTTCTCCTGAACCGCTGACTCCTTTCCAAATTCCAATTTAAATTGAGGGGAAACTCTTTATGTTCAGAGGGCGAGTTGCCGTCTGCGCGCTGCTTGTATTTTGCGGAGCGGCGCGGGGCGGCGTGATGGGGAACGTTCGAGGCATCGTACACGATCCGAGCCACCGGCCGGTGGCGGGCATCGACGTGACGATTCACGCGGTGGCGAGCGAGTTCAACGCGTCGGCGACGACGGGCGCGGACGGGGCGTTTGAGTTCGGCGCGGTGGCGGCGGGCGAGTATATCGTTTCTGTCGAGAGCGGCGATTTCACGACGCCGGAGCAGAGAATCACGGTGACGTCGGGCAGCGCGCAGATCCTGCATTTTCCGCTGGCGTTGAAGACGAGGAACGAATCGGTGGAGGTGACCGAGAGCGGAGCCCAGGTGGACGCGGAGGTGACGCCGGTGACGATGGTGAGCCGGGAGCGGATCGACGAGACGCCGGGCGCGGATTTGAGCAACAGCCTGACGATGATTACCGACTACGTGCCGGGGGCGTATATGGCGCACGATCAGCTTCACGTGCGGGGCGGGCACCAGGTGAGCTGGGCGATCGACGGAGTGCCGATTCCGAATACGAATATCGCGAGCAATGTGGGGCCGCAGATCGATCCGAAGGACATCGACTATCTGGAGACGCAGCGCGGCGGGTATTCGGCCGAGTACGGGGACCGGACGTACGGCGTGTTCAACGTGGTGCCGCGGACGGGATTCGAACGGGACCGCGAAGTGGACGTGACGACGACGTATGGGAGCTTCAATCAAACGAACGACCAGATCAACATCGGGGACCACACCGCAAAGTTCGCATGGTTTGCGAGCGTAGACGGCAACCGGAGCGATTACGGATTGGAGACGCCGGGGCCGCAAATGCTGCACGACGGGGAGTGGGGATTGGGCGGATTCGTTTCGCTGATTTACAACGCCGATCCGGTGGATCAATTGCGGCTGGTGGCGACGGTGCGCGGGGACGACTACCAGATTCCGAATACCCCCGGACAGCAGCGGGCGGGGATTGCCGACGTGGAGCGGGAGCGCGACGACATGGCGACGTTTTCGTGGGTGCATACGTTCGCCCCAGGCGTGTTGCTGGAGGTTTCGCCGTTCGTGCATTTCAACGCGGCTAATTACGACGGCGCTCCGAACGATACGCCGCAGAGCACGACGCAGCATCTGGCGTCGATTTACGCGGGGGCGCAGGTCGCCTTGACGGCGACGACGGCGAAGCATAACTTGCGCGTGGGCGTGTATGGATTCGGGCAGCACGACGACGAGATGGTGCATCTTGTGGCGAACGACGGGACGGGCGCGGCGGTGTTGTTGGATAAGCCGGCGTCGGGACATCTGGAGGCGGGGTTTTTGGAAGATCAATACCGGCCGAACTCGTGGCTGACGCTCACGGGAGGGTTGCGGGCGACGCATTTCAGCGGGGCGATCTCGGAGAACGCGGTGGACCCGAGGGTGGGCGCTGCGATCCGGATTCCGCATTTGAATTGGATTCTGCGCGGGTTTTATGGGCGGTATTATCAGGCGCCGCCGCTGTCGACGGTGAGCGGGCCGCTGCTCGATTACGCGGTCACGCAGGGGCTGGGGTTCATTCCGCTGCGGGGCGAGCGGGACGAGGAGAATCAGGTGGGACTGACGATTCCTCTGCGCGGGTGGAGCTTCGACACGAA
>VFSW01000724.1_pt1 | contig 48870 bp, 34 predicted proteins | sample 5358111 | NCBI WGS metagenome assembly VFSW01 (sample SAMN11554181, study PRJNA540505) | mine drainage metagenome | isolation source: sediment from site ElyBrook_90M | place: USA: Ely Copper Mine, Vershire, VT | collected 2017 | reverse complement strand
CCCCGCCGGCGGCCCGCCCCCCCCCCGCCCCCCCGCCCCCCCCCCCCCGCCCCGCCGCCCCCGCCACCCACCCCCGGTCCCCCCCGCCGCCCCCCCCCCGCGCCGGCGTGCTGGCGGGTTTCTTTTTCTGCGCCTGCGCGCTGTTGTCCGGCAGGTACAGCGGGCCCTTCTGGCCACAACCGGCCAGCAGCGCGACGCTGGCGAGCGCGGTGATCAACAGCCAGATGGCGGATTTTGTGGGCGCAGTGCGCATGTGAAGCCCCGTGTGGTTGGCTGCGGCACAGTATAAACCGGCGCAGCGGCGAAGCCTATGCTGTCTGCTCGGGTGAATGGGATACCAGATAATGATACAGATGCTCTTGGTGTCCTTGGTGGTTCAATGAATTTTTAGAGCATAATGTCCGTCATGTCTGAACCTATCCTGCCGGCTATCGAAATCACCACCCGCGAGCCGGTGCGGGCCAGCGTCATCTGGCTGCATGGCTTGGGCGCCGATGGCAATGACTTCGCCGGTATCGTGCCGGAACTGGCGCTGCCGGCAACGTTGGCCGTGCGGTTCATATTCCCGCATGCGCCGTTGCGGCCGGTGACCATCAATGCCGGGGCGGTGATGCGCGCTTGGTATGACATTGCGACACTGGATCTGTCGCTGGCCCAAGATGCGGGCGGCATCCGGAAGTCGGCGCGGGCCGTTGCTGCGCTGATCGCACGCGAGCAGACGCGCGGCGTGCCGGCGTCGCGTATTGTGCTGGGCGGTTTCTCGCAGGGTGGCGCGATCGCCTTGCAGACCGGTCTGCGCTTTCCGGAACGGCTTGCGGGCATCATGGCCTTATCGACGTATCTGCCGCTCGCCGAGACGTTGGCCGCCGAGGCGCACGGCGCCAACGGTCAGGTTCCGGTTTTCATCGCGCATGGCCGCGATGATCCGGTGGTGCCGCTGCCGCTGGCGCAGCGCACGTGCGCTGCGCTGACGGATCTGGGGTATGCGGTGAGTTGGCGGCAATACCCGATGGCGCACTCGGTGTGCCTGCCGGAATTGCAAGCGATCGGGGCATGGTTGTCGGGTTGTCTGGCGCAGGGCAATTGAGTGCCCTCGCCGTGGTATTGGGCCGGCAATCCGGCACATTAAAATATAAAGGTCGATCTTACCCTGCAATCAGCAGGGTTTGAGTAATTCACGGCGACGCCGCACCCGGCAGCCGATATAATAGCCGCACCTGTTCACAGTCGCGCTTGGCATACACTCGTCAAGCACTCCTAATCATGCAAACCGCCCGCGATATTTTTTCCTACCGACCGTACTGGGCCGCGCGCTTCGGCACGGCGCCGTTCCTGCCTATGTCGCGCGCCGAGATGGACGTTTTGGGCTGGGACAGTTGCGACGTCATCCTGGTCACGGGCGATGCCTATGTCGATCATCCGAGTTTCGGCATGGCGGTGGTCGGGCGCGTGCTGGAAGCACAGGGCTTTCGCGTCGGCATCATCGCCCAGCCGGATTGGCAGAGTGCCGCGCCGTTTGCCGCGCTCGGCAAGCCGAACCTGTTCTTCGGCATCACCGCGGGCAACATGGATTCCATGGTCAACCGCTATACCTCCGATCGCAAGTTGCGCCATGACGACGCGTATACGCCGAACGCGGAAGGCGGTAAACGTCCCGATCGTTCGGTGATCGTATACGCGCAACGCGCGCGGGAAGCCTTCAAGGATGTGCCGATCGTGATTGGCGGCATCGAAGCCTCGCTACGCCGCATCGCGCATTTCGATTACTGGTCCGATACGGTGCGCCGTTCCATTCTGGTCGACAGCAAGGCCGACCTGCTGGTATATGGCAATGGCGAGCGTCAGATCGTCGAGATCGCGCAGCGCCTTGCGGCGCGCGAGCCGATGGCGTCCATCACGGATATTCGTGGCACGGCGTTCATGCGCAGTGCGTTGCCGGAGGGCTGGCTGGAGATCGATTCCAGTACGATCGATGAACCGGGGCTTGTTGATGCGCACATCGATCCTTATGCCATGCAGGGCGTGCAATCCAAGGACTGCCAGGACCAAGCGGGAAAAAAAGATGCTGCCACATCATCCCCTTACCTCGACCCTCTCCCCAAGGGAGAGGGGGAGCGGCGGCCGCAGGTCGTGCACTTCCAGCGCCGCTTGCCCAAGCACGATCGCGCCACCACCGTGATCCGCCTGCCCGCCTACGAGAAGGTCAAATCCGATTCGGTGCTGTACGCGCACGCTTCGCGCATCCTGCATGTCGAAGCCAACCCCGGCAATGCGCGCGCACTGGTGCAGCGTCACGGCGACCGCGATGTCTGGCTCAATCCGCCGCCGATTCCGCTCACCGGCAAGGAGATGGATCGTGTTTTCGAACTGCCGTACACGCGCCGGCCGCATCCGGCGTATGGCGAGGCGCGCATCCCGGCCTATGAGATGATCCGCTTCTCGGTGATCATCATGCGCGGCTGCTTCGGCGGCTGCACCTTTTGCTCGATCACCGAACACGAAGGCCGCATCATCCAGAGCCGCTCCGAAGATTCAGTGATCCGCGAAATCGAAACCATCCGCGACACCGTGCCCGGTTTCACCGGTGTGATCTCCGACGTCGGTGGGCCGACCGCGAACATGTACCGGCTGGCCTGCAAGAGCCGTGAGATCGAAGCGGCCTGTCGCAAGCCCTCCTGCGTCTATCCCGATATCTGCGTCAACCTCGGCACCGATCACGCGCCCTTGATCAAACTGTATCGCCGCGCGCGCGAACTGCCCGGCGTGAAGAAGGTGCTGGTCGCGTCGGGGCTGCGCTATGACCTCGCGGTGAAATCGCCCGAGTACGTCAAGGAGCTGGTGCAGCATCATGTCGGCGGTTATCTCAAGATCGCGCCCGAGCATCTGCGCGAAGGCCCGCTGTCGAAGATGATGAAGCCCGGCATGGGCGCGTATGACAAATTCAAGGAGCTGTTCGAGAAGTACTCGAAAGAAGCCGGCAAGGAACAGTACCTGATTCCGTATTTCATCGCCGCGCATCCCGGCACCACCGATGAAGACATGCTGGAGTTGGCGCTGTGGCTGAAGAAGAACGGCTTTCGCGCCGACCAGGTGCAGGCTTTCCTGCCCTCGCCGATGGCTACCGCCACCGCGATGTATCACAGCGGCAAGAACCCGCTGCACAAGATCACGCACAACAGTGAAGAGGTCGCCATTCCCAAGGGCCTCAAGGTGCGGCGCTTGCACAAGGCCTTTCTGCGCTATCACGATGCCAACAACTGGCCGTTGCTGCGCGAGGCTTTGAAACGCATGGGCCGCGCGGATCTGATCGGCAACGGCAAGCGGCATCTGGTGCCGAGCTGGCAACCGGAAGGGACCGGTGAGCAAAGCGAAGGCGCGCGTCGCAAGTCGGGCGGCAAACCGTTCAAGACGCAGCACACCGGCTTGCCCAGCACGCCGGCGGTCGGTACAAGCGCCCAATCGACGCCACGCCGTCCGCAATCCGGCATCAATCCCGGCAGCCCCACCGGTCGCGGCAAGCGGCGTTGAGTGTGAGGCAAGGGCGGGTTTGAAGCCCCCTACGGCTGATCGTTTTCCTTCAATAATTCCTCCACCGCCGCCAGACCTGCCCGCCGCATCGGTTTGCCGTCCACCGGACTGCGTGGCGCTTGGCGTTCGCCGTCGATGGGGAATACGGTGAGATCGAGGTGGGCGTCGCCAGCCATGAAGCGGTATACCGGATAGTTGGCGCTGTCACCGTTGCCCTGACGCAGGCGGCGTTCGCCAAGGTCGTAAGGGATGCCTTCCTGCAGCAAAAACATGGCGATATCTTCCGGCGCATCGGTAAACAGGTGCAGGTTGACGTCGGAATGGGCATTGGCCGTACCGCTCAAGACCGAACCAACCAGACGCGGGTGGAAACGTGCGAAGAAGCGCAGTGCCTGCAGTGCGGCTGCGCGCAACTCACGCAGGTGATTCGGTTGCGTGGCGGTTTTAAACAGCCGCTGATACTCGATCAGGGCCTGTTCGATCTCGGTGTTGCTGGGCATGTTGCGCGTGTCGGCAGCGGCGAGATGGGCGGCGGCTTTGCGCTTGGCGCTATGGAAATCGCGCAGGCCTTCCTCTTCGATGATGCGCGCCGCTTCCTGGGCCAGGCGCAGACGCATCTGCTGATCTTTGGTGCTGGGGCGCATGAGTATATGAAGATAAAAGGGAAAAGATCAAAAAGCAAAGGGTGAGTAGCTGGAGGGCGCTGTCATTTTACTCTATATATTTAGGCGTCATTGCCCTTTGTCCGGCGGTTAATTAATTCAGAACAAATGATCGGGAAGATTCTCGTTGGTGTTCAGTTGGTATTCTCCGGGTACCGCACCGGCTGGCGGTGTCGTCACGGCATCGGCGGTGGCGGCGGTTACCGCGGTCGGCGCGCCGGGAAGTTTGTCCGCCATGAAGACCTCCAGCATGGCGTGCGGGTCATCGCTGTAGGCGGGTGCGCCGGTATCGGGATTGATACGCATGGTGACAATGCCGGGAGGCTGCTGCAACGGCACTTCGGGCGTGTCGGCGAGCGCCTGGCGCATATAGTACATCCACATCGGCAAGGCGGTGTGACCGCCGGTTTCCCGATCGCCAAGCGGGCTGTGCGCGTCGTAGCCGACCCAGCTGACAGTGACCAGATTGCGCGAGAAGCCGCAGAACCACGCGTCGCGCTGCTCGTTGGTGGTGCCGGTCTTGCCGGCGAGATCGTTACGGCCGAGGGCCATGGCATTCTTGCCGGTACCGTAGCGGATGACATCACGCAGCAGCGAGTTCATCAGATACCAGTTGTCTGCGCTGATGATGCGTGGTGCGAGCGTGGCACCGAGCGCGTTGGTCTGGGGCGCCGCTGTCGGTGTCTGGCCGACGCCATAAGCGCTGGCCTGGGCGGCGGCGCTGTTGCCCGGATCCAGGCAATCGCTGCAGGCGACTTTGGGCTGGGCCTGGAAGATTTTCCCCCCGTCGGCGTTGTCGATCCGGTCGATGAAATAGGGCGTGACTCCATAACCGCCATTGGCAAAGGCGGTGTAGGCGCCGGCCATTTCCAACGGGGTGACGGCGGCGGTGCCTAGGGCCAATGACAGATTGTGCGGCAGGCGCGTGGGGTCGAAGCCGAAGCGGGCGGCGTAATCGATGGCGTAGCTGACGCCAATGGCCTGCAGTACACGCACCGCCATGATGTTGCGTGAATCGGCCAAGCCGACACGCAGGCGCGTCGGGCCGAGGAATTTGCCGTCGTAATTTTCCGGTCGCCAGATCTTGCCGTTGTTGTTGAATTCGATCGGCGCGTCATTGATGAGCGTGGCCGGTGTGAAGCCTTTTTCCAGGGCCGCCGAATAGATGAAGGGCTTGAAGCTAGAGCCGGGCTGACGCAGCGCCTGGGTCGCCCGGTTGAACTTGCTGTGATAGAAATCAAAGCCGCCCACCAAAGCCACGACCGCGCCGTCGGCGGGCGACAGTGACACCAGTGCGCCTTCCACTTTCGGTAACTGGGTGAGTTGCCACTGCCCATCGGTGCCGGAATAGAGGCGGATGATATCGCCCGGCGCAACCACATCGGCCGGCCGGCGGGGAACGACGTGGCCGCGCCGCGCCCAGCGCAGTCCGGACCAGGGAAGCTTCACCAGCGAACCGTTCTGGAGATAGACCTGCGCCGCCACGCTATCAACCCCGATCACCAGGCCTGCGGAAATGGCGCCGACGTCGGGGTGGTTTATGAACAGGCGGTCCCAGTGCGCGTGGTCGGCGCCGGTGGGAAGGTCCACGTGCGCCTCCGGGCCACGATAGCCGTGGCGCGTATCGTAATCGATCAGCGCCCGGCGCAGAGCAGCATTGGCATCGGCCTGCAGGTGTGAGTCGAGGGTGGTGTAGACGTGATAGCCCGAGGTGTAAACCTGTTCCGCGCCATAGTTTTCCACCATATAGGCGCGCGCCATCTCCGCCACATAGGGGGCCTCAATCTCGGCCGGCTGGGTGCGCAGACGGGCGTCATCGACCTGCGCGAAGGCCTGCTGATAGCCGGCGTCGGTGATGAATTTCAAGGCGTGCATGCGTCCGAGCACGTAGTTGCGGCGCAGTAGTGCCCGTGCCGGGTCGCTGATCGGGTTGTAGCGCGAAGGCGCTTTGGGCAGGCCGGCGATCATGGCCATTTCCGGCAGCGTGAGTTGGTCCATGCGGCGGCCGTAATAAATCTGCGCCGCCGCCGCGACACCGTAAGCGCGATTGCCCAGATAGATCTTATTAAGATACAACTCAAGAATCTGCGACTTGTCGAGTTCGCGTTCGATCTTCAGGGCGAGCAGGATTTCATTAAGTTTGCGCAGGTAGGTCTTCTCGTTGCCGAGGAAGAAATTACGCGCCACCTGCATGGTAATGGTGCTGCCGCCCTGGCTTTTGGTGCCGGTGCTCGCTAGTTTTAAGGCGGCCCGCAATATGCCTTGGTAATCGACGCCGGGGTGCTCGAAAAAGCGGTCGTCCTCCGCGGCCAGAAAGGCTTTGATCAATTGATCAGGGACTTGTTGGATGCGCACCGGGATGCGGCGCTTGTCCCCGTATTCACCGATCAGCTTGCCGTCGCGCGTATAGATACGCAGCGGCACCTGCAGCGCCGTATCCATCAGGTTGGCGATGCTGGGCAGTTGCGGGTTGAGATACAGCACAATGCCGCCGAACGCCAGGGCTGATACAAAGCACAGCGTCAGCAGTGCGGAAATGCCCAGGCGAAGCAGGCGAAACAGAATGTGCATGGAAATTGCTTGAGGTGTGAACTGAGTCAAGGAATGGACACGGGAGGGGAGTATAAATCTTCCTATCGTCCGGCACGAGGGGTTCCATCTTAAGAGCTCCCTGTATATAGTTGCGCCGGGCAGTTAAAGTGCTATACGATCTATCCATACTAACCATGGGTACTGGAAAGGAAATAAAACGTGCTCTTCTTCGGCAGGAACGCGCCCACAATACTTGGTCTCGACATCAGCTCGACGGCCGTGAAATTACTGGAGCTCAGCCGCACGGGTACGCGCTACCGCGTGGAGAGCTACGCGGTGGAGCCGTTGCCGCCGAATTCCGTGGTGGAAAAAAGCATCGCGGATGTGGAGGCGGTAGGCGACGCCATCCGGCGCGCGGTCAAGCGCTCGGGCACGCGCGCCAAACATGCGGCGGTGGCGGTCTCGGGTTCGGCGGTGATCACCAAGGTGATCGCCATGCCGGCAGCGCTCACGCCCGACGACATGGCGAGCCAGATCGAGTTGGAAGCCGATCAGTATATTCCCTACCCCCTGGAAGAGGTTAATCTCGATTTCGAGGTGTTGGGCCCGTCCCAGAAGAATCCCGATATGGTCGACGTGCTGCTGGCCGCGTCGCGCAGCGAAAACGTCGATACCCGCGTGGCGGCCGTGGAACTGGGCGGCCTGATCGCCAAAGTGGTCGATGTCGAAGCCTACGCCATGGAGAACGTGTTCGGCCTGATCGCCGAGCAGATGCCGTCGCAGGGCGACGGCAGCACCATCGCCGTGGTTGATGTCGGTGCCACCATGACCACGCTCAATGTCCTGCACGACGGCAAGATCATCTACACCCGCGACCAGGTGTTCGGCGGCAAGCAGCTCACCGAAGAAATCATGCGCCGCTACGGCCTGTCCTATGAAGAGGCCGGCATGGCCAAGCGCCAGGGCGGGCTGCCGGACAACTACTTGCCCGAGGTGCTGGAACCGTTCAAGGATGCGATGGCGCAGCAGGTCAGCCGTTCCCTGCAGTTTTTCTTCTCATCGAGTCAGTACAACAGCGTCGACCACATCGTCATGGCCGGCGGCAGCGCCTCGATCAGCGGCGTTGATGAGCAGATTGAAGCGAAGGTCGGCGCGGGGACCACGATCGCCAATCCCTTCGCCAACATGTCGTTGTCGCCGCGCGTCAAACCCCAGATTCTCAGCAATGACGCGCCGTCACTGATGATCGCCTGCGGTCTCGCCCTGAGGAGCTTCGACTGATATGGCGCATATCAATCTATTACCCTGGCGCGAGGAACTCCGCAAGGAGCAGAAAAAACAATTCGCGATAATGTCGCTGCTGTCGGTCGTGTTGGCGGGCATGGTGCTGCTGTATGCGCACCTGTACATCGGCGGCCTGCTGGACGACCAGAACGCGCGCAATGATTACCTGAAAACCGAGACCACCGCGCTCGATAAACGCATCAAGGAAATCAAGGATCTCGAGACCACCCGGGCCAAGTTGCAGGCACGCATCAATATCATTCAGCAATTGCAACGCAGTCGGCCGGGTGTCGTACACATGTTCGACGAGCTGGCCCGCACCCTGCCCAACGGTGTTTACCTGACGGGCATCGCTCAAAAAGGCCAGGCGGTGACCGTGACCGGCGTGGCGCAATCCAATGCCCGTGTCTCGGCCTTCATGCGCAATGTCGAGGCTTCCCAGTGGATCGGTTCACCCAAGCTGGATGTGATTTCCTCCAAGTCCCAGGATCAGCACGCACGCAGCAACGATTTCACCCTGCTGATCACCCAGATCGACAGAAACAAGGATAAAGACGACGCGGACGACAGCGCGTCAGGCAAGACTGACGCCGCTACAGGGAAAAAAGCCGTCGCTCCGCATAAAAAGGGAGGCAAGTGATGAATCTGGCAGATCTGAAAAGTCTGGACATCAATAATGTTGGCGCCTGGCCAATGCCGATCAAGGGGATGGCCTTCTTCCTGATGTTTTGCGCAGCGCTGGGGATAGGTTACTGGTTTGAATCGCAGGGTCAGTTGCCAGCGCTCGATCAGGCCCGCCAGCAGGAAGTGAAACTCAAGGAAACCTTCAAGGCGAAGGCCGCCAAAGCCGCGAATCTGGAAGCCTACAAACGGCAGCTTGAGGAGATGAAGCAATCCTTCGGCGCGATGCTGCGCCAACTTCCGAACAAGACACAGGTCGCCGATCTGCTGGTGGATATTTCCCAGACCGGGCTGGCCAGCGGGCTGGAGTTCGAATTATTCAAGCCCGAGGCGGAAATTCCCAAGGATTTCTACGCCGAACTGCCTATCAGCATCCGCGTCAAAGGCCATTACCACGACTTCGGCGCCTTTGTCAGCGGTGTGGCGGCCCTGCCCCGCATCGTGACCTTGCATGACATCAACATCAAGCCGGTGAGCGCCGAAAAAGGCAAGGACAGTACCAGTCTGATAATGGAGCTGACCGCCAAGACCTATCGCTACATTGAAGAGGAGGGTTCGAAATGAGCCCGCCTGTCATGTACCGCGTAGCGCGTGCCTTGCCGGTACTGGTTCTGGGCCTGCTGCTGAACGCCTGCGGCAGCGACAAGATGACCGACCTGCATACTTTCGTTGCACAGGAAAAAGTCCGACAGAAGGGCGCCATCGAACCATTGCCGGCCATCAAGCCCTATGAGACCTTCGCCTATGACGCCAACGGGCTGCGCGATCCATTCGAGCCCATGGACTTCGGACAATCGATGTTGGCGGCCAGCGGCAGCGGCGGCGGATTGGCGCCGGACCTGAATCGCCCCAAGGAGGAGCTTGAAGGCTATCCGCTGGACAGCCTGCGCATGGTCGGCACCCTGCAGCGCGGCGGCGTTATGGAGGCGCTCGTCAAAACCCAGGATGGCACTGTGCACCGTGTCAAGACCGGTAATTACCTTGGACAAAACAACGGTAAGATCACGCTGGTGACTGAAGATAAAGTTGAACTGACGGAAATTGTATCTGATGGTGCGGGTGGCTGGCTGGAACGCCAGGCCGCTGTAGCGCTCAGCGAATGATCCCATGGGGGGCAACATGAATTCTGATTACTCTATTCACGCCGTTTCCAGTGTGCCGCATGCCGCGGGGAAGCGCTCCCGTTCATTGCGGTCATGCTGGAGTCGTGCTTGGCTGTTGCTGAACGCCTTGCTGCTGCCGACTCTAGCGGCGGCGAATACGCTGCAGGACATCAGCTATGCCGCGCTGCCGGGCAACCGTGTGCAGGTGACGCTGACGCTGGCGGGTCCGGCGCCCACCCCTCTGAGCTTTACCATCGACAATCCGGCGCGGATCGCCCTGGATCTGCCGGACACGACCATCGGTATGGCCAGCAGGACCCGCACCATCAACGTCGGCGTGGCGCGCACCATCCATACCGCCGAGGCGCGCGATCGCACCCGCGTGGTGCTGAACCTTGCCAAGCTGGTCCCGTATGACACGCGCATCGACGGCAACAAACTGATCATCACTATCGAGGGCGGTGCCGCGTCGGCCAACCTCCCGGTCGCCGCTGCCGCACCTGTCGGCGCGAGTGCGCCGGCCATGGCGCCCGTCAGGCGCCTCGACAAGATCGATTTCCGCCGCGGCGAGCATGGCGAAGGCCGGGTTGAGATCACGCTGTCCGACCCCGCCATCCCGGTTGATATGAAGGAAGAAGGCAATACTGTCGTGGTCGATTTCGACGGCACCGCACTGCCCGACGCCCTGCGCCGTAGTCTCGACGTGTTGGATTTCGCGACGCCGGTAAAGACCGTCGACACAACAACCAAGGGCGGCAAGGTGCACATGGTGATCACCACCACCAGTGAGCATGAAGCGCTTGCCTACCAGACCGGCAACCTCTACACCGTGGAGATCAAGCCGATCAGCAAGGAAAAGAAGGCCGAAGAGGAGAAGTCCAAGTTCGGTTACACCGGCGAGCGTCTGTCGCTCAACTTCCAGAACATCGAAGTACGCGCCGTGCTGCAACTGATCGCCGACTTCACCGGTCTGAATCTGGTCACCAGCGATACCGTGAAGGGCAACATCACCCTGCGCTTGAAGAACGTGCCCTGGGATCAGGCGCTCGACATCATCCTCAAGACCAAGGGCCTGGGCAAGCGTCAGTCCGGCAATGTGATCCTGATCGCGCCCAGCGAAGAGATCGCCGCGCGTGAGAAGGCCGAGTTGCAATCCGCCAAGACCGTGGAAGAACTCGCGCCGCTGCACTCCGAATATGTGCAGATCAACTACGCTAAGGCCGCCGACCTCGCGACGCTGATCAAGGCCAAGGAAAATTCGCTGCTGTCCGCCCGTGGCAGCGTCACCGTCGATGAGCGTACCAACACCCTGCTGGTGCAGGATACCGCCGACAAGCTTACGGATGTCCGCAAGCTGGTCACCGCGTTGGATATACCGGTGCGTCAGGTGCTGATCGAGTCGCGCATCGTCATCGCCAACGACGATTTCAACAATCAGTTGGGCGTACGCTTCGGCGCCACCGGCTTCAGAAGCAACGGCGGCAACACGGTGAGCACCAGCGGAATGCTGGAGTCCGCCAATACGATCGCCAGCCAGGCCGCCGCCGGTGGCGCTGTCACCGTGCCATCGACGCTCAGCAACGCCCTCAACGTTAATCTGCCGGTAACCACCCCGGCCGGTAGTATGGGCTTCGCACTGCTGGGTTCGGACTACATGCTCGACCTGGAACTGTCCGCCATGCAGACCGAAGGCAAGGGCGAAGTCATTTCCAGTCCGCGCGTGATCACCGCCAACCAGAAGGAAGCGGTGATCGAGCAAGGTACCGAGATTCCGTATATCCAGCCCGTGTCGGGTAATACCACCGCGGTGGCCGTGTCGTTCAAGAAGGCGGTGCTGTCGCTCAAGGTCACGCCGCAGATCACCCCGGATGACCGCATCATCATGGATCTGATCGTGACCAATGACAGCGTCGGTACGATCTTCCAGGGCGTGCCGAGCATCGACACCAAATCGGTGACCACCCAGGTGCTGGTGGACAACGGCGCGACCGTGGTATTGGGCGGCGTCTACGTGCAGACGCGCAGCAACGTCGTGAACTCCGTACCCTTCCTCGGCGACCTGCCGGGCGTCGGTGTGCTGTTCCGTAATACCAACAAGACCGATAACAAAGATGAACTGCTCATCTTCGTCACACCCAGGATCGTCAAGGAAGGTCTGAGCGTGCAATAAGTTAAAGCCGCTGCTACCGCATAAAAGCAAATCGATAGGAATTTGACCATGAAAATGATTGCTAAATTGATAGGGGTATTGTCGGCGTTGACGCTGCTGGCGGCTTGCGGCGGCGGGGGCAGCGCGAGCTTTACCAGTACGGCCGGTACCGGCGGGACCAGTGGAACAAGCAGTGGTGGAACCGCAGGTACTTCCACGTCGGGTGGGTACACGCTCTTGCTGAGTTCCAATTTGTCTACCATCTCAGCAGGTGGCTCCACAGGGTTGACGGCAAAGATCGTCGATAGTACGAATGCAGCCTACTCGGGGACACCGGTCCCCGTGACCTTCACGTCCTTGTGTACGGGTAATGGACTTGCGACTATTACTTCGCCAGTTACCACCAATAATGGGATTGCCAACGCAACTTATACCGATATGGGTTGTAGCGCGACCGACACGATAACCGCAACCGCGACGGTCAATAGCGCTGCACTTACAACAACCACGACAATTGTCGACCAGGACGCAACGGTAGGTTCCGTCGTATTTGTTTCAGCGACACCCTCGACGATCGCCATTCAGGGTTCCGGTGGGGCTGGATTATCATCGACTGCGACCGTCGTTTTTAAAGTTAATAACAGTGCTGGTGGCGTGCGTCCTAACGCTGCGGTGTCATTCGCCTTGTCCACGTCTGTTGGTGGTATTACGCTGTCACCAGCGTCCGGTACCACGGACAACAACGGCTTGGTGACCACCGTGGTCACGTCCGGTACCATTCACACTGCTGTTTGGGTGACAGCCACGGTGACAGGCACTAGCATTTCAACCCAGTCCAGCAAGCTGGACATCAGTACGGGCATCCCGGATCAAGACAGCTTTTCGCTGTCGATCAAGACGCTCAATCCGGAGACTTGGACTATCGACGGCGTGGTGGACGCCGTAACCGTGCAGGTGGCCGATCATTTCAATAATCCCGCCCCGGATGGCACGACCATAACCTTTACCGCAGATGGTGGGCAGATCGGACCCTCCTGCCAGACCACGGCGGGGTCCTGCTCCGTGAATTGGACCAGCAGCAGTCCTCGACCCAGCAATGGGCGCGTGGTTATCATGGCGAGCACTATCGGCGAGGAAAGCTTTACCGATGTCAACGGCAATGGCTATTACGATTCAGGTGAACCCTTTACGGACATGCCGGAGGCGTGGCGCGACGATAATGAAAATGGTGTCCACGATTCCGGCGAAGACTATATCGATTTCAATCATAACAACCTCTACGATGCAGCCAATGGCCTGTACAAAGGCTCGCTCTGCAAGAGTAATTGCGACCCCAATGCGACCTCGTTGGAAATATTCAAGAACGAAGCACTGGTGTTGGCATCGAGCGACCAAGTGATAAGCGTCAGTCCATCGCAGGTTGATTTGCCTTCTGGCGGCACAGTTGTAGCGGTACTAATCACAGTTCAGGATGCCCGAGGACAGGTGCCGCCCGCGGGAACGACAGTATCTGCAAGCACCTCCAATGGCAAAATAGTGGGTGCCTCCTCTTTCACTGTGCCGAACACGGTTACAGGTCCGTATACGGTGTATTGTTATCTGCAGACAGACGGAACCGCGAGTACTGGAGCGATGCTCATTAGTGCTACTACCCCTGGGGGTGTTGTTAGCACCTACTCGGTTCCCGTTACCGACCATTAGTGGGGCGCAGTTGCCTGACAGCTGCCGAGTGTGCTGAATCGCTCGGTGGCTACGGCGTAGCGGGTCTGCCCCGGCACGAATAAGCCGTCTGCGGTATTATTTACGCATCATGTCAGCGCCAGCTAACCTCTTCCTCATCGGTCCCATGGGTGCCGGCAAGACTACTATCGGCAAGGCGCTGGCGCGCGAACTGGGCTTGGAGTTTCATGACAGCGACAAACACATCGAGCTGCGCACCGGCGCCGATATTCCGCTGATCTTCGAGCTGGAGGGCGAAGCGGGGTTCCGCGGCCGCGAGCGTGCCATGATCGATGAATTGAGCCGGCTTACCGGTATCGTGCTCGCCACCGGCGGCGGCGCGGTGCTCAATGTGGATACCCGCGCCAACCTCGCCGCGCGCGGCCGCGTGATCTACCTGCACACCACGGTCGAACAGCAGCTCAAGCGCACCGCCCGCGACCGCCACCGCCCGCTGCTGCATACCGATGACCCGCGCGCGCGTCTCACCGATCTGATGGAACAGCGCGAACCCCTGTACCGCGAGATCGCCGAGCTGGTGATCAAGACCGATGGGCGCAGTGTGGCGGCGGTGGTGAAGGAAATCCTCAAGAAGCTGTAGGGAGCCACCGCCATGCGGTTGTCCTCGCGGTTCATCAACCCGGCCCTCGTGCTGAACACGTGGACAACGCAGCTGCCCTACGCGCAACGTCCGTATTCCTTGGCGTCCCGGCGGTTTTTCTTTATGCTGCACGCATGCACACACTCACTGTCGAACTCGGCGAGCGCCGTTATCCCATCTATATCGGTGCCGACCTGCTGGGACGGGCTGAACTGCTCGCCCCGCACATCCCCGGCCGGCAGGTGTTGGTGGTCAGCAACGAAACGGTCGCGCCCTTGTATCTGGAGCGGTTGAACGCCGCATTGACCGGTTTCCGTCAGCACACCGTCATCCTGCCCGATGGCGAGCAATACAAAACGTTGGAAATCCTCAACCGTATCTTCGATGCCCTGCTGCAGAACCGCTGCGACCGCGACATCACCCTGATCGCGTTGGGCGGCGGCGTGGTCGGCGACATCACGGGATTTGCCGCGGCGAGTTATCAGCGCGGCGTGAATTTCATCCAGGTACCGACCACGCTGTTGGCGCAGGTCGATTCCTCGGTGGGCGGCAAGACCGGCGTCAATCATCCGCTCGGCAAGAACATGATCGGTGCGTTCCACCAACCGCGCTGTGTGATCGCCGATACGGCAACGCTCAACACACTCCCGGACCGCGAACTGTCCGCCGGTCTCGCCGAGGTGATCAAATACGGATTGATCCGCGATGCGGCTTTTTTCGCCTGGCTGGAAGCCAATATCGATGCATTGCTGGCGCGCAATCCCGAGGCGCTTGCCTATGCCATCGAACGTTCCTGCCGCGACAAGGCCGCGGTGGTGGTGGCGGATGAACGCGAAAGCGGTCAGCGCGCGCTGCTCAATTTCGGTCATACCTTCGGGCACGCCATCGAAACCGGCATGGGCTACGGCGCCTGGCTGCACGGCGAAGCGGTGGCCACGGGCATGTGCATGGCGGCGCGCTTGTCGCAGCGTCTCGGCGGGATCGGCAGTTTCGATGTCGAGCGCATCGAGATGCTGATTGCGCGCGCGCGCCTGCCGACACTACCGCCGCCGCAACTCGATGCCGCGCGCTTTCTTGATCTGATGGCCGTGGACAAGAAGGTCAAGGACGGCCGCGTGCGGCTGGTGCTGCTCAAGGGCATCGGCGCGTCGGTGGTGAGCGGCGATTACGATACGGCGCAGTTGCGCGCTTGTCTTGAACGCGATACGCGGCTGCCGGACGCGTCTACCTCATGAACGGTCGCGCGCCGGCGCCGCTGCCCGTCTTTCCCGGCCTCGCGCCTTACGCCGCCAGCGACGCGACTTCACGCGGCCGCCAGCATGTCGAGCCCGGTCCGGCCTACCGCAGCGAATATCAGCGCGACCGCGACCGCATCATTCATTCGGCGGCGTTCCGGCGCCTCGAATACAAGACCCAGGTATTCGTCAATCACGAAGGCGATCTGTTCCGCACGCGCCTGACGCACTCCATCGAAGTGGCGCAGATCGCGCGTTCCGTGGCGCGCGCCCTGCATCTCAATGAAGACCTCACCGAGGCCATCGCGTTGGCGCACGATGTCGGTCACACGCCGTTCGGCCACGCCGGCCAGGACGCGCTCAATGCCTGCATGCGCGATTACGGCGGCTTCGAACACAATCTGCAATCGCTGCGCGTGGTTGACGAGCTGGAAGAACGTTACGCCGCGTTTCGTGGGCTGAATCTGTGCTTTGAAACACGGGAAGGTATCCTCAAACACTGCTCGCCGGCCAAGGCGGCGGAACTCGGTGAAATCGGCCGGCGCTTTCAGGATAAGCGCCAACCCAGCCTGGAAGCGCAGCTCACCAATCTGTCCGACGAGATCGCCTACAACAGTCACGATGTCGACGACGGTCTGCGCGCCGGTCTGCTCAATCTCGAACAGCTCGCCGGGATTCAATTGTTCCGCGAACAGTACGCCGATGTCTGCGCGACCTATCCCGCGATCGCCGAACGGCGCGCCATTCATGAAGTGGTGCGGCGCATGATCAACCGTCAGGTGGTCGACCTGATCGAAACCAGCCAGGCGCGATTGGCCGCCGCCGCGCCGGCCGACTGCGACGCGGTGCGCGCGCAGCCCGAGGCGCTGATCGCGTTCAGCCCCGCGATGCGCGAACAGAATCTGGAACTGAAGCGGTTTCTGCGCCACAACCTGTACCGTCATTACCGTGTGCACCGCATGACCGCCAAGGCGGCGCGCGTCATCAGCGCGCTGTTTCCGGCTTTTCTCGCCGATGTGCGTCTGCTGCCCCCCGATGCGCAGCGCAGCGTCGCGGAACTGGAACAGCAAAACAATTTGGTCGGACGTGCCCGCGGCGTGGCCGACTATATCGCCGGCATGACCGACCGCTATGCGATTGCGGAGTACAATCGCGTTTTCGATCCAGGCCAGTTGAGCTGATGCACGCGCACCCGATTTGAAGAAATGCGCATCTACATGCAAACCCCCGCGCTGGAAGACAAGCCGCCGCGCTTCTATCATCTGCTGTTGCAGGAAGACTTGCTGGAGGGCTGGACCTTGATCGTGGAATCGGGTAACCAGGGGGCGGCGGGGCGTGTGCGCCGGCAGTATTTTATCGACCATGACGCCGCCTTGATTGCGCTTATGCAGGCGCGCGACGCGCAACTTAAACGGGGCTATCGCGTGATGTTCGCGCAAGGCCGGGAGAGACCGGAGTGAGTGACACGATGACCGACGAACAATCCCCGCAGGCCCCCGGCTATTTGGCGCAATTCGGCTTGCAGCGCGACCCCTTCGCCGTCGCACCGGACCCGGAATTTTTCTGCGCCGACAGCGCGCTCACCCAGCGCCTCGACATGCTGCAGAACCTCACCGAGTTCGGCATGCTGACGCTGCTGGTCAGCGGCGCGCCGGGTATGGGCAAGACCAGCATATTGCAGCAATACTTGCGTCGTGCCGGCAGCAACTGGCAGGTCTGTCATCTGGAAGCGGATCAGCTCAACAACGCCCATGACCTGATTGAAGATCTGGCCAACGGCTTTCATGTTCCGGGCGTGGACCTGGCGCGGTTGCGCGCGCAGCTTGAGCAGTTGCAGGCCCAGGGACAACTCGCGGTACTGGTGGTGGACGATGCCGAACGTCTGTCGGATGCCGCACTGCGGATCTTGCTGGAACTGTCGGGCGCCGTGGGCGAGACCGACCGGCGTCTGCGATTGGTGTTGTTCGGGGCGGAGCATTTGCAGGACAAACTTGCCGCACTGAGTCCCGGACACGCCGACAACACCCATGTCTTCAATATTCCACCGCTCGGCGATTTGCAGACCGCCGCCTATCTGCGGCACCGTTTCAAGGTGGCCGGCCTGGATGAAGACGCGATCTTCAGCCCCGGGCAGATCAAGAGCATTGTCAACGCGTCGCATGGCGTACCGGCACGGATCAACGCCCGGGCGCGGCAATTGCTCATCGATAGGCATAGCATTTCCGGCGGTCCGAGCGCGACCGCGATGGCGAGTCCAACGCGCCGCGGGGCCTTGATCGCGGCCGCCGGGGCCGGGGCGCTGCTGATCGTCGTGGCGCTGTGGCCAAAATCCGCCAAGCACGGCGCCGAAACACCACGCGCCACCGCGGAATCCGCCGCCCCGGTTGCGGAAAAGACCGTGCAACTAACGCTGCCGAACGTCGCGCCCGCCGTCAATTCAACCGTTGCCGGTGCGAGTGTCGTGTCCGGGACGCCGGTGCCCGCCACCGTCGCCACACCCCTGCCGGTTCCGACCCTGGGGCCGGAGGTCGAGCATCCCGTGCCCACCAGCCCCAGCGGCAAGATCGCGGTCTCCAGCATGCCCGCGCCGGAAACGGCCGCGCCGCCCGCCCCCCTTGTTGCGACGCACCCGGCGACGCCAAGCTCCGCGGCACCACTGCCGGTACCGCCGACGGTCACGTATCCGGTGCCGAAATCCCCACTAAAAGCGCCACCGCTCACTCCGCCGGCGCGCTCCGCCAAAGCGGCGCTGAGCACCGCCGGTGCGGCCACGGTCAAGGGCGTGAGTTCAAGCCGTGGTAACGCTTGGTTGCTGACCCAGCGTCCGGGGGACTACACCCTGCAAATCATGGGTGGTCGCAACGCGGCGGCAATCCACCGGTTCGCAGCAGCGAACCGGCTCGCAGGACCCTCGGCGATTCTGCAAACAGTACGTGACGGCAAGGCCTGGTATGTACTGTTCTACGGCGCCTATCCCAGTCGCAGCGCCGCCAACCAGGCGCTGGCGAGTCTGACCGCAAAGGTTCGCGCGGCCAAGCCCTGGCCGCGCCAAATCGCCACAGTGCAGGCCGAGCACGTCAAGAAGCACTGACGCGCGCGGTACGGCGGCGGAGAGCCTGCGCACCGCGAAGGTGCGGACTTCGGCGCGGGCCTGAACATCGATTGATTCCGCAACATGTTATCCGCTGCGGTATCCTCAATTGAACCCATCCGACCCGGACTGTATACTACCCAGCCCTTTTGCCCCCGGGCCGGCGCGCAGCAAAGTTAAGCGGAGTTTTTGAAGTCCATACATCTTCGGTGTAATTCAAAAAACCTCTGGCAGGGGTATATCAAGGAACTGGCGAGAAAGAGGTAATCCGTGGTGCATTCGGCACGACTTTCACGACAAGGCTTATACGATCCGGCGCACGAACACGACGCGTGCGGCGTCGGCTTTGTTGCGCATATCAAGGGCCAGAAGAGCCACGCCCTGGTTCAACAGGGGTTGCGGATTCTCGAGAATCTCACCCACCGTGGCGCCACCGGCGCCGATCCCTTGATGGGTGACGGCGCGGGCATACTGATTCAGATCCCTGATGCTTTTCTGCGCCGCGTCTGCGCCGGGCTGAATTTCAACATGCCGGCCGCCGGCGTTTACGGCGTCGGCATGGTGTTCCTGCCGCGCGATGCCGCCAGGCGCGCCGCCTGCGAAAGCCAGATCAATGCAGCGATCGGCGCGGAAGGCCAGACGCTGCTCGGCTGGCGCGATGTGCCGACCGACAACAGTGGGCTGGGTGCGGGCGTCAAGGCCGTCGAGCCGGTGATCCGTCAGGTGTTCATCGCGCGCGGCGCCGACTGCGCCGACGAGGATGCCTTCGAGCGCAAGCTGTTCGTGCTGCGCAAGCGCGCCGAACTGGCGGTGCGCTCACTCAAGCTCAGCGAAGGCGAGATGTTCTATATCCCCTCGCTGTCGGCGCGCACGATTGTCTACAAGGGCATGCTGCTGGCGCGGCAGGTCGGCGAGTACTATCCCGATCTGCATGAGCAGGACATGGTTACCGCGCTGGCGCTGGTACATCAGCGCTTCTCCACCAACACCTTTCCGAGCTGGGATCTGGCGCACCCGTTCCGTCTGGTCGCGCACAACGGCGAGATCAACACGTTGCGCGGCAACATCAACTGGATGGCGGCGCGCCGTTATTCCATGTCCTCCAAGCTGCTCGGCGACGATCTCGACAAGCTCTGGCCGCTGATCGTCGAAGGCCAGTCCGACACCGCCTGTTTCGACAACGCGTTGGAATTGCTGGTGGCCGGCGGTTACTCGCTGGCGCACGCCATGATGCTGCTGATCCCAGAGGCCTGGGCCGGCAATCCGCTGATGGACGAGCCGCGCCGCGCCTTCTACGAATACCATGCCGCGCTGATGGAGCCGTGGGACGGCCCCGCCGCCGTCGCGTTCACCGACGGTCGGCAGATCGGCGCCACGCTGGACCGCAACGGTCTGCGTCCGGCGCGTTACCTCATCACCGATGACGATCTGGTGGTGATGGCCTCCGAGATGGGCGTGCTCGATATTCCGCAGCACAAGATCGTCAAGAAGTGGCGTCTGCAGCCCGGCAAGATGTTCCTGATCGATCTCGAACAGGGCCGCATCATCGACGATGGCGAATTGAAGAGCCAGCTCGCCGCCGCGCGCCCGTATCACGAGTGGCTGGCGAAGACCCAGATCGTGCTCGAGAACCTGCCAGCCAAGGCCGCGCCGATTCCGGTGGCGGGCAGCCTATTGAACCGTCAGCAGGCCTTCGGTTACAGCCAGGAAGACCTCAAATTCATTCTCACGCCCATGGCGATGGGCGGTGAAGAAGCCACCGGTTCGATGGGCAACGACACGCCATTGGCCGTGCTGTCGAACCGGCCCAAATCGCTGTACAACTATTTCAAGCAGACCTTCGCGCAGGTCACCAACCCGCCCATCGATCCGATCCGCGAGCAGTTGGTGATGTCGCTGGTGTCCATTCTCGGTCCGCGCCCGAACCTGCTCGGTCTCGACGAGAGTAAACCGCTCAAACGCCTCGAAGTGCAGCAGCCGGTGCTGTCGCATGCCGACATGGAGAAGATCCGTTGCATCGCCGAACACACCGGCGGCAGCTTTCGCTCCCAGGCTTTCGGCCTCTGCTACGCCGCCGATCAGGGCGCGGCGGGCATGACCGCCGCGCTTGCAGCGCTGTGCGCCGCCACCGAACAGGCGGTGCGCGAGGGCTGCAATATTCTGATTCTCTCCGACCGCGCGGTCGCTGCGGACCACATCGCCATTCCGGCACTGCTGGCGACCTCCGCCGTGCATCATCATCTGGTCGATGCCGGCCTGCGCACCAGTACCGGTCTGGTCATCGAAACCGGTTCGGCGCGCGAGGTGCATCACTTCGCCCTGCTCGCCGCCTACGGCGCCGAGGCGATCCATCCCTATCTTGCCTTCGAGACGCTCGCCGATTTGCGCGCGCAATTGCCCGAGGATGTGTCGCACGCCGAAATGTGCAAGCGCTACATCAAGGCTATCAACAAGGGACTGCTCAAGGTGATGTCGAAGATGGGCATCTCGACCTACCAGTCCTATTGCGGCGCGCAGATCTTCGAGGCCATCGGTCTCAGCAGCGCATTCCTCGATCAGTATTTCGCCGGCACGGCCAGCAAGGTCGAAGGCATCGGCGCGGCCGAGGTCGCCGAAGAAGCGGTGCGCTGGCATCGTCAGGCCTACAGCGATGCGCCGTTGTACCGCGACGCGCTCGATCCCGGCGGCGAATACGCGCTGCGCACGCGCGGCGAGGCGCACATGTGGAATGCCGATTCGATCAGCAAGCTGCAACTGGCCACGCGCAGCAACAGCGCCAGCACGTTCAAGGAATACGCGCGCCTGATCAACGAGCAGAGCGAGCGGCTCATGACGCTGCGCGGCCTGTTCGAGTTGCAGCCCGCCGGCGCGCCGGTGCCGATCGAGGAAGTCGAGCCGGCCAGGGAAATCGTCAAGCGCTTTGTCACCGGCGCGATGTCGCTGGGCTCGATCTCCACCGAGGCGCACACCACGTTGGCGATCGCCATGAACCGCATCGGCGGCAAGTCCAATACCGGCGAAGGCGGCGAAGACCCGCAGCGCTACGCGCCCATCAAGAACGGCGAGTCGCTGCAATCGCGTATTCCGTCGGTGGTGCGCGATATCCCCTTGCAAGCCGGCGACTCGCTGCGTTCGCGCATCAAGCAGGTGGCTTCCGGGCGCTTCGGCGTCACGGCGGAATATTTGACCAGCGCCGATCAGATCCAGATCAAGATGGCGCAGGGCGCCAAGCCCGGCGAGGGCGGTCAGTTGCCCGGCCACAAGGTCAGCGAATACATCGCGCAACTGCGCTTCTCGGTGCCGGGCGTGGGACTGATTTCGCCGCCACCGCATCACGATATTTATTCGATCGAAGATCTGGCGCAGCTGATTCACGATCTGAAAAACGCCAATCCGGCTGCATCCATCTCCGTGAAGCTGGTGTCCGAGATCGGCGTCGGCACGGTGGCGGCGGGCGTGGCCAAGGCCAAGTCCGATCACGTCACCATCTCCGGACACGACGGCGGCACCGGCGCGAGCCCGATCTCCTCGATCATGCACGCCGGCACACCCTGGGAACTGGGCCTGGCCGAAACGCAGCAGACGTTGGTGCTGAATCAACTGCGCAGCCGCATCATCGTGCAGGCCGACGGCCAGATGAAGACCGGACGCGACGTGGTGATCGCCGCGCTGCTCGGCGCCGATGAATGCGGCTTCGCCACCGCGCCGCTGGTGGTGGAAGGCTGCATCATGATGCGCAAGTGTCATCTGAATACCTGCCCGGTCGGCGTGGCCACGCAAGACCCTGAGCTGCGCAAGAAATTCACCGGTCAGCCCGAGCACGTGGTGAACTTCTTTTTCTTCATCGCCGAAGAAGTGCGCGAGTATATGGCGCAACTCGGTTTCCGCACCTTTAACGACATGATAGGCCGCGTCGATTGCCTGGACACGCGCAAAGGCATCGCGCACTGGAAGGCCAAGGGCCTGGACTTCTCGCGCATCTTCTATCGGCCGGTTGTGGCGGCGGGGGTCGCGGTGCGGCATTGCGAAAATCAGGATCACGGTCTGCAGCACGCGCTCGATCATCAGTTGATCGCGCAGGCGCAGCCGGCGTTGGAAACGCGGCAGGCGGTGCGCATCCAAACCGTCGTGAAGAATTCCAATCGCACGGTCGGTGCGATGCTATCCGGTGTGTTGGCCAAGCGCCACGGCCATGCCGGCCTGCCCGACGATACGATTTACATCAAGGCGCAGGGCACGGCCGGGCAAAGTTTCGGCGCCTTCCTGGCGCACGGCATCACCCTCGAACTCGAAGGCGAGGCCAACGACTATGTGGGCAAAGGTCTGTCCGGCGGTCGCATCGTGATCTATCCACCCAGGGACTGTCCGATCGTGCCCGAGGACAACATCATCGTCGGCAACACGGTTCTGTATGGTGCCATCACCGGCGAGTGTTATTTCCGCGGTGTCGCCGGCGAACGCTTTGCGGTGCGTAACTCCGGCGCTGTCGCGGTCGTGGAAGGCGTCGGCGATCACGGCTGCGAGTACATGACCGGCGGCATGGTGGTGGTGCTGGGTTGCGCCGGGCGCAACTTCGCCGCCGGCATGAGCGGCGGCATCGCCTTCGTGCTCGACGAGGACGGCGATTTCGAGAAGCGCTGCAACATGGCGATGGTGGAACTGGAGCCGGTACCGGAAGAAGCGCAGGCCGTGCAGGAACTGGAAGGCGGCGAACTGGAATCGCACGGCCGTGTCCACGTCAATCACCTCGCACAGGGCGACGAGCGCCAGTTGCGCACGCTGATCGAGAATCACCTGCGCTACACCGGCAGCGCGCGCGCCAAGCAGATACTCGACAACTGGAGCGTCTACCTGCCGAAGTTCGTCAAGATCATGCCGACCGAGTACCGCCTTGCCTTGGCAAAGCTGACCGCGCCCGCACCGGTGGTCGCGGCCGCCGATAACGTGGAGCGCGTGCTGCATGGGTAAACCGACAGGGTTCACGGAGTTCAAGCGGCAGGAACCGACGCCGCTGCCGGTGCAGGAACGCATCCGCTTCTACAAAGAGTTCGTGCCGAATCTGCCTGACAGCGAGATGAGCCGACAGGGTGCGCGCTGCATGGATTGCGGCATTCCGTTCTGCCAGACCGGCTGCCCGGTCAACAACATCATTCCGGACTGGAATGACCTGGTGTACAAGGGCCGCTGGCGCGAGGCGCTGGAGGTGCTGCACTCCACCAATAATTTCCCGGATTTCACCGGCCGCATCTGTCCGGCGCCCTGCGAGGCGGCATGCACGCTCAACATCAACAACGATGCGGTGACCATCAAGAACATCGAACACGCCATCATCGACAAGGCCTGGGAGGAAGGCTGGATCAAGCCGTTGCCCGCGGCGCACAAAACCGGCAAGCGCGTCGCCGTGGTCGGTTCCGGTCCGGCGGGCATGGCCTGCGCGCAGCAACTGGCGCGCGCCGGTCATGCCGTGACGCTGTTCGAAAAGAACGACCGCATCGGCGGCCTGATGCGTTACGGCATCCCCGATTTCAAGATGGAGAAGGCGCACATCGACCGGCGCGTTGAGCAGATGCGCGCCGAGGGCGTGGAGTTCCGTGCCAATACACATGTCGGCGCGACCCTGCCGGCGCAGCAGTTGCTGGTGGAGTTCGACGCCGTGGCGCTGACCGGCGGTTCCGAACAGCCGCGCGACCTGCCGGTGCCGGGCCGCGAACTCAAGGGCGTGTACTATGCCATGGAGTTCCTGCCGCAGCAGAACAAGCGCATCGCCGGCGCTGTCATTCCCGAGGCGATCAGCCTCAGTGCCAAAGGCAAACATGTGGTGGTGATCGGCGGCGGCGACACTGGCTCCGACTGCATCGGCACCTCGATACGCCAGGGCGCCGTGTCCGTCACGCAACTGGAACTGCTGCCCAAGCCGCCCGAGGTCGAGAACAAACCCCTCACCTGGCCGAACTGGCCGAACAAGCTGCGCACCTCCTCGTCGCAGGAAGAAGGTTGCGAGCGGCTGTGGAGCGTCGCCACCCAATCGTTCTCGGGCAGTAACGGCGTTGTGAACGCGCTGCACGGCATACGCCTCGACTGGCAGAAGGACGCCAACGGCGTGTGGAAGATGACCGAAAACGCCGGCAGCGAATTCGAACTCAAGGCCGATCTGGTGCTGCTCGCCATGGGTTATCTGCATCCCGTGCATGCGGGCATGCTCAAGGACTTCGGCGTGGCGCTCGACGAACGCGGCAATGTCCGCGCCGACACCGAGCGCTATCAGACCTCCATCCCGAAAGTGTTCACGGCCGGCGACATGCGCCGCGGACAATCGCTGGTGGTGTGGGCGATCCGCGAAGGCCGGCAAGCGGCGCGCGCGGTGGATGAGTTTTTGATGGGCAGTTCCGACTTGCCTCGTTAACATCAACACCACTTCACCGCCAAGACGCCAAGAAAGGCGTAATCAAGGCGTAATCAATGAGTCGAGATGGTAGGCTGCACTGGTGCTGGCATACCCTTAATTCTTCCCGCCCCGCTCTGGAACGCGGCTCACGGGGTTTACCTTGGTAACGATTTTCTTGGCGTCTTGGCGGTAAAAAAGAATTTCCAATGACTGAGCTCAAAAACGATCGTTTCCTGCGAGCTCTGCTGCGTCAGCCCGTGGATGTCACACCCGTATGGATGATGCGTCAGGCCGGGCGTTATCTGCCGGAGTACCGCGCCACGCGGGAGCGCGCCGGCAGTTTCATGCAGTTGTGCACCACGCCGGAGCTGGCCTGCGAAGTGACCTTGCAGCCGCTGGAACGTTTTCCGCTCGATGCGGCGATTCTGTTCTCCGACATTCTCACCATTCCCGATGCCATGGGCCTGGGTCTGTCCTTCACCGAGGGCGAGGGGCCACGCTTCGAACGCCCGCTCCGCTCCGCGGCGGATATCGATGCCCTGCCGATTCCCGATCCGGAAACCGAGTTGCGCTATGTGATGGACGCGGTGCGGCTGATTCGCCGCGAACTCGACGGCCGCGTGCCGCTGATCGGGTTCTCGGGCAGTCCCTGGACGCTGGCAACCTATATGGTCGAAGGCGGTACCAGCCGCGAGTTCGCCTTGATCAAGACCATGCTCTATGACCAGCCGGCGCTGCTGCATGCGCTGCTCGACAAGCTGGCGCGCACGGTCGCGTTGTATCTCAATGCGCAGATCGCGGCCGGTGCCCAGGCCGTGATGATCTTCGACACCTGGGGCGGCGCGCTGTCGCATGCGACCTATCACGAGTTCTCGTTGCGTTATCTCACGCAAATCGTGGCGCTGCTGAAGCGCGAGCACGCCGGCCGGCGCGTGCCGGTGATCCTGTTCACCAAGGGCGGCGGGCAATGGCTGGAAGCGATCGCCGCCAGCGGTTGCGATGCCGTCGGTCTGGATTGGACCACGGACATCGGTGCGGCACGCGCGCTGGTCGGTGATCGCGTGGCGCTGCAAGGCAATATTGATCCGATGGTGTTATTCGCCTCGCCCGAGCGTATCCGCGCCGAGGTCGCCGCGGCGCTGGCCAGTTACGGCGCCGGCAACGGCCATGTGTTCAATCTCGGTCACGGCATCCTGCCCGGCGTCGATCCGGCGCACGCGGGCGCCATGGTCCAGGCGGTGCATGAACTCAGCGCCGCCTATCACCGCTGACCGGATTGTGCGCGCTGCCATTGCATCGGCCTCTCGCCAGGCGCGATCAGAACCGCACAATACATCCACGCGTCATCAGCGCGAGTTACGCAATAAACCGTCGGCACTTCAGGGCGCTTTCTTGCGCGCATCAACAAAGTTAGGGCTAAAATGCAAATTGATTATCCATGTCCGGATAAATATCGAACTAGTCGCCTTTTAGGCTGTCCATCTACTATCGTTCAAACATCAAGTGTACTCTGCGCTATTCTTTGTTTCATAATATACATATGAAAAATAGGTTACTGTGGATATGGCTGGCGTTTGCCCTGGTCGCGCTCAATGCGGCGCAGGCCGTTCCACAACTTACGCCTCTTGGCCAGCAGTCGCAGGCGGCCCTATTATCCGCTAAAGTTCTGAGCCAGTATAATTACAGGCACATAGCGCTAGACGATAAATTATCTTCGCAAATATTCGACAACTATCTGAAGATGCTGGATGGCGAAAAGGTATTTTTCCTGCAGGCCGACATCGATCATTTCGCCAAGGCGCGAACCAGGCTTGATGATGCCATACTCGACGAAGACTTGAGCGTCCCTTTCGCCATATTCAATCTCTATCGGCAGCGAATCGCCGAACGTTATGTTTATGCGCGCTCCCTGCTGACAAGAAGTTTTGATTTCAATAAAAAGGAGAGTTATCAACTCAGCCGCAAGAATGCGCCATGGCCGAAATCCACAGTCGAATTGAACGATTTGTGGCGCAAGCGTGTCAAGAATGACTGGCTGCGTCTCAAGCTGGCCGGCAAGGATGATAAAAGCATTGCCGAAATACTGGCCAAACGCTATGACAATGACTTGGACAGCCTGTCCAAAGTCAAGAGTGAGGACGTATTCCAAGACTTCATGAACGCCTATGCGATGTCTATAGACCCGCATACCAATTATTTTGGAGTGCGTGAGTCTGAAGAATTTGATATTTCGATGAGTTTGTCTCTTGTTGGCATTGGTGCGGAGCTTGACAGCAAGGATGAATACACAACGATCAAGGATCTATTGGCGGGTGGTCCCGCGGCGCTTTCCGGCAAGCTGAAGGCCGGAGACCGTATCGTGGGTGTCGGGCAAGGCGAGAGTCGTCCAATAGTTGATGTGTTGGGCTGGCGCATCGACGACGTGGTGGCCTTGATACGCGGTGCCGAGGATACGGTGGTGCGTCTTGACGTGCTGCCCGCAGAAGCCGGCGCCGACGGCAATCACAAGTTGATTTCATTGGTGCGGAAAAAGATCAGCCTGGATAAACAGGCCGCCAAAAAATCGATCATCGAGGTGAAAGACGGGGGCGTAACGCGCCGCATCGGCGTGATTTCCCTGCCTGAGTTCTATCAGGATTTTGCTGCCCGCCAGAAGGGCGACATGGATTACAAGAGCGCAACCCGAGACGTCTCGCGGCTGCTGGATGCACTGAAAAAAGACCAAGTGGACGCCGTGCTGGTCGACCTGCGCAACAATGGTGGCGGGTCATTGGATGAAGCCATCAAACTGACCGGCCTGTTTGTAGGTAAAGGCCCGGTGGTACAGGAGCGTGACTCCGCGGGTAAGGTGATTGTCGAGGGCGCTACCAATGCCGATACTGCTTGGAATGGGCCGCTGGGCGTGCTCATCAATCGTGCCTCGGCCTCGGCCTCGGAAATATTCGCGGCGGCGATACAGGATTACGGTCGTGGAGTTGTGATCGGTGAAACCAGCTTTGGCAAAGGCACCGTACAGACCGTGGCGGACCTTGACCAAATCGCGAAACACGACAAACCAGAATTCGGCGAAATCAAGATGACTATCGCCCAATTTTTCCGTATCAATGGCGGCACCACCCAGTTGCACGGCGTGACGCCGGATATCAAGCTTCCGTCAATGATCGACACGGAGGATTTCGGCGAATCCAGTTTCGACAATGCCTTGCCCTGGATGCAGATCAAGGCGGCTGACTATGCGCGCGAGGGTGATTTGACCAGCATCCTGCCCATGTTGATTGCGCGCCACGACAAGCGTGTAAGCCATGACAAGGACTTCAAGTATATGCGGGAAGATATCGCCGAGTTCAGCAAGTTGCGCCGGAAGAACCTGATCTCGCTCAATGAAGTTGATCGTCGCAAGGAGCGCGAAGCGATGGAAGCACGCGAAGAATCCCGCGATAAAAACCGAGCAGACAATAAATCGGACAAGGCATCCGTAGCAGCAGGGAGCCATGTGCCGCAAGACGATGGCATGTTGTCCAGCGAGCGCAATCTCAGTGCGGACTTGGCCATCGATAATGCAAATAAGAAGGCCAAGGATATATTGCTGAACGAATCAGCCCATGTACTCAGTGATGAGGTTGGACTGCTGAAAACCAATTCCAAGCTAGTGGCCAGCGCGCGCCATAACCGGATCGGATTGTAGTACGGGGATTCTCAAAACCTAACCGTGGTCCTATTCGGCCGGGCCTGTGACCAACGATGGTTTGCGCGATGAGTCTGAAAACGTATCTGGATCGGCGCTCTGATCACTGCGCAGCGCATTCCATTCACCCTGATCGATAAACGACCGCCTCCCGCGCCGATAACGCTTATAGCGCGGTTAATGCGTCATTGAGGCGCTTCTCTATGCGTTTTTTGTAATTGAGAAAATGCACAGTCTGCAGGCCGCTGACCGCCTCGGTGCCAAGGGTGGTGCGGGAGATGTCGATGTCGGTGATGTAGATGGGATAGAGCTCGCCGCTGGCGCGCCGCGCCAGGATGTAGCGCGCGACTTCCGAGAACAGTTGCTCGCCGAATTCCTGCGTGGAGAATTCGCGTTCGGCGCAGTACATGGTCAGTTGCGTCGTGCCGTCCTGGCCCAGGTCACCGATGACCTGGATGTCGAAGAAGCCGCGCTGTTGCCGGAACGGGTCCAGCGGCCGCTGTTCAATGCGCCAACGGCCGCCATCCATGGCCAGCACCTGATGGAATTCGATGGGATTGTTGGCCGCGGTATCCGCGCGCTGGGTGTAGTGCATGTCGCGCCGGCGCAGCGCCGACTCCAGGAAGCGCCGAAACTGATTGAGCAGGGCCGGGGTGTCGTACAAGGGTAGGTTCTGATGGAACAACGAGCCCTTCTCGTCGGTGACATAGATGTCGACTTCCTTGCCGTTCACCCGATAGAACAACTGCACGACGCCGGCCTTGTCGGCCTCGTAGATCTGCGACAGCGGGGTATTGGTGAGCGTCTGTCGGTCGATGAACACCGGGCTGTGTTCGGCTTGCGCGCTGCCAAGATGGCGCAACAGTGCGCTGTAGGAATCGAAGCGCTGATAACGCGGCACATCGTTTTCCGGTTGCAGTACATAGTAGCTGTGTTCGACATGCAGCACATAGCGGGCGCTGAGCCGGTACCGGCGCGCTGTCCCGTAACAGCCGGCAACGTCCTGAAACAAACCTTCGATACGGTGGGCGATGGCCGCGCCGCGCGTCGAGGAATAGCTGTAGGCCTTGATCGGCGGCAGGTCCAGAGCCGCGGACAGCGGCGCCCAGGCCAGATACTCGCACAGACAGTCGAGCAGCGCGGTCTCGCCCGTGTAGCGCTGGGTGAGAATTTCCTGCCAACTGCTGATCACGATCTGATCGAAACTGATCGCCAAGTTTTCCCATTGACCGCCGTAGCGCAGGGCATCGGTGCGGTTGCTGGTGAGCTGGTTGCCCTGGCGGGTGTGTTTGGATAAGGGATCGATGCCGAAGTTGATGAACAGCGCGGCGCTGTGGATGCGCGGCGGCCGTTGCAGGGCGTCCATGCCGGTGTCGGGCAGTTTGGCGTCAGGATACAGTTGCTGCAGGCATTCGCTGATGGCGCGCACTTCCCAGGGGTTGAGTGTACTGGGTGAATACAGAGTCAGCACCGTGAGCTGGTCGAGCAGCTTGTTGAAGTGGCACCAGGCGAGCAGTTCGATCAGGTGGCGGCCGCGCTTGATCGGCGTTTCACGCCGCGTCTGGGTCTCGTTGACCTCGCCGCGATACAGCAGCCAGCCTTCCTGTTCGCCGCTGCCGGTCTGGTGGAAGGACAGTTGCGATTCCACCAGGTTGGTGGAGATGCCGGGGTTGACGATGTCGATCTTGCCGGCCTTGCGCTCGAAAGCGGCGTACAGCTTGCGGCCGAGCATGTTGAGATCGCCCTGATCGATGGGCGCGTCGTGGGCGTGCTGGCGCGCGAATTCCGAGAGCATGCGATAACTGTGCGTCAGTTCGTCGACCAGTGATTTGCGTTCTTCGAGCACCCGGTGGATTTTCCAGGTCGGCCGCGAGTCGAGCATCAGCAGGTTGGCGTGATCCCATTGCCACTGCGCGGTCAGGCTGTGCAACAATTCGCGCTTGCGGTTCGGGCGGCGCGGGTCATCGGCGTTGCTGAGGCGCTCATTGACCTTGAAGTAGAAACAGCGCCGCGCCAGTTCCAGGCGATCCAGCTCGCCGCGCCCCGTCAGATACTCTTCCACCTTGCTGCACATCAGCAGGTAGGGGTCGAGACGGTCGAGATCGGTGGCGCCGGCGTAGATGGACTTTTTGTAACGGCTGGCCAGCAGGTCAACGCGTGGATATTCGTTGGCGTAGGCTTCCATGAGCAGAATCTTCAGCACCGACTTGTAGGGCGAGCCGACGGCCTTGTAGAGTTGCCAGAGCGCCGCACCGAAGAATTCGCCGGCCGGGATGCTGCCGAGGCCGCCGAAGTCCAGGCACTCGTTGTCCTTGATGAAACGCTGGTGTATCAGGCGCTGTGCATAGGCGTCGTAGTTCTGCTCATGCTCGGGCGGGATCAGCCACCAGAGCGGGTAGCGGCCGGCTACCAGCAGTCCGGTGCGGTAAAACTCTTCGAGTAGCAGATGGTGCTGGGTGCCGCCGCTGCTTTCGTGCGACAGCGCTTCGTGTTCGCCGCGGCGGAAGGCATCCACGTCCATGATGAAAAAATGCGCCTCCAGATCCAGATTGGCGGCCCAGGCGCTGATCGCCTCGGCCTTGCGGCGCAGGGCGTCGCGTTGTCCGTCGCCCAAATCCGGACGGTGGCAGATCCAGATGTCGAAGTCGCTGCTCTCGGAGTAGGCAATGGTGCCGCTGCTGCCCATCAGGTAGATGGCCAGTACGCTGTGCTGGCGCAGTGCCCGGCGGCGATGATCGAAACCCTTGAACAGGCGGGTCGCGGTGTCCAGGCTGGCCTGGGTCGGGGTGTAGTCGGAGATGCCGGCGATGGTCTTCTTGGATTCGTAGCCGGGCAGCAGCGGATGATTGACATGGAACAGCAGCGGCAACAGTTCCAGGAAAGCGCGCTGGCGCGTGCGCAGACCTTCCTGAACGCGCAGCAGACGATCGCGATTCAGCGCTTCAAAGCGGCGTTTGATCGCGGCGAGGTTGAGCCCGTCAGGGGCTGCGCCGGTGCTTAGGTTGATCACGCTCATCGCGTCTGGTAGCGGCCGCGATGGTGGTTTCTACAGGTTCGCCGCTGCCGGCGCGGCAATTTTTCAACCGGCGCCGCGGTGCTCGGCGAGCGCCAGACCGGCGCGGCGCAGCAGGGCATTGGCGTCGTCGTTCTTGCGCCAGGCGGTGACGCCAAAGGAGGCGCCGATCGAGGCACTGTCCATGCCGGGCAGTTGCGCGATCTGACCGGACAGTTTCTGCACCAGTTTCAGCGCGTCCTCTTCGCCGGTCTCCGGCAGAATGAGGATGAACGCACCGTCGTCATCGCAGCCGATCAAATCGGCCCAGCGCAGTTGATCCTTGAGCAGGCGGCTGACGGCCAGCCGATGCATGCCGTTGTCGCGGTTGCCAGCGCTGTCGATGTCCATGAGCACTACGGACATTTGACTGTGATAACGCCGGCAACGCGATACCTGCGGCTCCAGAGCCAGCATCAGGGCGCGCCGATTGGGCAGGCCGGTGAGAACATCAATGAGGATTTGCTCGCGCAGTTGGTGGCTGAGCTGTTCCTGCGGCGTGTCATCGACAAAGTAATGCGCCACCAGGGCATGATTGGGGCGGCCGTCCAAGGTGACCTGGCGGCAGCTCAACCAGCGTTCCGGCGCAAGGTTCGGCTGCAGGTGCAGGCGTTCCACGTGCTGGAAAATCTGGCTGAGCTCCGGGTGCGGCTGGGTGTGTGCATTTTTACCGATCAGGTCCGCGTCGGGGATGCCCAGCCAGTTGAGCAGGATGTCATTGACCCAACGCACTTGGCCCTGGCCATTCACCAGGAGAATGCCGGTTGGACCGGATTGCAATAATAGTAGGGCAAGGGTGAGGTCGATGCTGTCGGTCGCCATGGCGCACTCCGCGTTATCTGTGTTTTAGCCTGCGGTTGATTTAAGTATAACGGATTCAGCGTGGAATGAATGCCCCCTGACAGGAATACGGCAAGCGTAGCGCTGCCGTAACCAAATCAGGCGTAGGCGCTCACGCCGGTCTGAACTTGTCTTGGCGGGCTTAATTTCGGGCCCGGCGCGCCGCTAAGGTCTGGCGGGTCTCCGCCAGCCGGGATAGGAATGTCAAAGCAAGCATATTGCAACAAAAGGTCAGGCGCCGCTGGATCCGCCTTGGCGTTGGCGCTGACCCTGCTGTGCCCCGGATTCGGCCGCGCGGCCGAGATCATCGGCCGCGTCATCGTCAGACACACCGGTCTGTTCACGCAGGGCGAGACGGTGGACGACGTGCCCGGTGGTATCAGTGTGTCCATTACACCGCTGGCCGGCCAGGCCGTACCGACGCCGCCACCGCGTCGCCATCAGGTAACGATCCACAACAAAACCTTCGCGCCGGTCTACATGACGCTGCGGCGTGGCGACCAATTGCAGTTTGTCAGTCATGACGCGGTGTTTCACCAGTTGTTCTCCCAGTCCAAGGTGCAGCCCTTCGCGCTCGTTTTGAGCAAGGTGACTGACGCTGGGCAGGCCGTGAGCTCGGCGCCTTATACGCTCACCCATGCCGGGCCGTGGCATGTGTTCTGCCGGATTCATTCGACGATGTATTTCCGTGCCGATGTGGTCGATACCCCTTACTACATGATGATCAAGAATGGTGGTGAGTTTCATTTCAGCGGGCTGGCGCCCGGCCGCTGGCAAGTACGGGTGGCCGCCATCGGTGGCGAGCCGCTGCTGTTCAGCGCCGACGCCATCACCGCGCCGCCGCCGCTGCAGATCATTCTGCCGGTGAATGGGGGCGGCGGTCAGGCGGCGGGTGCGCAGGTGCCGCCGGTCACGAACGGGCAGCCGGAGGACCCGCAGTGAATATTGAAGCCAAGAACACGCTGTTCGTCGTGGCGCTGGTGCTGTTGGTACTGTCGTGCGTGGCGGTGGTCGGCTACGTGTTGATCAATGATCATATGGAGGTGCGGGTCGCCGAGGATCTGCAGCGTGCCCAGCGTGTCTTCAGCGAGGCGCAAAAGGATGATTTCGACCGCATGCTGATCACCGCGCGCGGTATCACCAAGGAGCCTTCGCTGATCGCCGCCGTACTGACCGGCGACCATGGCACCATCGAAAGCATGCTGGTGGATATGTTCTCGCGGCCCCGTGTCGACCTGATCGCGGTGCACCTGGATAGCGGCCCGAACGGCGTGATTGCCGAAGGTAGCAAGCCGCATTTCACCTCGCGCCAGACCCTGGCCTCCGCCCCTATGAAAGAACTGGTGGCGCATATTACCCGTGGCGAAAATCAGGCGGTTGCCAATGTGCTGATCTACGATAGCTTGATGCGCCTAGTGGCGGTGCCCATCGAAAGCCCGCTGGGCGGCCGCGTCGGCGTGCTGGTGATCGGTATGGAAACCGGACCGGATAGCGTGCGCCAACTGCAGCAATTGGTGCGCGCCGATCTGGCTATCTACAGCCCGGGAGTCGTGCATGGCGCCAGCGATGCCTTGTCCAGACTGGATGCGACCACCCTGGCCGCCGGGCACCGCGACGCTCAGGTTTATGTTTTCAACAACGGAACGGAAAGATTCTTTGGTGCGGATTACCCGATCATGGGCGCCCTGGATAGGGTGCCGGTGGCCCATGTCGTGTTCGCCTACTCGCGCGACGAGCGCTGGGCGCCGTACCAGGAACTGGCGCGCAGCGCGGGGATGTTCTCGTTGTTGATTCTGTTGCTGGCGGCCTGGCTCGGTATCGCCATCAGCCGCAAGACCTTGACCCAGCCGATCCGGCAACTGGTGGATGCGACCCGCGCCATTTCCGCCGGCGATCTCAGCATCAAGGTGGGTGAAGAGAGTCGCGATGAGCTGGGTGAATTGGCGCGTTCCTTCAATCACATGTTGTCACAGATCAACACCTCTCGCCGCATCATCACCGACGCCCAGCAGCGCTTCCAGGATTTCGCGGCCAGTTCGTCCGACTGGCTGTGGGAAACCGATGTCAACGGCCGCTTCAGTTATGTCTCGCCGGGCATCGCCGAGACCCTGGAATTCAGCGCGGACGAACTGACCGGTCAGAGCCTGGTCGAGATATTTCCCGGTGACAACGTCGCCCGCATCATGGGCCTGTTACGCTGCGTGCACGGTGCGGCGCAGCCCTTCAAGGACATCGAAGTGTGGGTAAGCGCGCGCGAGGGACAGATGTGCTGCCTATCAATGAACGGACTGCCGGTAGTGGAAGACGGCGGCTTCCGTGGTTACCGAGGCACCAGCAGGGATGTCACCGCCGCCAAGCGTGACGAGGAGCGTCTGGTCTATTTGGCCAACCAGGATCATCTGACCGGTCTCGCCAACCGCCGCAGCTTCATGGAGGATCTGGAGCGTGAAGTGCGCCGCAGCGAACGCCGCCGTCAGCAAGGCGTCTTGTTGCTGCTTGATCTCGACCATTTCAAACTCATCAACGATACCGCCGGCCATGCCGCCGGCGACGATGTCATCGTGCAGGTCGCGGCGCTGTTGCGGCGTATGGCACGCAACGAAGATCTGATTGCGCGGCTCAGCGGCGATGAATTCGCGCTCAGCTTCCCTGACATCAGTACCGACCAGGCGCTCACCAGAGGCCGGCAGATGCTCGAACAGATCGCGCTGCTCAAACCGCGCGAGGGCGGCAAGGCGCGCAATATCACGGCCAGCGTCGGCGTGGTGGTCTTCCCGGACCACGGCCACGATATCGTCGATCTGCTCGCCAAGGCGGATACCGCCATGTACAGCGCCAAGGACGCCGGTCGCAACCAGGTGCATCTGTTCAGCGAGAGCGATCGTGCCCTGGAGCGTATGGGTTCGCAGTTGACCTGGAAGGACCGCATTCATCAGGCCCTGGAAGATGACCTGTTCACGCTGGCCTATCAGCCCATCGTCGCCACCAACGGCAAGTCCGCGCAGCGTTTCGAAGTGCTGGTGCGGATGCTCGACAACAAGGGCAAGGTGCACATGCCCGGCAACTTCATCCCGACGGCGGAACAATTCGGGCTGATCCGCGACGTGGACAAGGTCATCGTGAAGAAAGCCCTGCGCGAACTGGCCAAGCTGCCGATCAACGGCGATCCTGTCGGCTTTTCCATCAATCTTTCCGGACTGTCGATCGGCGAGCCGCACATGCTGGAACTGATCGAGCGCGAAATCGCCGCCAACGCGCTGGACCCAGCCCGCATCACCTTCGAGATCACCGAGACCGCCGCCTGTGAAAACATGAGCCGCGCGATTGATTTCATCAATCAGATCCGCGCGCTGGGCTGCCGCATCGCCCTGGACGATTTCGGCGTGGGGTTCTCGTCATTCTCCTATCTCAAGCACATTCGCGCCGACTCGATCAAGATCGACGGCAGCTTCATCCGCAACATCCACACCAGCCGCGAGGACCAGTTGTTCGTGAAGGCGCTGGTGGATGTGGCGCAGGGCCTGGGCGTCAGCACCACCGCGGAATTTGTTGAATCCGCCGAGGTGCTGGAAAAGGTTCGCAGCCTGGGCGTGTCTTATGCGCAGGGTTACTACGTGGGCCGGCCGCTGAACTCGATCCTGCATGAGGTCAGCCCGGCACGGTTGGTGGCGGGCTGAGGTGATCGGGGGCCGCAATGATCAGGATTGCGTCAAGCGCGCCCGTGCCCGCGCCGCGGCCGCGCGCACCTGTTGCGGTGCCGTGCCGCCGAAGTGATGGCGCGCCGCCACCGAACCTTCCAGCGTCAGCACGGCGAACACATCCGACTCGATCGCGGTGCTGAAGCCGCGCAATTCCTCCAGTGACATGACCGCGAGATCGCAGTGGGTGTCCACGCCGTAACGCACGGCGCGGCCGACGATCTCGTGGGCGTCGCGGAATGCCAGGCCTTTGCGCACCAGATAATCGGCCAGATCCGTGGCGGTGGAGAAGCCGCGTCCGGCGGCCTCGCGCAGCGCCGCGCGTCTGACCTGCAAGGCCGGCAGCATGTCGGCAAAGGCGCGCAGTGAACCCTGCACGGTATCGACGCTGTCGAACAGCGGTTCCTTGTCTTCCTGATTGTCCTTGTTGTAGGCCAAGGGCTGACCCTTCATGAGCGTCAACAATCCCATGAGATGGCCGAACACGCGGCCGGTCTTGCCGCGCACCAGTTCCGGCACGTCCGGATTCTTTTTCTGCGGCATGATCGATGAGCCGGTGCAGAAGCGGTCCGGCAGATCGATGAAGCCGAACTGCGCCGAGGACCATAGCACCAGCTCTTCGGCAAAGCGCGACAGGTGCATCATGATCAAGGCGCATGCGGCGGCGAATTCCACCGCGAAGTCACGGTCGCTGACCGCATCCAGAGAATTTTCCGCGGGCGCATCGAAGCCCAGCAGTTCGGCCGTGTAATGGCGGTCGATGGGGTAGCTGGTGCCGGCCAGGGCGGCGGCGCCGAGCGGTAGGACATTGACCCGCGTGCGGCAATCGGCGAGGCGCGCACGGTCGCGCTCCAGCATCTCGAACCAGGCCAGCATGTGATGTCCGAAGCTCACCGGCTGCGCGGTCTGCAAATGCGTGAAGCCGGGCATGATAGTGTCGGCCTCGCGTTCGGCGAGTTCGATCAGGCCCGCTTGCAGACGCTTGAGTTCGGCGCGGATGGCATCGATGGCATCGCGCAGGTACAGGCGGATGTCGGTCGCCACTTGGTCGTTGCGCGAGCGCGCCGTGTGCAGGCGCTTGCCGGCTTCGCCGATGCGTTCGATGAGGCGCGCCTCGATGTTCATGTGCACGTCTTCGAGCGCCGTCGACCAGGCAAAATCGTCGCGTTCGATGTCGCGTTGGATATCCTGCAGGCCCGCGACGATGGCGTCGCGGTCGGCCTCGCTCAGTACGCCGACCTTGGCCAGCATGCGGGCATGCGCGATGGAACCGGCGATGTCGTGCTTGTAGAGCCGTTTGTCGAAGTGTACCGAGGCGGTGAAGGCCTCGACAAAGGCGTCGGTCGCTTCGGTAAAGCGGCCGCCCCAGGGCTTGTCGGGTGTGTCGTTGCGCATGGTGCGGGAGTATACCTCCTGAGCCCGCGAGCGGGCCACGCTGAAATGGCGGTTTGCGCCGGGGATCGACGACAAAGCTTGCGTCCGCCGCCGTGAAACTCGAAACTTATGCCAATGAAGCGCAGCTCCAAGCCCAGTCGCGACGATTTCTTCCTGCCGGATTTCTGCGCCGTGGGCGTGGTATTCATGGTGGTGATGATCGCCGAGTTGTTCGCCTTCGTGCTGGTGCTGGCGCCCCATGTGCACGGCGACTTCTGGAGTGAACTCAGTCTGGTGTCGTTGTTCGTGCAATGGGTGGCGTTGTCCAGCGCCGCGGTGCTGTGCCTGGCGCGTCCCAGGCTGCGTCGACTGGGTACGATAGCCGCCGCGACCGGCAGTTATCTGCTGCTGCTGATGGTGGCTATCGTGGTCAGCGAGGCGGGCTACCGCCTGCTGCATTACACCGCTGTCAGCGTCGACGGCGCCCCTGATCACCTGCTGTTTCTGTTGCGCAATCTGGCGCTGTGCGCCATCGTCGGCGCGGTGCTGCTGCGCTATTTCTATGTCCAGCATCAATGGCAGAGCAATGTCGAGCGCGAAGCGGCGGCGCGGCTGCAGGCCCTGCAGGCGCGGATCCGGCCGCATTTTCTCTTCAACAGCATGAATACCATCGCGGCCCTGATCCGCGACAAGCCGGATCAGGCCGAGGCGGCCGTGGAAGATCTGGCCGATCTGTTCCGTGCCACGCTGGTCGATGTGCAGCGCCCGGTTGGCCTGGCGCAGGAAATCGAGCTGGTGCAACGCTATCTGCGCATCGAACAATTGCGGCTGGACACGCGGCTGCGCGTGGAGTGGGATCTGCAGGATCTGCCGCTGCACTCGCAAGTGCCGGCCTTGCTGTTGCAGCCGCTGGTGGAGAACGCTATCTATCACGGCATCGAGCCGCTGCCGGAGGGTGGTTGCGTGCGCATTCAGGGCAATTGCGCGGACGCCATGATCACCTTGAGTGTCAGCAATCCGCTGCCGTCCGAGGCGGCGGCAACGCGCCGCAATGGCAATCGCATGGCGCTGGACAATATCCGCGAACGCCTCGCGTACGCCTATGCCGGGCATGCCAGTTTGGAGGTCATACGGGAGGAGGGTCGATATCAGGTGCGCCTGCGGTTCCCCGCCGCGGAGCCGGAGCGGTGAAGGTCCTGATCGCCGACGACGAAGCGCCGGCACGCACCCGCCTGCGGCGCCTGGTCGAGGAAATCGGTGGCCACCAGATCGTCGGCGAAGCCGCCAATGGCCGCGAGGTGCTGCTGCGCGCTGACAAAGCCCAACCGGACGTGTTGCTGCTGGACATCCGCATGCCCGGCATGGATGGGCTGGAGGCGGCGCGCCACCTCACCGCGCTGGACAATCCCCCGGCTGTGATTTTCACCACCGCCTACGGCGATCACGCCCTGGAGGCCTTCGCCGCCCATGCCTTTGATTACCTGCTCAAGCCGATCCGCAAGGAGCGCCTGCTGCAGGCGCTCACGCACGTGCGCAAACTCAATCGCGCGCAAAGCGCTGCGCTGACCGGCGTCGCGGCGGCACGGGCACGCAGTCATATCTGCGCCCGCGTGCGCGGCGCGCTGCAACTGGTGCCGGTGGGCGAGATCGTGTATTTCCTCGCCGACCAGAAATACGTCACCGTGCGGCATAGCGGCGGCAGCGTGCTGATCGAAGAATCGCTCAAAACGCTGGAGGAGGAATTCGCGGCGGCATTCACCCGCGTCCATCGCAATGCTCTGGTGGCCACGGCGCACATCATCGGGCTGGAGCGTGACAGCGACGGTCAGGGCCATGTGCGCCTGCGCGGTGTGGCGGAGCGCCTCGAAGTCAGCCGCCGACATGCGGCGGAGTTGCGCCAGCGGCTGGTGGGCGGATGATTTTCCTTTGAACCGCCAAGGACGCCAAGGAAGGAAACCATTCGATTCGGTCATCTCTCCATCGATTGCGTGCCTGGGCACTAGATACTTATATCGGGCTCATTTGGCGTCCTTGGGCGGTTCAAACTGTTTTTTTCGGGATGACTGTGCATCGCCCGATATCCGGTTTGCGCCGCGCCGCCGCGTGACATAGCATTAGCATCCGCCGCCGCTAATGCCCGCTCATGAACGACAATACCCTGCGTATCGCCACCCGTAAGAGTCCGCTTGCCATCTGGCAAGCCGAACATGTCACCAGTCGTTTGCGGCAACTGCATCCGCGGCTGCGGGTCGAGCTGGTGCGCATGAGCACCAGCGGCGACAAGCTGCTCGACAGCCCCTTGGCGCAGGTCGGCGGCAAGGGGCTGTTCGTCAAGGAATTGGAACAGGGCCTGCTGAGCGGCGCGGCCGATATCGCCGTGCACTCCATGAAGGACGTGCCGGTGGAGTTGCCGCCGGGGTTGCATCTGCCGGTGATTCTACAACGCGAAGACCCACGCGACGCCTTCGTCTCCCATCAGTATGCGAGTATCGACGAGCTGCCGCCGGGCGCGCGCCTGGGCACGGCCAGTCTGCGTCGCCAGTGTCAGTTGCGCGCGCGCCGTCCCGATCTGGACATCGTTAGCTTGCGCGGCAACGTCAATTCCCGGCTCGCCAAACTCGATGGCGGAGATTTTGCCGCGATCATGCTGGCCGCTGCCGGCCTGATCCGCCTGGGCATGGGCGCGCGCATCACGCGCCTGCTGGAACCGGACGAAAGTCTGCCGGCCATCGGTCAGGGCGCTATCGGCATCGAATGCCGCGACGGCGACAGTCGCGTTTTGGAATTGATCGCCGCGCTCGATCACGCGCCTACCCACATCTGCGTGCGCGCCGAGCGTGCCCTCAACACGCGCCTGCACGGCGGCTGCCAGGTACCGATCGCCGGTTTCGCCGAATTGGGTCATGGCGTGATCGTGCTGCGCGGGCTGGTCGGCAGTCTCGACGGCCAGCGTTTCGTGCGCGGCGTGATCAGCGGCAGGCCCGAAGACGCCGAGGAGCTCGGCACAGTGCTGGCCGAGGACCTGCTGGCGCGCGGTGCGGGCGCTATTCTGCAGGAATTGACCGAGTGACTTCCTGCCACGCAAAGGACGCAAACAAGTAACCGATGTCGAGCGCGCGTTCATATATAGAGACGCCGATGGGCGCAATCTCCATGACGTATATCATGACCGTCTTTGCTTCTTTGCGTTGAGCCGTTGGTGTTTTCCGCGCCATGAATCCCCAATTGCCCTTGGCCGGTATCGACGTGCTGGTGACGCGGCCCGCGCATCAGGCCGATGCGTTGTGCGCGCTGATCGAGGCGGCCGGCGGCCGCGCCGTGCGCTTTCCGACCCTGGCGATAGGCGCGGTCCCCGACACTGGCGTGGCGCGTGCCGCACTCGCTACACTCGCGCATTTCGATCTGGTTCTGTTTGTCAGCGCCAATGCCGTGGATCAGGCGGTGGCGCTACGACCGGCCGCGAGTTGGCCGGCCGGGTTGCGCTGCGCGGCGCTGGGCGCGGGCACGGCGCGGGCGTTGGCCCGGCACGGCCTGCCGGCACACCTGCTGGCGCCGCCACCCCATGACAGCGAGGCGCTGCTCGCCATGCCGCAACTCCGGGAATTGACCGGGCAACGCATCCTGATCATCCGCGGCGCGGGCGGCCGCGAACTGCTCGGCGAGACATTGCGCGCGCGCGGCGCCCAGGTGGATTACGCCGAGGTTTATCAGCGCGCCCGCCCGGACAGTGACACACGCGATATACTAGCGGCCTGGGCGCGGGGCGCGATTGATGTCATGACGGTGACCAGCGGCGAGGCCTTGTGTAATCTGGTCGCGATGCTGGGCGAGTCGGGTCGCGAACCACTGCTGAGAACGCCACTGGTCGTGGTCAGCGGCCGTATGGTACAACAGGCCTTGGCACTGGGCTTTGCCAGTCCGCTACTCGCCGAGGCCGCCAGCGACGCGGCCCTGATGGCGGCGCTGATCACGTGGCGACGTGCGACAATTGCAGGTGAGCCGGAATGAATCAAGAAACGCAGATCGATACCGTATCGCCAGCGATCGCTGCCGTGCCCGCGCGCACGGCAAGGCCGGCGTTGCTGCTTGCGGCGCTGGCCCTGCTCGCGGCGCTGGCGGCGGGCGGTGGCGCACTTTATCTTTGGCAGCAGGACAACAACGCGGCACAGGCGCTGCAACTTGTGCAGCGCGAAGTCGAGCAACTGCAAACACAGCAGCGCGCAAGCGATGTCAAGCTGAACAGCGATCTGGCCGCGCTGCACGCGCAGCAAAAGGCCCATCAGGACGCGCTCGATATGCTGATCGCGCGCCAGAACAACACCCATACCAAAAGTTCGCGCGAGTGGACCCTGCGCGAAGCGGAATACCTCATGCAGATCGCCAACCAGCGCCTTCAGCTGGAGCGCGATGTCCCCAGTGCGATCGTTGCGCTGACCGCGGCCAACGATCGGCTGCGCGAAATCGCCGATCCGGGGCTGTTGGCGGTGCGTCGGCAGCTGGCCGGCGAACTCAACGCGCTGCACGCCGTCCCGTCGCTGGATCGTGAAGGCATGGTGCTGGAGCTGATCAGTTACGCGCAGCGCGTCGATCAGTTGCCGCTGGCCAACGCCCCGCCGAAAACCAGCAGTACCACGGCGCCATCGAATGCAGCGACGCCGACAACCCGCGATTGGCGGGTGGCGCTGGATGCCGCCTGGCAGGCGCTGCGGCGCTTGGTGGTGGTGCGCCGCGACACGCAGCCGGTGCAGCCGATGCTGGCGCCGGATCAGGAATATTTCCTGCGCCAGAATCTGCGCCTGCAACTGGACGCGGCGCGCGTGGCGCTGTTGCGTGATGATGCCGGCAGCTTCAAGGCCAGCCTGGACAGCGCGGCAGGCTGGTTGAAGCAGTACTTCGACACGCAGGACAAATCAGTGTCCAGTGCCATTGAAGCGCTGCACGGCATGATGCTGCAGAATATCCGTCCGACGCTGCCGGCCATTGACGAATCGCTGCGCCTGCTGCGCCTGCAGCTCGCGCCCGAGCATGTCATGGAGGGCCTGGCACAGGATACGCAGTTGCCGGGCCTGCGCAGTAAGCACGAGGACCGGCGCGCCTCATGAAGCGACTGTTCCTGCTGTTGCTGGTGCTGATCGCGGTGGCGAGCGGCGCGGTGCTGATCTTGCGCGATACCGGCTACGTGCTGATCCGCTACGGTACCCTGAGCGTTGAAAGCAGCCTGACCCTGGCCGTGCTGGTCATCCTGGTCGGCTTCGTCGTCCTGTATTACCTGCTGCGCTTCATCATCGGCATGCTCGCTCTGCCACGGCGGCTGCGTGCCTGGCGCTTGCGCCGCCAGGCGCAGCGCGCCCGCCTGTCCCTGCAGCGCGGCATGATCGATCTGGCCGAAGGGCACTGGGAGAAGGCCGAGAAGGCTCTGCAGAAGGCCCGTCACAGCGACATGCCGCTATTGAATTACCTGGCCGCCGCGCGCGCCGCGCAGCAGCTCGGCGCGCATGAACGTCGCGATGAGTACCTGAAGCTCGCGCATCAGAGCATGCCCAGCGCCGATATCGCGGTGGGTCTGGCGCAGGCGGAGTTGCAGATCGCGCATCACCAGCAGGAGCAGGCGCTGGCGACGTTGACGCGCCTGCATGACATCGCGCCCAAGCACGGTTATGTCCTGAAACTGCTGATGCGCCTCTACCGCGAACTGCGCGACTGGGAACGGCTGCGTGAATTGCTGCCGGAACTGCGCAAGCGCGGTGTCGGCAGCAATGCCGAGCTCGACGAGATCGAAATCGAAATGCATCTGGCGCTGCTCGAAAAAAGCGCGCAGGCGCGCGATCTGGCCGCGCTGCAACTCACCTGGAACCGCATCGCGAAACATGTCCGCGAGCAGGAGCGGGTGCTGTGCAGCTATGCCCGCCAGCTCATCGCGTTGGAGGCCAATGCCGCCGCCGAGCCCTTGATCCGCGATGCATTGAAGAACCGCTGGAGCGAGGAACTGGTGTACCTGTACGGCACGCTGGCCGGACCGGACCCGGCGCGCCAGCTCGCCAACGCCGAGGTTTGGCTCAAGACGCAGGGCAAGAACTCCGTGCTGCTGCTGACGCTCGGCCGGCTCAGTAAGCGCAATCACCTGTGGGGCAAGGCGCGCGCGTATCTGGAAGCCAGCCTGGGAATCAGGCCGCGCGCCGAGACCTATCAGGAACTCGGCAGCCTGCTCGAACAACTCAAGGACAAAGAGACGGCGCTGCAGTGTTACCGCAAGGGCATGAGCATGGCGGTGGCGGATGGCGCGCCGTCGCCCGCCTTGCCAAGATATTCCGCGACCTGATATCAGTTCAACGCGGCGGCGGTGAGAACTCGAAGGAATCGAAGAACAGTTGCGACTCGGGCAGGCCGTGCCGCAGGAACAGTTCACGCGCCGCCGCGATCATCGCCGGCGGTCCGCTCATGTACACGTCATGTCCGCCGAGATCCGGGTAATCCTGTACCACCGCGCCGTGTACCAAGTCGCTGCGACCCATCCAGTTATCTTCCGGCAATGGTTCGGACAACACCGGCGTGTAACGGAACTGCGCGTGGTGTTCAGCCCAGGCGCGCGGCAGCGCCTCCTGATACAGATCGCGCCGTGAACGCGCGCCCCAATACAGATGCAAGGGCGGTTTGAATCCGCTGTGAAAAGCATGTTCGATGATGCCCTTGAGCGGTGCGAAGCCGGTGCCGCCGCCCATCAGGAGCACCGGCCGGATCGAGTCCTCGCGCAGGAAGAAGCTGCCCTGCGGTCCGCGGATGCGCAGCAGCGCCTTGACCTGCATCTGCTCGAACACATGATTGGTGAATTCACCGCCTTCGACATTGCGCACGTGCAGCTCCAGGAGGGCGTTGTCGTGCGGCGCATTGGCGATCGAGAAGCCGCGGGTCTTGCCGTCCTTGAGCAGGATGTCGACGTACTGGCCGGCGCGGAACACGAACGGCTGCGCCTCGGGCAGCTTCAGATACAAGGCCATGACATCGTGCGCCAGCCGTTCCATGCGCGCCACGCGGCAGGGTAGGGTCACCACCGGAATATCCTGCAACGCACTGACCTCGCGCGCCTCGATGACAAGATCGCTGAATGGCAGCGCCTGACAGAACAATGCCAGGCCCTGCTGTTGCTCGGCGCGGCTGAGACCTTGCGGCAGACCGCCGGCATAGCCGAGCTCGCCCGACACCAGCCGGCCCTTGCAGGCGCCGCAATCGCCGTTGCGGCAACCGAACGGCAATGCGATGCGCTGCCGCTGCGCGGCGGCGAGCAGGGTTTCGCCCTCAGCGACGCTGAAGTGCTGGCCGCTGGGGAGGATCTTGACGGTATAGGACATGGGTATGATGGAAACTGCCGGGGCCATGGCGCGTGGCATGCGCCCTACATAAAGGGCGGCTATTGTCCCTGATTTGACCCGGGAGGAACACCTTTGAATGCTGTGTTAATTGTGGGTTGCGGCGATATCGGCCGGCGGGTTGCCGCGTTGTGCCTGGCCGAAGGGCAGGCCGTGACCGGGCTGGTGCAGAGTGCGGCGAGCGCGGCGCAGTTGCGGCAGGCGGGCATCGCGCCCGTGCAGGCCGATCTCGATGCCCCGGAGGCGTTGGGCGCTGTGGATTGCGCGGGGCAGGCGGTGTATTACTTTGCCGCGCCGCCCGCCGAGGGCGAGACCGATCCGCGCATGGCGCATTTTCTCGCCGCCATCGCCGCCGACCGGCTACCGTCGCGCATCGTCTATATCAGCACCACCGGCGTGTACGGCGATTGCGGCGGCGCGTGGATCACCGAGGCGCAGCCGGTCAATCCCCGAACTCCGCGCGGCAAACGCCGCCTCGCCGCCGAAAATGCCTTACGGGCGTGGAGCACGCAAACCGGCGTGCCAGTGGTGATCCTGCGCGTGCCCGGCATCTATGGCCCGGGTCGGTTGCCGGCGGAACGCATCCGAAAAGCGCTGCCCGTGTTGCGCGAAGAAGATGCGCCGTATAGCAATCGCATACACGCCGCTGATCTGGCGCGCGTCTGCGTGGCGGCGATGCAGCGCGGCACCCCCGGCGCGGTCTACAACGTCGCCGACAACCAGCCCACCACCATGAGCCACTACTTCAACCGCATCGCCGACACACTCGGCCTGCCGCGCCCGCCGGCGGTGGGTATGAGCGAGGCGCGCGAGCAACTGACCGCCGCGATGCTGTCGTTTATCGAGGAATCGCGGCGCATCGATAATCGCAGGATGCGCGAGGAGTTGGGGGTGGCGTTGTTGTATCCGGATTTGGAGAGTGGCTTGGCGGCACGGGGGAAATGAACTGCATGTGGGGCAGTTCAGTTGCGATATTGGTTGGTAAGGGATCCGCCGGTAGCTAAACTGGCGCCAGTTGCGCCACGCGCAATATCACCAAGGTCAATTGTTTGCACTAATGCAGTTGTAAACTGTGATCTATTCCGATAGTCAAGATGCGACCCATCTGGGCAGGCAATGTTCTTGAGTGTCGGAAAGTCTTCTGACTGAAATAACTTCGCTCCCACATTATTACTAAAAATGTCAGAGAACTGCTTGCGCGGGTAACGGCGATCTTCAAATTCACGATACATACCACTAGAAGGCATTTTAATAAATATTACCCGTCCGCCATGAGAGTTGATTTCGGATACCATGGTTCTTATGGCTGATATATTTTTGATAAATTCTTTATTATCTTCAGGCATCACTAATGAGACCTTTTTTGATAATATATTTTCAACCCCATCAGATTTTGGATTAATATCCACCCCTAATAATTTAATGATCCAATGATAGTATGCATACTTCGTATTCGGGTCGTTTTTGTAATCAGCAAGTATAGAACGGTCGGGTAGTACGGTCATGTTCTGCCCAACTATCGGTTGACCCATAATTCCAATGCGCAGGGCGTTGAGTGGTTTTTCTGCGTAGTGATAGCTTAAAAGATGCTCGTGAAGTTCGCTCTCAAGTAGCTCTTCAATTTCGCCAGCACCCCTCCGAGTCTCATAGTTGCGTTCGTAAGCTGCTCCAATCCCGCCATTAACTCCTACATTGTGGTCGTAATAATCAACAAGAACAGTGCCGCGAATTGTAGGATCTGCAGCCAAACCAGCCAGTACCGGTTCAAATGGACTTCCGGTAATTGCTAGTTGAACCGGTTCTAGTCCGGTCGACTGACGCAAGACGTCAAGATCCATATCAAGTTGAAAGCGTGATGCTCCAACCAGTATCAGTGCGTGTTTGCCAAGATGACTAGCTAAAGCACGCTGCCTCGCCCATTTACCCTCGGAGTCAGTTATAGTCTGTGAGTAGCTTTTACCGTTACCGTGGAGACTGATTTCCATAAAGGACACGAAACTCACAAAGATGAGTATGGCTGAACCCAGAATATGTGGCCACTGTGCTTTAGGTATTTGCCTGTTAAAATTGGAAATATATGAAGGCATGTTGGTCACCACCAGAGAACAAAAATAATCCAATGAGGCACGCTGAGATTGCACCTGTCTGCAAGGGTTGCCCGAATTTCTGGAACATATCTTCTAGACGAGTGTCACGGAGAGATAAGTGCCAACCCAATGTTAAGAACATTGCCAAGATGGCTATCAGGCCATGAATGCCCAGCACGTTAGGCAAGGTAGAGTTGAACAGTCCTGACACAACCATGGCTGCATCGCTTGGAGTAGCTGATCTAAATGGTATCCAAGTCAACGCCACGACGATGAACGTAAAAATCTCAAGAAGTAGAAGATTTCTTGGAATAAACGCAAACAACCTGGGTGTTTGCGCACGTATGATGTGCTCAACTGAAAGATACAAGCCATGTAGCCCACCCCAGAGCACAAACATCCATGAAGCCCCGTGCCACAATCCCCCAATTAGCATGGTTAGCATCAAGTTTCGATAAGTGTTCAGGATGCCATCGCGGTTGCCCCCTAATGAAATGTACAGATAGTCACGCAGCCAAGTGGAGAGGGATATATGCCATCGCCTCCAGAAGTCAGAGAAACCTCTGGCCGCATAGGGGTGTCGGAAGTTGTCTGGGAATGAAAAACCAAAGCACAGCGCCAATCCAATCGCACATAGTGAATAGCCGCTGAAGTCATAATAGATTTGCCCAGAGAAACTTAGAATGGCAGTCCACGTGTCGATGGCACCATGGCCAGATGGGGAAGCATAAAACTTATCAACAACAGGCAAGAATATATTGTCAGACATAACAACCTTGGCAAAAAGCCCCATACATACCATTGCCAGCCCCCACCCAATTTGGTTTCTCGTGGGTGTTCTTGGTGCTGCAATCTGCGGTAGTAGGCAACTGGCCCTAACGATTGGGCCTGCTACAAGATGAGGAAAAAAGCTTACGAAGAAGGCATAATCTGTAAAGCGACAATCCGCCTTGATCTCACGACGGTATACGTCAATGGTGTAGGATAGGGATGCAAACGTATAGAATGAAATGCCTAAAGGTAGAACAATATTAGGGTCCATGGGGTGAAATATCACGCCGAATGGAGCCAGTAGCGCGCTGAAATTTTCTAGTAGAAATTTCCCATACTTAAAGTAACCGAGCAGGGCCATGTTTGAGGTAAGGCTAAACAGCAGTAATGAACGGCGCCATGTAGGATTTTCTGTCCGGCCAATAAGACGCGCAAGCCACCAATCCCATAATGAAGAAATCAACAACAAGAAGATGTAGGGTGGACTCCACGCGGCATAGAAAATATAGCTTGCGACGAGTAGCAACAATTTCTTTCCGGTCCACGTCGGAACTATCCAGAACAAGCCGTAAACAATAATAAAGAAGACTAAGAAGGTAATTGAATTGAAGAGCACAGGGTTAACCCGGTTTTGTAAGAAGATGATGTTATTTTAGGCAAATTATTAAATTTAGAGCCACACCAAATTATACTATAACATGCTAATGATTCTCTGAATCAACCCCTTATGAGAATCTGATTTCGTGAACTTATTTCCCATTGAAATCGCAGAATTTCCGAGTTACTCCCTGGGTTGACTCCGGTCTATTAGAGTTATCTAATTAATGAAACGCTGAATGTCGCCTGGGTCGAAACCGGTCGGTCGGACCCAACCAAATCAGGGCGTCACACAGACTGTTCAACTATCAATTCCCAGCGCCGCCCAAATTTCGTCAACTCGCCGCTTCACATCAGCACTCATGCTGATCGGCCGTCCCCATTCCCGAGCGGTTTCGCCCGGCCATTTATTGGTCGCGTCAAAGCCGATCT
>VFSW01000723.1_pt1 | contig 48900 bp, 51 predicted proteins | sample 5358111 | NCBI WGS metagenome assembly VFSW01 (sample SAMN11554181, study PRJNA540505) | mine drainage metagenome | isolation source: sediment from site ElyBrook_90M | place: USA: Ely Copper Mine, Vershire, VT | collected 2017 | reverse complement strand
AGCCGCCGCCGGCGTTCTGCGACGGCGTGTCGGGGCTCCACTGCAGCATGCCGAACGGAACGTCTGCGCCCGGAAAGGTATCGATGGGCCCGCCTTGCTGCGTGCCAGAGGTGCCGATGAAGGGATTCACGAGCGTCGTCGGATCGGGCGCCGCAAGAAGCAACGCCATGAGCAGGAGGTGCATGGCACGTAGAACGTGCTCTACCCGCGGTCATCTCCCTTTCGACGACGAGCGTACATGTCCGCAGCACCATCGAGCGTTATCTGTCTGCGCACGCCGACCGTCGGCGTTTGGGCATGGTCATGAGCGTGGTGTGCGCGGGCCTGCCGGTCACGACGAGCCTGGGATGGTTCCACGCCCGTCCCGCTTCGTGCCGCAAGACCGGAGACCAATACTCCGAGGTCGAAAAAGTCCCCTCACTGGAGGATATCCGATGAGAAGCATCCACTGGATGTTGGTCGCAGCACTCGCTGCCGTCGCCGTGACGACGGGATGCAAAGGCAGCGGAACCGCGTTGAATCCGCCCACGGCGACCATCCCGACGCGGTTGTACGTCGCCAATTTCTCGAACGCAAATGGCGTTTTCCCAGGGAGCCTCCTAGACTTCGGCTTGCCGTTTTCGAGCAACGTTGCGCCGCTCGTCACACTCGCCCCGCCCGCCGGCAACGAAGGCCCGTTCGGTCTAGTCTTGGACAGCAGCCATCGGCTCTTCGTGGGGTACTCAGGCGAGGTCGCCGTTTACAAACTGCCGCTCACACCCTCGTCTACGCCGCAGTTCCAAATCACGACTGCGGCGGGCGAGAGCCAGGGCCTTGCGCTGGATGCGTCCGGTGATCTCATCGTCGGTATCAACGACACGCTCTACGTTTTCCCGGCCCCACTCAGCAGTACGAGTACCGCGAGCGTCACCCTAGCGCTGCCGAGCGGCCCTGGGTGCTGCCTACAAGAATTTGCCGTACACGGGAGTACGTTGGCGATTGCGGACGCCGTGACTTCGCCCGACCACATCTACCTGTATTCGCTCCCGCTCACCGGCGCGTCGGTCCCGACGGCTTCGATTACGACCGGTGGTTCGCAGGCCTACGCCGGCGTCGCGTTCGACGCCAGCGGCAAGCTGTACGCCGCGGGCTACAGCCCAAAGCAAATCGAGATCTACACTCCGCCGTTCTCGAGTTTGAGCACGCCGACGATGGCCATCTCCACCGCAGCGCTCACGTTGCCGGGACCCCTCGGGTTCGATCTTCAGGGTAATCTGTTTTACGCCGCAGATCAGCCGGGGACGCTCTACGAGTACACCCCGCCGTTTACGGCAGTGAGCACTCCCGCGGCGCAGACGGCGATCAGCTTCGGGCAGTTAATCGGCAACATCGTGGCCGGAAACTAGGGATGCCCTGAAGTAGCGACCATTTTTGTGTCATCCTGAGCGGAGCGCCGAAGGCGCGTAGTCGAAGGACAGATTACCCCCGTTCGCTTTCGTGGTTTTCAGCCTCGCGTCGTTCGAATTCCTGACTTCAGGAGACACTACGACGAAGGCTACTTTCGGTTCGGCTACGGCGCTTCGCGCCTCCGCTTAGATGACACGGGAAAACCGAGCAGTCTAAATCAGACTCTCCCTAGAGAGGACCGACGCACGTACGTCCAGGAGAGGGTGGGATTCGAACCCACGGAACGTTCGTCACGTTCTGCGGTTTTCAAGACCGCCGCCTTCAGCCACTCGGCCACCTCTCCAAGCCCAACGAACCTCGATTTTATGCGGCTTTCCGCCGCATCCGGCCTTCCGCGGACATGCCGCGTGAGGCCGATTTGCTAACATTTGCTAACGGAACGGCTCGCCCTCGTCCTTCATAAGCAGCGACTCGGCAAGGCCGTTAACGGCTTCACGCCCCATACCTTCGATCACCCGCGCATACGTCGAGAGCGTGAGCATCGGCGATGCGTGGCCGAGCAAGGCCGAAACCTCCTTGACCGGCGCTCCGTTCTTCAGAGTGAGCGACGCAAAGGCATGGCGTGCGTCGTGGAAGCGGAAACTTCCCTTCATCCCCACGAGCCGCGCAATATCGGCGAACTGTTTTGTGAACGTATCTGGCGGCCATGGCGTGCCGTCCTCATTGCAGAAGACGAGATCGTTCTCGACGTATGCATGCCCAAGGCGTTTGCGATCGTCGTCCTGGCGAGCCCTGTGCGCCTTCAACACTTCGACGACCTCGTTGGCAAGCGGTATTACTCGACGTGAGGACCTTGACTTTGTCTTCGCTTTTAGGCGAACTCCATATCGACGGGATTGCTCGAGCACGTGGGTGATAGCGAACACCCCACGCTGCAGATCGACGCTCCTTTTCCAACCAAGCGCCAGAATCTCAGAACGCCGCAGGCCAGTAAGCGCTGCGACGAGTACGGGCACTTCGAGCCGCGTGCCACGAGCGGCTTCGATGATCGTGCGAACGTGCTCTTCGCGCAACGGGGCGAGCTCACGTGAAACGCCGCCAGGTGACGGCACGCTCGAAGCGACGTTCTCCTTGACGGCGCGTAGTGTCTTCTTCCCATAGTTCAGTGCCGCATGCAGAATGCGGTGAATGTGAACGAGGGTCCGCGCTGATAGATCCTTCGCCCTGATTGCTGCGTATGCGTCGACGACGTGCTTCGGTTTGAGTTTCGCGAGAGGAATTTCTCCGATAGCCGGAATGATGTGACACCGAAGTTTCGACTCGTACCCTTCCCAGGTTTTTGCTGCGAGGCGGTGCTCGTTATCCTTGAGCCATGTGTTCAGGAGGTCGGCTACGGTGCGCTTGCGATTGTCCGTCCAAGTACCTTCGTCGATCTGACGAAGAATCTCGCGCGCAGATTCCTGCGCACCACTTTTTGACATCCTACCGATACGAACCCAACGTTGACGGCGCTTCTGGCCTTGCATGGTGGGCTCGTCGTACACAAGATACCAGGTCTTCGACTTGCCGCGCTGAGAAAGATGCCCTTCCATTTTATTGTGCCTCCGAAGGGCTGAAGGCAGCGGTCAGCGACGTCACTTCCACGTCAGGAGCGAATATCTTTGCCAACTCGCGCTTCGCAATCCGGATCCTACGCTTGCCCAGGTTTACGCTCGGGACAAAGCCCAACCGAGTCGCCTCGTACATTCCGTTGCGCGGAACGCGCACGAGACTCGCGGCTTCTTCAACCGTTAGGACGTCCGGCGCTGTTTCCCACGTCAGCCCGGGAGCGGGAGCGTCGTCCACAGACGATCGCCCCAGCCCATTTGGCTTTCGGGAGTCCGTGCTCGAGTGTTTCATGGTCCGTGTTAATCATATGCCGCTTCTTGTTTGGCTAAATGTTTACGGACCAATTGAAAAGTTAGGGATCCGGAGAACCCTCGCGCTTGTTGCGGTTATCTCCAAAATCACGTCTTACCAGGGCTTAACTTCCATAGCCAACTAGTCGCAGCGATTGCTGAATACTGCGGCGCGCAAGAGACCTAGCCTCTGCATCGTACGGACGAGCCACCCTGGCCGTTATAAAATCACCTACCAGTCGGTCTCCCTCACTACCGCGCATCCGGAGAGCGACGGTGTCCTCGTTAAGACTGTTCTTTAGATGATTTTCGAGTTCAACGCGCGCTTTTTCAGCTACTGCTTTCTTCGCGCCCCGGTTATGGTCGGTTCCCAGCGCCTCGATTTCATAGGAAAAGCCGAGTGGCACCCTTATTGTAGTAAACTCGAAGCGATTAAAACCACCATATAACGTCTGCTCACCGTTTCGATACTCGAATTCGACGTATCCGTTCCTAGCACGGTTTGTCTTGGCATCCGCAAATTTGGCGAGTATGCGGTCGACATCATCTTCCGTCAAGGGCTTTTTAGAATGATTACTCCAGAGAAATTCGCCGCTATCTTGCGTTGCGGTGGGATCGCCCAGTTCATCCTTAAGAGTGCGGGTAAGATCAGCGATGTCATTCTCATGAGCGATACGGACGATCAACTCGTCGTGTGAGCTTGTCCTCCGCGAGTCTCGCGGGGAATGGTGAAGCTCAGTATCGGCAAGATAGCGATTTAGATATCCGTCTAACCAGCTCTGAGCATTTTCGAGTAGCCTCCGGCTAGCAGCCCGCTGTCTTCGCGCGGCCTCAACGTCATCCAAGACCCACGACATATCACGAGGGATATGGAGCCAGGCAGTAGCGTCGGCATGGTGTATGTTATATCCGATTCTCGGCACTAGGATATGAAACGCCGCGAAGGTGACGAAACCGCCGTATGCACCGTTCGCATATAGCTGCCGGGACAGCTCGGCGGCATCACTATCGCGCACTTCCTTGGTGAGTCCCGACCAACTAACTCGCGTAGGCGTTCGGACCACGCCATCACCAAAAATGTGCTCAATGGCCTGAGTGATGGTATTGGCATCATCATGCTCACCGAGAGTTGCCCTTATGAAATTGTTCCATGTAATCATCGCTTTTTCTCCTTTTTCTCGAGAAGTCGGTGATCATGCCAGCTTCTCGTACATTCTATGCTGAACAAACGCTTTCGTGTTTTCCAATTCGCTTATCTAACTCACGCTGGTGAGACGCGTGGATCGCGCGGGTTTCACCGACCGTCCTTAGTTCCGTGCGTGCTCGTAGGAGGAAGCGCGTCAATGGCCGGCTGAGCGATTACTGCGCGTTGACCTCACGCAGGGCGATACGGGCCGCTGCGAGCAGCGGAGCTGACCGTCCGCGGCGTCGGACATCTTCAGGTGGCCTGGCGCTCTCTTCCGACAGCCCACAGTCCGCATCGACAAATGCCCCTAACTCCGGTGGCAGGTTCGGATCGCGCGCGATGGGTGCGTGTAGATACCGCTCCTCGGTCGGCGTAATGAGATTGATGTAGACCATCTCGCGACGGTCTGGCATTTCGCTCGGTCGCTTTCCTGGCGCGGGATTCGCCCACCATGCTGTTGCGATCAGACAGATTGCCTTGGCACGATGTTGCCTGATAAAATACGGCAACGCCTCAGTTCCGAAGATTTCCAAGGTTTCAGGGGATGCATAAAACTGTCTCACGCTCCCAGGGTTGACTATCGCGCCGTTGTGATCGACGAGCATGAGAGCCGCGACCCAATCACCCTCGGGCGTTTCCGGCGTAGTTGCTAGGACGTGCTCAAAGGCCGCGTTCGCGAGGCGGTCGAGGATGCCCGACTGCTGGTTGCCGGGGTCTCTTACTATCATTTAGCGCCTCCCCTTTTCTTGAGGGACGTTGCCGTCGTTCTCGTGTCCTGATCAGATGCTGGAATGTTTTCCGAAGGATTATCGCGCCCGGCGTCAGCGTTCAGCTCCCGCAGCACAGTGCGAGCCGCTTCAATGATGGGGCCGTGGAATATCGGGCTCTTACCATTTTCGCGTACCAAATCAACGAAATGTAAGAGCTTGCAGGAACCATCGGGCATTCGCAGTTTGCGGGCCATGAGGTGCCGTTCGTTGTCGGCCGCGATCGCCGAGATCATAACGACCTCCTGACGATCCGGCGATTGAGAGGGTCTCGTACCGGAGTCCGCGGATGCAGCGTACGCGTTGTTGACCGAGCACATGGCGATCGCTGCACGTTCCTTGATCCACGCTGGCAGCGTAAGCAGTGCGAAACGGTCGATCGCGGCGTCGTTCCCAAGGAATTGCGAAACGTCGCAGATGCTGATCATATCCTCGCGATCGGCGAGGAGCAGGAGGTCCGGGCATACGCCGTCCCAGGCCGTCGACATTGCCTCACGCACCATCTTGATCGCCCCTTCAACGAGGTCGTCGAGGAGAGACGTGTCTTGGTTGCTACTATTTATCACTGGTATTTCAGTCCGTTTCTTCTAATTTGGGACGGGCGGCATCGCCGCCGCTCCCCCATGTCTCGATTGTATGCAATTTTTGCAAATGTTTTAGCGGCCCAAGTGAAGTGTACGCAACTTCCCCGACATGAGGATCGACGTCGTCGTGTGCAATCGGCAACTCCATAGTGATTTGTTGGAGCGAATCAATTTAGGTGACCTATGCGCGGAGTGCGCGACAGCCGATTGCGTGCCCCCAACCGCCACGCCTCACGATGCTGATCCGACGATCGTCCCGAGCTGCTCGGCTAACACCGGCCAGGCGTAGCCGTGCTCCGAGACAAGCCTGCGCAACGTGTCGACCACGGAGCGGGGGTACTTACCTCCGCTCGCCGGCCGTTCGTATGCACACGCGCCCGTCGCGTCGCTGCAACGCCCCATGGTGCCGTGGAGTAGTTGAATAGTTCGCAGGACCGGCTTGCAAGCGCCGGGATCCAGCACGTGCCCATTGTCGCTGGCGCCGAAGCAGTCGTATGCGGCGTCATCGGGCTCGTCGATCAGCGGCTCGCCCATCAGCATGTTCAGCCAGGCGTCGCGCTCGCGTTCACGTCGCTGCCATTCCCGGTCGCGCTCATGCTCTTCCGGCGAACGTGGCCGGCGCGCGCGGTTCGCGAGCGACTCTTCGATCTCGGGGTAGACATACCGCTCGATCCGTAGGGTCGAGGGCTCTCGGCGCTGGAGCCAGTCGCAGATCGACTCGGCCTGGCCTTCCTCTAAGCCGCACGGGAAGAACGTAAATGAGTAGTTCTCCTCGAGCGTCGAGCGAAGCGTCGCGGGCGAATCGATCGTCACCGCCCCGATATCGGGATCGTCGTCCCATGCCGTTCCGTAATAGGCACCGGCGCCCCGAAAGACGACTTGGCCGTTGTCGTCGACATCGAAGAGCAGCTGATCATCCTCGGTGCCGACGATCAGTATTTTGACGTTATTCGTGTTCAAATTTCTTTTGCCTCACTTTTTCTTTGAATTTCTCGCGATTGAGCGATGCTCTACGCGAAGTAAACGCTACTATAGTATCGTTACAACACCGCGTCAAGGGGGTGAAAAAGATCTTTTTTGTATTGGATAAAATGAATTGAATTGATAATTTTCGCCGCTAGTGATCCGCAACATTCTCTTCCTATTGTTGTGTCGCTGCTGAACCAATAGCGAGCCCGCGCGATCAGCAATGCACAGCTGACCTTTAAACACTTGTAGACGCGACGGATTCTTATCGCCGGCAAAAATTCGCGCTTGACTCTTCCTGGGAGCGCGTGTATGATTCCGGCTGCAACGACTGCACGCGCAAAAGTTGACAAACACGCGCTAACGAATAGGGAAGAAAGCAAAACAAAGACTAAAATGAACGATCAAGAAAATGCTACGGCGCTCGCAGCCGATCTCAATAGCTTGTTCGGAAAGCGCTACCGGAGCCTCAGTGCATACGATCGCGCGTTGGCCCGCAGGTTGCGGCGCCACCGTATCGACCCCAACGTCGACCAGACGCAAGACATACGCCAAGTCGGCGGGGAATGGTGGGTGCGCTTTGATCCACGGCTCGGCAAGTGGCGAGCCGTGGAGTCACAAAATCGGCCGCCGCTCATTGCGTTCAGGTATCCCCAGATCACGCAAGCTTTCGAAGACGCCAAGCGTCAGGGCCTACGTATTGTTGGTATTGGGATCGGTGATGAGATCGTGCCCGTGAGAACCGTGGACAACGCCGAGGCCGAGTACGAAGTCGGAGTCACCGCCCCTTACCCAGAGACAAGCCATGGCGTCGCAGGAGATCAGGATGAAAGCTCGGGCTAGAGAGCAGCAGCCCGCTCACGCGATAACTGATCTCTTTGGACGAACCATAACCTACGATGAAGCGTGGGGGGCAGCGGCTTCGCTGCCATCGACGTGCACCTCGTGGAGAGACTGGGAGACTTGCCCAAAGTGCGTCGCGCTCGATGCGGTGGAGAGGTTGTATACGTCTCGGGCGCTGCAGAAGAGACTCAGCGAATGCACCGTACTCGACGTGGACGGGCAGGTGCTTTTTGAGCCGGGAGTCGAGAAGAAACCCCGCACTAGGAGGCGCCGGTGTTGACCATGCGAGGCCCGAACAAGATGCGCGTTGCATCGCGCGCTGCCGGTCTGTGCGATCGCTGTCACAAGGCGCCGGCGTATGACACGTGCACGAAGTGCGAGCCTTGCATGGTGCGCGAGAGAGCACGACGGGCAGAAAAGCGCCGGGAGGCCGAGCAGGTCGGAATGTGCGTGGTCTGCTTTAAGAGGCCGCAGGGGTCTTATTCCAAGAAATGCGACGAATGCTACGCCAAAGCGTCTCAGCATAATGTCGCCTACCGCAAGGCACTGCGCTGGCAGCAGGAGTTGAAGGCGCAGCAAAGTGGCAAGTGCGTGCAGTGCCTCGCGAACCCATGCGCTCCCAGAAGAAGACGGTGCCCGCAATGCTTAGAGCTCAATCGGAAGCGCGAGGAGAGGCTCGAGACGGCCGCCGGCATACGGCGGAACGCGATGAAGCCGCAAGGAGGCACGGCATGCGACCTATCCGCGAGGACGACGCGTTCACCTGTCGAAGCCGCGCGTGAAGGCGATGAAGCCGCGAGCACGGAGCTGCACTACGCGACCCAGTGGAATGCGAGGCTACACGGCATGTGCATCGCGTGTTTCGAAAACCCGTGCCGTCCGGGGCGAGTGCGATGTGACGGATGCTTGCAACGGGGGCGAGCCTTAAAAGAGCACCTGGAGCATCGCAAGCGTGGCGGTGACGCGATGAAGCCGCCTTCCGAGTAGAAGTCCTCGACAGCGCCGGCGATCAGGATGTCTTCTGTCTCAGCGTTGACGCTGATTCGCTTGCAGCGCTTCCATTCCCACGGCTCCTCGCGGGGTTGCCGATGATTACGTGTCGATAAGCTCGGCAAAGCAACTCACCACGCGTTTATCCAAACATTTCCCGACATACGATCGTCTATGGAGAGATTCCGAATGGCTGAGATCGCTCCGAAACAATCAAAGGGTACCGCGGCAGCCTCGTCGCGATGAGAACGAATCGGGCTCTACCTTATAAGAGAGTGATACCGAGGCCAGCGTGGAGCGCACGACGCTGCGAATGTTAGCACCGGCTGGGTGCAAGACCGTGCGAGGATGCTCTTTTTCAAACAAAGTGATTCCGACTGAGGCTCCTTCACCCATGGGTGAGTGCGGAGACGTTCGGGGAGCCGGTGTCCAAGCACACCCGCTTCAAGAGAGCCGCGAGGCTCGACCGTGTTGGGGAATGCAGCAACGCCAATCCAAGATTGGGAGACGAAAGGATTGAATCATCCGAGTAGATCTCGAAGGTCGCCTACCGAGCTGTAGGCGCATCGGCATCCATACCTTCCAGGGCGATTCCGATCGCTACTCGCTGCTACCCGTTCAGATGTCCACCGCAAAAGGCGGACAGAACCCTTCTCTTAGCGTGTCTAGCGCGCTCGAGGGGTTCTCTGTCTCCGCAAATCCTTAGCGTACCTCCTGACGCGATGACATTGCCCTGCTCACAAGACGAGGCCGACGTGGAGCACGACGAAAGCCACTGCATCAAGTTTGACCGGCAAAGCGTCGCCTTCGACTTAGCAGTTTCATCGCGTCTGCTCCGGCGTGGCCAGCCCGTTGCTCGGCGACATTCCCTTCGAATACTTCGACATACAATAACAGCACGTCGCCTCAACGGGAGAGACGTGGCATCGAGTAGCAAGCCTTCGCAACTAGCCGTTGCAACATTGATCCGCAGGTTCTCGATGCCGCCTGCGGATCACATTTATTTCGAGGGAGAATATGACCAGTGAATTTCAAAGAGCTAGTTCGTCTCGATGGGTACAAGACAATACAACTGCTGCGCATGGGCGTGCCGGTCGAGACGGTGGAGCGCGGGCTATCCCAAGAGACCGCTCAGGCACTATTAGATGCGGAAAAGCATCAATACGCGCAGCTTGGCTTTGAAAAGTACTACGGGAGGGCGCCGGCTTCGGAACTGCAGATTCTAACGCTGAAGACGTTCGGGCTAGACGGCCTTGAGCAGGCGACGAATGGCGAGTGCCGTGCGTTGCTGATGACCGTCTACGATGCGCTGGACGTTCCCATTTTCGTGAACGCCTTGGGCGCATACAACAAGGCTCGACTGGCTTGGAAGTCGGAGCCGTACCAGCGCCTCACCGACGGCCAGCGGGAGTCGTACTGCGCAAAGCTCGAGAACGCCACGGCCAAGAACGCGAAGTCCGAATCGGTCCCCGGCGATTTCTTCGACCTCACTTTGCCGGAAACGGCTCCGCCGCGGGGCGAGCGCACATTCCTCGCAGGGTTGTTGCGATTCCAGAACTCGTAGAGAGCTGGCCCCGAGCCGAGTGCCCACAGCGGTGTCTTCGCCTAGGCTCATGCTTTCCTGTCGTTACAGCAGGCCCTGAACAATGGTCCCAATGAACTGCGTTCCGTAAGCCTGCCTAGCCCCGGCTGGCCCGTCAACGATATGCAGTTTGAGCATTGGATGCGCTTCGCGCCGACGATGTCGCAGCGGCTCCGTCTTGACTCTACGACGATCATGCACGCGCACGACATCGTGTGCTCCGTGATGGGCACCGAGTGGCACGATGAGCAGGATCGGTCCCGCCGCAACCCCGCCACATCGATCGCGGACATTCATCCGCTTTACCTCGCGCTCCGAGGATCGACCGAGGCTTGCGTCGTTGAAGTCTTGCAACTGGCCGCCTACCTTTGCACCTTCCAAGGTGACCCCCGTTTAGGTGCGGCCATCGCGTCGCTGCGCGACGCCGGCAAGTACGGGCCGACCATCGTTGAACTCGACCTTGCGTGGAAGTTTCGTAACGCCGGCGCAACCGTCTTGCTCGCACCACTAACCCCAAACGGCATTGGCGACTTCGCTGCTGCCATCGATGGCGCGACACACATCATCGAGACAAGCGGTTTCCCGAGCGATCCACTAGGCAGCCCGGTCATGTCTTTCATGGCCGCAATGGAAAGTGCGTTTCGATCGGCGCTTAGGCGAATCGGCCATTCAGGCTTCGCCGCACTGGAGTTAGATGTGATTGAGGTTAGCGGCTCCATCCGCTCAGCGGCCTATGCGGCGATCCGGGAGGTAGTGAAGCTCTTCCTGGAGCACGGTTGTGCCGGTCGTGTGGAGCAACACTATGCTTTCGGCACCATAGCCGTGGGCGCGAATAGGCCCGGCCAAGGTCCCGATGCAGAAACAGAATGGACGATGTCCATTAGGAGTGGAGTCGCGCCGCTCTCACCGAGGAAAGCCCTTGGTGAAACCCGGTATCGCATTCAAGGTGACGGCACTTGGGTGCTTCTTTGCGATCGCTCGGTAGATCCCGACCCGTATGCGCGACTTCGGGCGAAGCTTAAGCGTGAGGCTCGTCAGCTCCGTGGGTGCGACAACGCCGTCGTCATCCTTGAGATGGAAGCGTTGGGGTTATCAGTCTTTGACGACGTCGACAAGCTTAAGGATGTTGCCCAGCAGTTCTTTCGCAACCATAGCAGTACCACGGCCGTCGCGATAATCGTGCGGCCAGAGAAGTTGAACGGTACGCGTGGAATCGCTGGGCATTACTTTACCGCGCACGAAGGCGCCCTTTCGCCGTCATTCTGGCAGCGCGTCCTTGATGTCGATGGGAAGGCGAACATCTTGGATGAGCTCGTGGCGATCGTGCGGTAAGTGCTCGCATGACCCTGAGAGATCACTTCGCACGCGTCCTTGGCGGCGGTGCCGACGGTCGCTTTGGCCGGCTCTGTTCGATCATTGTTGACGGTACTCCACTCGGAGATCACCGCACCAATGTGCAGAGGAACCGCGAGGAAGCGAAGCGCTTCGTCGAACTGCAGTGGGCGGCGATCGCACTCGTAGGGTGCGACGCCGACCTCCAGATCCGCGAGATCCGCTCGCTGGCGCCTCGTCACGGCGCGGCCACGCCGGATCTTGAAGCCGCGCTGCGTGATGATCGAACGGTCAGGCTGGAGCTCTCGCGCATCGTTTTCGGGTCGGAGAATCAACAGAACGCGTACTTCGCCACTATCGCCGGGGTCGCGCAGCAGACTCTCGAAAAGGTGCCTGCGTACGCGAACGCTGGAACGTTCCATTACCGCGTTTACGATCCGAATGGGACGAAAATCGGAAAGCGTGAGGCGCTCGCCGGAGCAGCGGAACTCGCCGCCTTCATTCAAGGCGAAGCTCGCCTCCAAAAGTGCTCCGCCAGCATGTACGCTCCTGATGCTGGACAATACCCGACGCTAAGTCGCCTTGGCGTACACGTATGCCATGACGAACCGGTTGGAACGGCGGTCAGCGTAATGTGGGACCCAATGACCGAACCGGCCGACGTGCCAGGTGCCCTCGACGTCTTCAATCGGATTCGCACTGAGAAGGCGGCAAAAGTCTCGGAATATTCGGACGGGGGCACTGTCCCCGTGTGGCTGGTCTTTGCCGCTCAATCTCTGAAACAAAAGTTCCTTGCACTGAGCTTGGTGAACCATCTCGCTGGCGTCAACATGGTCGACCCTGCGCCGTTTGAACGGGTCTTGGTCGGTTGCTACGCCGCCGGTGTGACCTTTCTCGAACCAGGAAAACCGCCGCGCTACACGAGCCTCACGACGACCGGGTGAATCTGCTGATCGCGGATGACGAAGGGTCCAATCCACTAAGGCTGGCTTAAGAAATGACAAAGAGACGAGATCACTAGAACTGGGTTCCGCCTTCATGGCCGGAGTGTTCCTCTGCTCTTTTGCGTTTGCTTCTCTAATCAACTCCCGCGCACTTAACGTCAACGCCCATGGGGTCTTACGCGAGGAGGTCGCCAATCGGGAATTCAGCATTGGTGTCGAATAAGTCGCGCGACGTCGGATGATCAGCAGGGAAAACGGAGTCGGAAAGTCCGCCACGCTCGTGCTACAAGCAAAACGGCGAGTCGAAAGCCTCCTTTGCAACGAAGACACAAGCAGAACGCGCCATGCCTCTAGCGATCAAGCGCTTAAAGCCGTACCGATGCGAGACGCACGGATGGCATATGGGACATCGCCCGAACTAACGGCTACACAACTCGATGGTAGCTCCGCGCGAGAGCGACGATTATGCTATCTCGCGTTCCCGTGCCGCCTTCGAAGTGAGCACCGATGCAGCGTTTCACCGTACGATCTCGAGCTCCGAGCTTAAGAGAGCCTCGAGGCTCCGCATCACCCCAGATAACGTCGATACTCCGCAGCCAAGCGTCTGACATCGGCTAGGCCGATCAGGACCTCCAGAATACCCGTTTCCGTGGCCGCTATGCCCTTCAGACGCAGGTCAGCCTTCAGGACTGCCAGCGTATGCTTAGCCTCCGGAGCGAGGTCGTAGGCCACCTTAACGGTGTTTTTCTTGCTAGCCATCAAGGCGAGTATACAACAGAACGCCTCTCTAGGGGTTGTCTTATCCTAGATTCCTAGGTATACTTTGTACAGTGCCGTCCGGGACTGTACACTAAGGAGGCCCCAATAGTCCGTCGTTGCCCTCAAATCACCCGCATCCGCCGCACCATTGGCTACTGCCGCGTCTCGACCGAAGACCAAGCTCGGGAAGGGGTTTCGCTGGCCGCCCAACAGGCAAAAATCGCTGCGTATTGCACGGCGGTGGAGTTCCCCGTCGCTGACTTCATCCACGACGCCGGTGAAAGCGCCAAGAGCCTTAAGCGGCCTGGAATCGCGACGATCCTCGAGGCCGTGCGTCGTGACGAGATCGAGCGGCTCGTCGTCGCGAAACTCGACCGGCTCACTCGCAACGTTCGTGACCTCTCGGACCTAATCGAACTCTGCGCGAAGCACGACGTCGCTCTCGTCTCGGTTGGAGAGACCCTCGACACCTCCTCGGCAGCAGGACGGATGGTTGTAAATATGCTCGGCGTCGTCGCCGCCTGGGAGCGGGAGGCAATCGCAGAGCGCACCGCAACGGCCTTGGCTCATATGCGTCGCGCTCGTTCCGTATACGGCTCGACTCCGTTCGGCTACGTCCGCAAGGGTGATTCTCTTGTTCCTCACGCCAAGGAGCAGCGCGCACTCCGCGATGCCATCATCATGGACCGTGCCGGCAAGTCATTTCGTGACATAGCAGCAATGCTCACGGCGCGCGGCGCAGTTCCAAAGCGCGGTAAGGCCTGGCACGCTTCTTCAGTGCGCGCAATGCTGCGCTCGCGCATCGCGACTGAAGGTACAGCATAACGAAGCATCGCGCCGCCGTGTTCTGAGTGACCCTCGTGGGTCGTAGCTTTCCGGTGCCTGATGGCGACGATAGGCTTCGCCGAGGGATACTACATAAGAGGCTTCAAACGTCCGGTCCCCGGCGCGGGGTGGGTCAGTGACGCAAGCGGATGTTGATACGGTATAAGCGGCCAAAAACGCAATCGCCCTCGGAGGCGTCGAGTGCCGCACGCGAGAAGCAGCCATACGTGCGCACGCGTACGGCGAGGATTGGTTTGATCGCCCTCGCTGTTGCCATCAGCGCTTCTAGCGCCTATGCCAGCCAGGCCGGAGACGACGCATTTAGACATGTGCTCCATGTGGGAATGACCCGGGCTGACATCGAGCGCGCCGCCGGATGGTATGGTGGATGCGTTTCTGGAACCGCCTGTTACGTTGGTGAACAGGTGTCGAGGGACGTGCTGCAGGTCCTGTTCCTCGATTCACAATGGGCGCATGCTTGCAGCGTGAACTCCTTTTACAAGATATATGTTCTGCACCTCGATCCCAGTGGGCACCTGCACTCGTGGACGAGCCGCACAGGATTTGCTATTGCTGATTTCATTGCTGGGCGAAGTTGTTACCCACAGCGGTCGATCCGGAGTCGATCATCGGCTCGAACAATAGAGATGATACGAAAACAAGCCACGCCTATCCCGATGGCTACACCCAGCGAAAGGCCCCCCTTCTAGACGACGTATAAGCGCTCAAAACGTCCGGTTCCGGGCGCGGGGGGTTGAAGTCTCATTGTTGCAAGAAGCCGGCCGCCTCCCGAGTGACTACGAATTGGCTAAAAGTGTGACCCGAAGCTGTTGCTTGCTGCATATCTAACGGCACGCCCGCCTTTGCAATGTTCGCGATTGTTTGAGATGCGTGCTCCCGATCCTGAGCTACGGCTAATATTTTTGGTTTATAGTTCAAGCCGTTCTTTAGCATTTCGAGAAACGGCTTTTCAGTGGCGCGCCAGCCGATCGATAAAATCTTGGTAACGGTAGGAATACATGATTCTAATACTGTTAGGTGATCTGCCGGGCATTCGAAGTCGCGCTTATTCTCGACAGGAATCGCGATCGCGGGATATTTTACATTTCTCGGGTCGATCTGCCGTATGACGGAATCTGATGGGATGGAACGGTCTAGCACGTAGGTATCGCTCACCGCTAAATCTGCAGCCCTTTCGATTAGTATGTTGATGCCAGCATCGTCTCCCATAACCCAAGGCGGTAGACCCTCATCCTGCACGGTTACTGCTCTCACCCAATTGACAGAGCCATGGAGTTTAAAGAGCTTATATGGCTTGTTACCTGTATAGTCGGCCAGCTCTTTCATAGCTACGCGGATCGATTCCAGGCCTCGCTCAATGAGCAAGTCGTAGTTGAAGGTGACGATGCAAACGCCTTGCTGTGGACGACCGTGTTGCTCGATTTGATCAAATAGGGTCTTATGATTGAGAATGCCTCGTGAGTCGCTCAGCCATTGGTCAGTACATAGCGCTAACGTCACCCGGAGGTACCAGCGAATCGCCGCAAGTTGCGAAAATCGTGCTCTATGACCTTCGGCTTCGTTTTGTAGAGCTTCAAGCGCCTGTTCGACGGTTTGCGACTTGCGGTAGCGCAGGTACGGAACGATTGGAAGACAGGCGGGGAATCGCCGCATAATTTCCGCGAATAGCGGGCGATTGTCGAAAAGCTGGTCTGCGAGTGGCGGCCGAAACTCCTCGGCGCTTGCGTTCCCTCTTGCCGGTCGCGTAGGGTCTGAATCGAACGACGCCCCAGCACCGAAGACGACCATCAGCACCGCTGGGGATGATCCTTATGTTGTAGCACGGAGCTTCAGACCGCCGCTACTTAAGGAGCGGACCCAAGAGGGTACCAACATGATGGACCAATTGAGTCGCACCTTCGACTGTCGCTGCAGCGCGGAGTGACGCCCATGCGGCGGCGATCACGCCAGCGTTCGGTGCTGGCTTGGCTAGTTGAGCCTGTATGGTTTCGATATCAGCCGCCGCCTCCATCTTCTCGCCCTCCGGCAGGTTGGAGGCGACGATGATCTCACGTAGGTCAAGGAGTCCCTTCCCGAGGTCTTTGAATCGCGCATTAACGACATTGCCGTCACCGAGAGTTATTATGTTTTCACCGGTCGCCTCTATCTTTATGCCGTGAAACCGTGGCATTGTGAACTCCCCCGGACCTTCGATCTTGTCGATTCCGGACGCGGTGATTTGATAAAATGTGGTTGTGGACGGGATCAGGGTCCCGCCCCTAGCCACTACCTGTTTGGAGACGGCTCTTTCTTCGATCCAGCCCTGGCTAATCAAGTATGTTAGGTTGCTTTGAACCTGCTGTTGCGTGAGGCCATGGTCGGCCTTCAACTGGGCTTTAACGTCACTGATCTTAATGGCTGATCCGCGCTTGCCCATTCCGCTCGTTGTGTTCGCGTTGCGGTCGTAAAAGTAGCGAAGGATGATGGATCGCACTTCGTTATTAGTAGGCTCGAACTTCGGAGCTCGGCTACGTCGCGCCACGTTCCCTCCGCTGAGCGATGCGATAGTGACGCATTTGTGCCGCTTTCCGCGCCCGCATTTCGTCTGGCGTCAACCCTAAAGCCCTCCTACGATTGCTTTCCGCCAGCTTCGCGCCGCGCTTCTTCGCTGCCTCGCCGCCGTGCCCGAGATCGAGTCCCGCCCGGCGCATTTCGGCGAGCCTGGCATGTGCCTTCTCGATGGGTTTTCGCTGCTGGGCGTTCGATCCCCAAACCATCATTGCTTACGACGCCGCGTCAAGGCAATGATACTGAACACGCAGGCGAATAGGCCGAAAATAATGGCCAGCGAATTCGAGAACTGTAGCGCATCAGGATGGTACGAACGCCATGTGTAGATTGCCGGCCCGATCAAATACACTGCATAGCCTATCCAGAACGCCAAGAGCCATTGTCGAGAGCGAGGGCTCATGGCAATCCGCCGCGATGTGGTCCCCTCACAAAACCTTTAGCTGGCAATGGCAAGTAATCCACACTCGAAGGCATCGTATGAGGCAAACGCTGAGCTTTGCTTTCGAAGGTTTTGCAAAAACTGCGCAGCAGCCTGGTCGTGCTTTTGCGATAGTCCCAGGCTGTCAAGAACTTCTTGATTGAAGTCGCTCGGCGGCTCATCAGCCTGGAATTCAGAAAGATGACGCGCCACATCGGCAAGGGTCGCAATCGCTTGACCAAGCCTAACGCTACCGTACGCCTCGGGGCCACGTACGCTCAACGCTTCTTGCAGTTTCCTACGCCCGTCATTCGCCCGAATCAGCTTGGCAGTAACCAAAAACCGGGACAAGGCGTAATCGAGTATCACTACAAGTGCGTTCGCACAGTCCTGGGACATCCACTGCGCGGCAGTTACCTCTTCGCTCCCAACGGCCTGTCCCTGCACGAAAGTCAAGTTATGCAGCGTAGTCTCAAAGAGATATTGAAGCAAAGGGCGTCTTGCGATGATGCTTGCCCTGAAGCTAGCCGCTTCAGTGGTTCCGGTGGGCGTCATTTCTGTACCTCCCCATCCGCCCCGCTTTCCGCGCGCGCGCATCTCGTGAGGCGATAGCCCAAGGCTGCGTTTTCTTATTGCTCTCGGCCAGCTTCGCGCCCCTCTTCTTCGCTGCCTCGCCGCTATTTCCGGGACTCAGGCCCACCGCCCGCATCTCCGCAAGAGGCTCAGCGCAGAATGCATTGAGATTCAAGCTGCCAGCGCGCAGGATCGAGCAAGTGCATGTATGATGCCATCGAATGACGACAGGCGACGCTCGGGTGCACACTCGCATCAAGGAGCCTCTGTTCTGTGTTGACGTGAACAAATCCAAAGACGTCCGGCGGAATATTCGGAACGAGATCATGTTCGTTCACGATTCTCCATGTCGTAATGCCCGGCAGTTGGTCATAAATCTGAGCGAAGGCATGATCTCCGACACGTGGCGACCCAAATGTGTAGACTAGAGGCGTGCTCAGCAAATTGCGCCGCACGTTCTCCATAACATAGAGCGTGACCAAGGCTGCACCAAGGCTGTGACCAGCCACGGTTACCCGGTGCGTCGCTGCTAGCTGATCGGCTGTGGCGCCAGCGTGTGAAGCAATCGCGGCTGCTACCTGCTGGGCGAAGGTGTACTCCTCTACGACGCTGGCTCTGTGTGGGTCCCAGCCCTGCGGAACCACCCGTATGGTCTTGTATATTTCTCCGAATCCCTTTTCGATGCTGCCGCACTCATTGAATCCTGGAAATGGAACAAGACCGATGTGAAAGTCGTCTAGCCACTCTGTAGCGCCAGTTGTCCCGCGCATCGCTACTGTTAGCGCCGGAGTAAAATTGACCCACCCCGCCGGTTGAAAATTGACCCACCTGACCCGATCGCGAACTGCTGTTCGCGATGTTAAACAAGGAGATTCAGGTGGAAGTCGACGTCCTGCACCGACAGGGCAAGAGTATCCGGGCGATTGAGCGGGAGACCGGCGTCGCCCGCAACACCATCCGCTCGATTTTGCGCGGCGAGCACGATGGTTGCTACGGTCCGCGAACGGCGCGCCCGACAAAACTCGACCCGTTTAAGCCCTACCTGCGGGAGCGCCTAGAGGCTGCCGGTGAGATTCACCTACCAGCGACGGTCTTGATGCGCGAGATCCGCGCTCATGGCTACGACGGCGGCGTTACGCAGCTCAAGGAACACCTGCGTGAGATCCGGCCGGCGCCGCCACCCGAACCGATCGTGCGCTTCGAGACCAAGCCTGGCTCGCAGTTGCAAATCGACTTCGTGGTCTTCCGGCGTGGAGCACTGCCGCTGCGAGCGTTCACCGCGGAACTGGGATACTCGCGCTATGCGTACGTGGAGTTTACCGACAACGAGCGTAGCGAAACGCTCATTGCGTGCCTCGAGCGCGCACTTCAGCATTTCGGCGGCGTTCCGGGACATGTTCTGTGCGACAATCCCAAGACGATCGTCGTCAAACGCGATGCCTATGGCGAGGGAGTGCACCGTTACCATGCCGCCTGCCTCGACTTCACGAAGCACTGCGGCGTTGCGATCAGGTTGTGCGCGCCGTACCGAGCGCAGACCAAAGGGAAAGTCGAGCGATTCCACCGCTACCTGCGCGAATCGTTCTTCAATCCGCTTCAAGCAGGGCAGGCTGATCTCGTCGACGTCGCGCAGGCAAACCGAGAAGTGCAGCCCTGGCTGCAGGATGTCGCCAACTGCCGCATCCACGCCACGCTCAAGGAGCGCCCGGTCGATCGATTCGCGACCGAGCGCGAGGCGCTGCGGCCATTACCGCTGCCGTACGCCGGTCAGTGTCAGCGCTTCGTAATCAAGGCAGCGACGCAGATTGCCGTTCCAACGCCGATCGAATCGCTTCAGCATCCGCTCTCGGTCTACGAGTTGGCAGCCCAAGAGATCGGTGCATGATGGAGCTCGAACGCATCGACGACCTTTGTCAGCGGCTCGCGCTGGGGACGATGGCGACGCATCTGGCGCACGTTGCGGAAGAGGCGGTACGCAGGGAATGGAGTTACCAGGAGTTCTTCGAGCGCATGCTGCAGGCCGAACATCGCGAGCGACAGGAACGCAGCCGTATCCTCCTCACAAAGATCGCCGGGTTTCCAACGATCAAGACCCTCGAGCAGTACGATTTCACCTTCGCTACCGGCGCCCCGAAATCGCTGCTCAACGAGCTGGCTTCACTGGCGTTCATCGAGCGCGCCGAAAACGTTGTGCTGCTCGGGCCCAGCGGCGTTGGCAAAACGCATCTGGCGATCGCACTCGGATATAAAGCCACGCAATCCGGCATCAAGACCCGCTTCGTTTCGGCCGCCGACCTGATGCTGCAGCTCGCGGCAGCGTACCGGCTAGGACGCCTCAAGCAATACCTCCGACGCGGGATCCAGGCACCGCGGTTGCTCATCATCGACGAGGTTGGTTACCTCCCGTTCTCACGGGAGGAAGCCAACCATTTCTTCCAAGCGATTGCGCAGCGCTACGAACACGGCTCGATCATCATCACCAGTAACCTTCCGTTCACGCAATGGGACACCACCTTCGCCGGCGACGCGACGATGACGGCAGCCATGCTGGATCGCCTCCTCCATCACGCGCACGTCGGGATGATCACCGGCGAGAGCTACCGGCTGCGCGAACGCAAGAAGGCGGGAATCAAACTTCCCGCAGCCAAATCCGCACCCAAGGTGGGTCAAAATTAAACCGGCGATATCGGGGCAAACCGGGTCACTTTTCAGCCGACGTTAACAGCCACAATGCTATTTGTCTTTTCATCGTTGGTCGCTATGAATCCGTAGAACTCCATCATCGACTTCCACGGCAGGAAATCGTTCATGATGATGTACGAGTGAACGGTGTAACCTTGGGGGACGCCAACTGGATTGGGGGTCAGTCCGCCCTTGCCCCCGTTGTACATCCTAGCCGCAGCAACGATGAACTCCCCAGCGTTCGCTGCTTGGATCGGATCGAAAGGCATAAGGCCCCACCTCTAGCTCAAGAAGTTCAGACGCGCTAGCTTCCCGCGCGGTGCGCCATATTCCCACCGCACGACACGGCACGACTGTCGCGCACAAGATTATACGGGCACCGTCGCGCCGGCCGTGATCGAACGTCGCCGTGAGCACCCACCCCCACTACCATACCCTCAGAAAGTAGGCTGGGGTAAATGACAGGCCCCACTTCCACACGTTTATATATTGCAACGCTCTTTTTTAATAAGGGCACCGATATTTTCATTGAGCCGCGTACCGTGCCGACGAAGGCTTTCGGGAGTCTCTTCATGAGTTTTCCTCCCCGCTCTTGGTGCCGCCAAAAAATTGCATAGCTCCAGCATCAACTATCATACGGGCATCTCTTAGAACAGCCTCAAGGTCTTCGCGATTCAGATGTGTCTCACACGTGAAGTTTATACTTCGAGCGTCAATGGATGGAATGACCTTGAGGAACCACGTCCGCGCTTCAACATCCGCGACGCGGCGGCGTAAGGGAAGCTCTTCGACGTCGTCCGGGAGCCGGTAATCCAACCCCAGAATAAGCTTTTCAGGCGCCGTGGCATACCAGTGGATGCTATAGCGGCGACCGTCAACCTCGATGCCAATGGCGTGATGGTCGCCTTCATCATGCCGCTTTCGAATCGTCCAGCCGAGCTGCTCGGCGGCACGGCACAGTTGCTCTACTGCCGATGGCCCCAGGACTTCCTCGCGGTTCATCTTGATGACCGGAGATGCGTCTAGGGCTCTACGGCCCTGCTCGAGATGATCCGTAGTTTTCACTCCTTCTCGGCCGTATTCTACCGGCCGTTCGATTCTGGACATACGTAATGGATACGCAGCTACCTGTTGTCGCTTGAGGTAAAGCGCAGCAACGCTGTGCTGACTCGCAGAATTGAAAAGAACCACCAGTGCCTGAGGGTTCTTGTTCGTCCGATGTTGCTTTACGCGGTCACGTTCACATTAAATTGTACTAAGCAGTTGGCGGTTTGTCAAGCTGCGCAGGCAGCGACTGCGACTCTGCCAGCCCACGCCCCGTTCAAGATTCAGCTTGACCGGAAGCTAAGTGTACACGAGCACCGAACCCCGTGACTTCCATGAGCCTCTTGAGGGACTCAGTGATTTCAGGGCCGGACTGCAAGATTTCAGCTTGCTTATCAAAGTGGTACGAGACGAATCGGACCTTTGCTCCATCCATGCGATTGTAAAAATAGCACGCATTCTGAGCGTTCTCCGGTGGAGGTCCGATTACGACCAATGGAGCGAGTGGAACAGCAGTGTTAGAGTCATAAGCAAAAATGAACAACCGGCCATAGTCCACCGGGTTCCGAGTCGTAACTTGCACTTTCTTAAAAGGCGTCGATCTTCCCATCACATTCTCCGCTTCATACTCGTACAAGCCGTTCCTAATTCGCGCGGCTCCCGCTCTTAGAAGAGCATATCTCTGCCATATGTCGCCTATGCTGCCGCGAACCACCGCTAAGGAACTCTCAAGTAATACGCGCCGGTTCTTCGCCTCTTCCTGCCCAACGATCCCGCCGTGTCCAACAGTTCTGTTTCGAATGTTGTTCGCGTTCTGGAGTTGCTCAATGATCTCGCTTGCAAATAGTGAGTTCAATATTTCTTCGTCCCGCGTCCCGAAACCGACGCTGAGCGCAGCCTTACCGTCGTCATCGCCGTTGAGAAGAGTTCTGCCAAACTTGGCAAGTCGCCCCGCCAGTTCCATTCATGTACCAAAAGTACTCTGTTCAAATGAAGTTCTAAACGGCTTGTCCTTTCGCAGCGGGAATCGCCCATCATTCCGCAGTGCGGGAGTATTGTACATAGCGCTCCACATGATGATGGCGTAGAATTCAACGAGAGCTTCAAAAAAGTGAAGAAGGTGCTCGTAACGCTGCTTGTCATCATCGTGACCCACGCTATTGTAAGTCCAAAGAATCGAGGCCAGCGGGAAAGGCAGCCGGTCCATCCAGGAAAGTAGCGTGTCTTCGTTGTTTACTTTTTCTAGCTGCATGGTAAGTTTTCTAATCGCGCGCGGATCGTCCCACACACTACTGCGCAAAGTGCTCAGTTCGCTCATGAGATTGGACGCCTTCGAGTCTGCTTGTATGCACTGTAATTGCGTGTTGATGTCAACGAGATACACGGTGCAATGTTGCAATGCTTTCTTCGTAACGTGCTGAATCGTAGCTCCCGACTTCAACCCCTCCAGGGTGATGCGTCCCAAGGCCGAGTTGAAGTAACCGGCGACGTACGGCGCTAATGCCTTTTCGGGATCTAGCACGATCTGGGCATAGTTATGCGCCTTAAGCGAAAGCTCGTTGCGCGAGGTACGCGCAGGACTAGTTCCTATGAGCGGCAGGTAGATAGCGTTGTCCTTGTCGAGAAACGTTTGTGGATCTTTGGACCTAGTAAGATTGATCTCGCTACTGATGTCTGACATCGGCACCGGCTTAGCCCCCATGCGGAGCGCGAGCTGCTCAGCGCGTTGCTTTGCGTCGATTTCCTGATAGCTGGAAAAGTCAACGAGCCTTGTGATATAGCCCGTAGAAAGGTCGTCGCTGCTCCTTCGTGCGAGGAGATTGTTGACTATCTCTTCGTTGTGCTGGTGAGAGTGACTGATCTCAGCGATGAACAAGTCCGCATGGGCGTGACGCTCAATGATGACGAGATAACTATCAATACTAGTGCCCGCGAAGAAGCCGTTGGGAACATGGACGAGCGCTGACAAGTTCAGGCCCAAGGGGTCGAGCACCGCTCGAAGGCTTTCCGGGTTTTGTCTGAAGATTGCAGATCGAGGCAGCACGAATGCGCCGATGCCATCTTGTGTTAGATGCGCGGCGCATGACTTTGCTACGAGGAGATTTCCGTAATCGGCCCGCACGAGGACGCCGTTCAGCAGAAGACTGTCATTACGGCCCTTGTATCCCCAGGGCGGGCAACTCACAATAAGCTCGAACTCGCCTACTTCGTCCAGCTTACTCAGGGGATCGCCGATCAACCAGCGCAGCCGCCCGTCAGCGTCGATTATCTTGCCGACTTCCGCGTCGCTGGCGTGCATAGTAATCGCTACGGCATCTTGCAGCTTGACGGCGTCAGCGACGGGAAGAACGATGTGTCCAATGCTGGCCCATGGGTCGAGTACGCTTCTTGGGCTCCGGCTACGTGCAAGATACTTGAGCGTATCGACCAAAGACTCGTCCGGGGTAAGTGGAGCTAGGCCACCCAGAGCCCAAGCGAAATCACGGACAGCGCGGATATCTATTGGGATCCCGTGCTGTTTCGCTGCGTTGACCAGTGCCGTGAGATCGAGACTTTGAGATCTTCGGAGTTCGTTTGCCAGATCCCACAATTCCGAACGAGATGACATAGTTCTAGTCCCTTACCGAAAGAGTGATGTCGAAGGTCGCTTGCCGGGAAGGCTTGACCTCAGAGCCAGTGCCTGTTAATCGTTTCAGGACCGCATAAAAGTCCTGGCCCAACCGCTAGAGAACATGAACCCCACTATGCGTCTAATCCCTGAGACGTCGACTTTTGGCTTTCTCGACCATTTCCTGGAATGGTGGCTTGGCGCAAGCCAGGTGTGCTCATAATCATGCAAAGCGCGTGCGGGATATGGAGCACTTCTAATGCTACCTTCTTGTACTTCGCCAATAAAGTGCGACCGATAACGGCGCTCTTTCTACGAGATTATCTGGGGTGGCCTCTGGAATGATCGCGGCAGCAGGCATTAGCACGTGGTGGTAGCGCCTTTTCTGCGGCGCAGAAATCGCAATCGAAGCTGATGAGGAAGCCTCTTTTGACCGAACCGTTTAGCGATGTAATGATGCGCGGCGCTGGACGTCTTTGCATTAGCAGCCCGGAGGGCGGTTATCAATCGGCGAATTGCGCGGTTGATATAGATATTTTTGGAAGCCGACAAACATCTGTCGAATCACTTTCGGATCACCGAGGGCTCTTGTTGCATCCTGAATCGTATTGTTGTATTTGAGCTTAAGCAACGGGGAAAGCTTCTCGGTGTCCAGCTCTTCCACACCCTCGCGCACGTACTGTGCTAGGACGAAATCGAGAAACGCCTGCTGCTTTTCGGTAAACGTCGCAGCTATATCGGCGTGCGCCTGCGTTGCTCGATCCTCGCGCGTCTCAGTCGGTAGGGCGAACGCAACATAGCCGAGTACATCGAAGAGATCGCTCTTCTCGGCATCGATAATATGCTGCATCTCGGCGAGCTGGTCTTTCCCGAAGCCCTTTTCCGCAAGACGTTCGATAAGCACCCTACGGGTCATAGGGTCGCTCCATATCTCTCGCAGCTCTGCCTCATTCTTGAAGAACTCGGGAAGCGCACCAAACAGGCTCTCCAAGAATTGCTGCGCGGACATTGGCTTGCCGTCTGTGCTCCAAAAACTGGTTGAGACCATGCTTTGTATCTGTCGGACTTTGCCGTCGCCCAATGCTATGGTCACCTTTTGCCTGGGCTCGTACTCCCGTGGCTCGCGGGGGCCACCTGGATCACCCCCGCCGGTTCCTCCGGGGCCGTTGCCGCCCTTGTCGGTTGTCTCGTCTTCTGGTTCGCCGTCCCAGGTCGGGTCATTGAAATGCTGGTGGGCCTTCACGAAGTCGTAGATCGTGAAATAGTCTTTGCCGTCGTAGAGGCGAGTGCCGCGTCCGATAATCTGCTTGAACTCGATCATCGAATTGATGGGCCGCATCAGTACAATATTGCGAATATTTCGAGCATTGACGCCTGTTGAAAGTTTTTGGGACGTTGTCAGGACGGTGGGGATCGTCTTTTCGTTGTCTTGAAACGCTCGTAGAAATTCCTCACCAAGCTCACCGTCATTTGCGGTAACACGGACGCAATAGTTCGGATCGGTGCTCGTCTTGTATTGATTGATGAGATCGCGGACTGCTAGAGCGTGGTTCTGGGTAGCACAGAAGACCAATGTCTTTTCTCGTTGGTCAACCATATCCATGAACTGCTTGACTCGGTAGGCCTCGCGCTCCTTAATCTCGATGATCTTGTTGAAGTCGGCTTCGGTGTACCGCTTCCCGGCTTCGACTTCGCCTTCAACGATATTGTCATCTGGAGTATAGACGTATTCATCGAGCGTCGTGGAAATCTGTCGCAGCTTGAACGGTGTCAGAAAGCCGTCGTTGATGCCTTGCTTGAGCGAGTAGACATAAACGGGCTCCCCGAAGTAAGCGTAAGTATCCACATTGTCTTTGCGCTTCGGTGTAGCGGTAAGGCCAAGCTGTACGGCAGGCTCGAAGTACTCGAGAATGGCTCGCCACGTGCCCTCGTCGTTCGCACCGCCTCGATGACATTCGTCGATGACAATGAAGTCAAAAAAGTCAGGTGAATATTCCCCAAAGTAAGGGCTCGGTTTCCCGTCCTTGGGTGGCCCGCTCATGAACGTCTGAAAGATAGTAAAGAAGATGCTGCCGTTCTTCGGCACCCGTCCCTTCTTGCGAATGTCTTCGGGACTTATCCGAACAAGTGCATCCTCGGCGAAGGTGGAAAAGTCGTTGAACGCCTGGTTAGCTAGGAAGTTTCGATCTGCGAGAAACAGCACCCGAGGTCTACGTTGCTGGCCTCCTTGCAGTGTCCACCGGCTTTGAAAGAGCTTCCATGCGATCTGGAAGGCAATCATCGTCTTTCCGGTGCCGGTTGCAAGCGTTAGGAGAATCCGCTTTTTGCCGTCTGCAATGGCCTCAAGGACGTTATTGACGGAGATGTCCTGATAGTAACGGGGAGCCCAGCTGCCGCCCCGATCCTCAAAGGGAACGGCGGCGAATCGGTCTCTCCATTCGTTCTGCTTGGCAAAGACGATGTTCCAAAGCTCGTCGGGACTCAGATACCCCGTAACGTCGCCCTCCTTGCCGGTGCCCATGTCTACGCGATAAACCTTCTGGCCGTTCGAGGCGTACGCGAAGCGGGCATCGAGCATGCCCGCGTATTTTTTGGCCTGTCCTAAGCCCTCGGTATAATGGGAGTCCCATCGCTTCGCTTCAACGACGGCAAGCATGTGGTTCCGGTAGACCAGAACGTAATCGGCGATCTCAGGTTTGCTGCGCTTGCCGTGGCCCTGGAGACGACCCTGGGTGATGTGGTACTCCCGCATTACGCGAGTACCCTCAACGATGCCCCATCCTGCGGCTTTCAGCGCAGGGTCAATGTGGTCGGCGCGAGTTTCGGCTTCGTTCAGGGGGCGATCCACTAAAGTTCACCGCTGAATGCGGTGTTAAGGAGAGATTGCTTCAGTTCGTCCAGGCCCTTGGATTTTCGTGAATACGATAGACGAAGCGCCCCAGAGGCTACGGCAAACTCTTCAACTTGTGCGACTATCCTATCTTGAATTCTTTCCGAAGGGATAGGCACGCTGACGCTTCTTAAGGACCCCAGATTAATTACCTGTTGAACAGAGCCCGAATGACGAAGTAGCAACGAAGCACGACCCACTTTTGATTGTAAAAAGCATCTGACAAACTCTGCTCGTACATGCCCGTCAAGCACAATTAGCCCGACCTGCCGGGCGATGTTTGCCCCACTAAGGCTTTTCGGCACGACAGCTACCTGACCCGGTTGACCGACAAGCGAGATCAATAGTTCACCACCGCTGAGTAGAGTTCGTTTGTATTGCTTCGAAACGCTGTTTGTTATCGTTCTAAGCTGACCGGTCAAAATACATCCATTCGCGATGTCACCTCCCCGTATAAATGGCACGGTCCCCTCGGGACCAGGTTTTACTACGCCGTATGTAATGGGTGCACGGGTAAGACCTGATAGTGGTGCCTTGGCAACGCCGGTGACATGAAGCTCCTCGAAAAGCGCATCTAGTTTGCTCTGAAACAGCTCTTGAGCATTTGCGATGTTCTTCCCGGTGTTGGCGTTGGCAATCGCGATACTCCCAAATGCCTTATCGAGAATGCCAACTATACGCTGCTGTTCCGGTAAAGGCGGGAGTGGAATGTGGAGCTGTGTATACGCATTTGTGTTTAGGTTTCGTATTCCAGTTGAGTGACTTTGCATCGATTCCGTGATGCCAGTCGAATAAAGCCAGCACAAATATTTATGCAGGAAGCGGAAGTCTAGGATGGCTTTGTCTATTACCCGTATCGCAGACGTGAAGTTGCTGAACGAGAACTGACCGCTCCGTTTATCAAAAATGGCAACTCTTCCAACGGGCTGCTTAGGGCCTCCCCCCGATTTTTCTAGAATCAGATCGCCGTATTCCAAGCGGCGCTTACGAAACTTTGATTCCTCTACCTCCAGATAAGCAATGTCGGAATCGTCTAGCGAGCCATCATTCCCGAAGTTAGTGCTTCGAATCACCCCGACAGTCACGAAAGGCGGCTTCTCGCCCTTCCATAAGCCGTTCAAAAAGACGCAAGTGTCTTTAAGCCGACGTTCTTTCCATTTAGACTTCATAGTAGCGCTTCAAGGCCCTTCAACAGATCGAGCGTGTCTGCATCCAATGCTCGAAGTTCAATGAGGATGTCTTGCGGGCTTCGCAACGCTTCCTCGTCTCCTTCATTGGGGTTCTTCACCGATAGATCGCATGTCGCTTTGTCGAGCTTCGAAATATCGACAGACCAAGACTTCGGAGAATCCGCAAAGGCCTTCTGCAGCTCGACAAACTCTTTTAGGTCGTCATCATTGAGCGGGTTGGTCTTCCCCATGTTACGCCCAGGGTTTAGCTGATAGTACCAGACCTTACGTGTCGGAGCGCCCTTATCGAAGAAAAGCACCACGGTTTTAACGCCTGCTCCTTGGAAAGCACCGCCTGGCAAATCGAGAACGGTGTGTAAGTTGCACGTTTCGAGAAGCTGCTTGCGGAGGTTCATGGCGTCGCCGTTCGAGAGGAACGTATTCTTGATGACAAGACCAGCTCTGCCCCCCGCTTTGAGGCTCTTGATGAAATGTTGCAGGAAGAGATAGGCGGTCTCACCTGAACGGATCGGAAAGTTCTGTTGAACCTCTTTACGCTCTTTACCGCCGAAGGGCGGGTTCGTCATCACGATATCGAAGCGATCTTTCTCCTGAATGTCCATGATGTTTTCGGTAAGCGTGTTCGTGTGAACGACGTTCGGGGCTTCGATGCCGTGGAGAATCATGTTCATGATTCCGACGACATAGGCGAGGCTTTTCTTTTCTTTGCCGTAAAACGTGCGCTCTTGAAGCGTTCGCAAATCTTTCGTTGTAGGTTTTGGTTGCTTGCTCAGGTAGTCAAACGCCTCGCAAAGAAAGCCGCCCGATCCGAGAGCGCCGTCGTAGATCCGCTGACCGATCTCGGGCTTCACGACCTTAATGATTGCTCGAATGAGGGGACGCGGTGTGTAGTACTCCCCTCCGTTGCGGCCCGCATTGCCCATTCGTTGCAGTTTCGCTTCGTACAGGTGCGACAGCTCGTGCTTCTCAGTCTGCGAGCCGAAGCGAAGTACATCGATCTCATCGATAACGTCGCGAAGATTGTAACCGCTCTGGAACTTGTTTCTCACCTCGCCGAAGATTTCACCGATCTTGTACTCGATGGTGTTGGGTCCGGTGGCGCGCGTCTTGAATCCGTGGAGATACGGGAAGAGCTTAGCATTCACGAAGTCGCGTAGATCATCGCCGGTCAGCGCGCGATTGTGGTCAATCTCCCCGCTCTTGTCCTTTGGCGCGGCCCAGGTTTCCCAACGATATTTCCGGTCGAGGATGAAGCTGTAGGACTTGCCGTGCAGTTCGGCTTCGGTCGCCTTGTCTTGTTCCAGCGCGTCGAGATACTTGAGGAAGAGCAGCCACGACGTTTGCTCGGTGTAGTCGAGCTCGCTGGAAGAGCCAGCATCCTTGCGAAGGAGGTCGTCTATATTTTTGAAGGCTTGCTCGAACATTGCTCCCCTATGGTGCGATTGCAGCGAGTTGGTTGAGACCAGTGCCCGTAGCCGTGCCTCTTCATCGACAAGCCCGGCGTCTCCTCATCGCGCTTCCCGGATCAGGCGTAAGGGCGTTGCCGCGCAATGCTGTGACTTCCGCATGAGCATGGTGTTCGTAGCGAGGCGCCTGCTAGACCGAAAGGCTAGGAGTCAATCAGTGGTTGCTGCGTTCGCGTTCCGAGTCGTCGCCAGAACATCGGATGCACTCGCGCCCGCGCCGTGAGCGTGATCTCGGCGCGCGAAAGACTTCGGCGCGACTCGTACGTCCACGATATGGGCTCTCCCGATGCCTTTTGTAGCCCGACTATTCCAACCTCGTAGAAGACGTAAAATAGCTCTCGCACGAACGAGTCCATGGGCATTTTTCCGGATATATAGTTGTGCGCCCAATCCGCCATCTTATCTGCAGCGCCGTTGCAGGATGCGAGCGCACTTTGCACACGCTCCGACAGCGCTAAGTCGTCAAATGTGTCTAGTGCGATGCGTTCTGGTTGCCCGTACAATGTCTCGACAAAGTACAGCAATGTTGGATATGTTGCAACATATTCATCGGCAACAGCATTCATCCGCTCGCGGCTATACTCACCTTCGGCATCGAGCAACGCAACCTCTGGTATGACGGGCTGATCCGTGGCCTTAGCAATCGCAAAGTTGAAGAACTGGATAACATCGCGAGGTCGCATAAATGTCCGGTCTAGAATCCAATCCATAGAGCGGCGCCGCTGGTTCCCGTCTGGCATGTCCTCCGGCAAAATATCTGCGTGAGTTACACGTCTCTTCGTATAACGCTGTCTAATTACGCGATTGATGCGCTCATCCATGAGGCTGGTTAACTGCTCTCTTGTCCACCTGATGGTTAGTGATAGCGAGTGCGACTTCTCTTCTTGTTGCTGTGAGTTTCGCGTATCAGATAATACCCTGTCATATAAATCGAAGCGGAGTGCAATAACAATCCTGAGAGAGGTTACACTGAGAAAGCGCCGTAGGGTCTCTAGCAGGGCTCGGATTAGACGACTCTTCAGTTGGTCGTCAACCCACTTTTCATCGAGATGATCAACCAGCACAAAGTAAACGTTCTGAGGATCGTCAAGAATAGCGCCCAGGAGATCTATCACATTGGCGAGCTCCTGAATCTGGACCTGACTGACGACGAACTTAAACCTTTCCCGATACTCCCGCTTTTCTTCCTCGGTAAATGATGCGCCGCCCTCGATCTTTGATAGTAGGCCGGGAAAATGCAGTCCAGCTTCAGCGCGGACATCGTTCTCAAGCTTTGCAGTGACCTCTCGGACTCGCTCCTCGGTGTCGAGCCAGAACGAGCTTCCCCACTGGTCGAGGTATTCTAGCGCCCTCTGTTGCTTTTGCGATTGGAACAAGGTAGCAAAAATATTGAAGAAGTGCTGCTTTGATTCGTTATCCTTGATCCTAAAACGGCTGCGGAGAACCTCGACGACCACTACATGGCGCCAGAGGAGCCCAAAAAACAAGTCTAAGTCTAAGCCAAGTTCCGTGAGAAAGAGCAACACCGTACTCGTGCTCAGGTAATTCAACGCAAGTTGTTCGGGATCAAGGCGAACCACGTTGTTTTGGCGTTCAGTGATTCTTTCTAGAAGAGCGGTTTTACCGGCTCCCGTGCGGCCCAGCACCACGTGGTTTCGAAGGTCACCTTTAGTGAGTTCGTCATATTGCCCATTGTCGACGAAACAGGATATCAAGAAGGCTCGGTCTTGCTCAGCGGCCGCAAAGCCAACTCTGTCACTAGCGCGAAATACGAACTCCGAGGTTTTCAGCATTTCGATACGGATCGGTTCCGCATTTTACGCCAGCATCCCGCTAGTTCCGGGATTGCCTCAGTGACCTGTGCGTAGAGAGGTTTGCTGCTCACGTGGATCCCGCTTACTCGCTACTCGTCGATAGGGCCACGGACTGGGTCCTAGGCGCGAGAGCATCCGTCGCCCCCGTTGTTGGGCTCGGCTTGCCGTAGGCTAAAGGATCCAAGAAATGAGCGGTCGCCAAACGGTGGCCATCCACGGCAACTTCCCGCGACTCGTGGTGGCTCTTGGCCCCAACGGCTTCGTCACTTCTAGCCTCAACGACCCTTGGTAACCCTCGAGACCACCAACATTACCGATTCGATTCCCGTTGGCGCTACCACGATTCATTTGATTGGGCGGCGTTTTTGTTGGAATGCCCGTGGTGTGACTCACACCTCGCTTAGGTTCCGTCGTGAATGTCTGCTTCGGGTCGCCCAGGGTCCCCGCGAGTGCGTCGCCCATTAGCGCCTCGCCTTTATTTGCGTGGCGCTCCTGCTGGCGCTCTGTTCTCACCCATTGCGAATCGGTAGCTTGTTGCGAATCTCGATGCCTTTCGCGATCCACCACCGCATGGGCTTCCCCGGCCGAGCCGTGGGATGCTCGACGAGCGCACATAGCGTATTGCCAAGACGCGCGTATCCATCCGCGGCAAAGGCCGCACCGCTGACACGTTCGTACGATCCGCGCGCTCCAAGCCCGTACATGACGACGAACGCAGGCGAGTGCTCGAGGAGGCGGGCTCGAAGCCGATCGCAACGCTCGTTCCGGAATGCCTCGCGATTGCGCTGAACGGATACGTTATTTGCCGCAAGCGCGGATAGTTCGGTGAGGCACGTCTCGCCGTTCGCCGCCCCCCACAACATGCACTGATAGTCCGCGATGGCATCGTTGTCCGTGCGCACCTTTGAATGCTAACAGTAACGCGATCAGCCGACGCCACGTATCTTGTGTCGGTGGGCGCATCGTCTCGGATGCGACTGGCGTCGCCATGCGAATGCTGCGCGTGTGCCACTTCGAGTAACCGAAAGCATCGTGGTGAGCTCGAAGATCTAGCAGTTCTGGAGCGCCGAGATCGACCCACGCTTGACACCGCTCGCGAAGGTTATCCCCCTCCCCCTTCTTCATGCCGGGTTCCGGTCCGATAAACCAGTACGGGGCCTCCCAGCGACCATATCCGAACCAATCGCGCGCAGCGAGGTGCTCCACGTCGGTAGCCTTGGAATCGGACGCCATTACGTACGTGGGGCTACCAGCAAGGCGAGCCGATGCCCTTGTGCAAGGCGTTGAACTGGGTCAAGGCGTTGACACCTTCGTGATCATCGGCGAGCACGGCTGGCCGGAGCTTGTTAGCAAGTTTGTTAGCAAATCGCGATTTGCTAACGGATCTGCTAACGAAACACGTCACGGCGCGTACCGCCACGTACCGGAAAACCTTATTTTCCGGGACTCATCGAGGTTCGTTGGTACCTGTCGGGATGGCCAGCGTGCTTTTCAAGACCGCCGCATTCAACCACTCTGCCACCTCTCCATATTTGATTTTACAAGAGATTCCCTCCGCTGACTATCTGCAAATCCTCGTTTTGGTCACCTACACCAAGTCACGTTGCCATTAGTCGAAGCCAGTCTTACTGTTGCGCACAATCAGATATGAGGTTATCCGCATCATTTGACCGCACGGAGTTGGTTAATCGTAGTTAAAACCGGCATTCCCCATATGGCCGTCCTTTTCTAGCGGCGGCCGGATGATTCCGGCCGCTTTCAATGCGCTCGGCAGGCCGAGCCGTTGTTTTTTCATGTCGTGAAGCCCGACTGTGGCTGACGACCTTTGCGCCGATCTTGATGAGCCTCTCGCGCAGGCTCGTGGGCGACCAGTCCTGGATCGGCTCAGGCGTTGCAAGCGTGCGAAGGAAGTTTCCAAGATTGTAAGCCAGCGCGTGCAGTTGAAGCCGAACCGCGTTTGCGTTGAAGGGATACACGAAAGGCGCGTCCACTTGATCGCACCTTTGCCTTCTTTGATCCATTGCTCGCACGTGCCCCGTTGGTTGTAAAGGCCACGATCTTTTTTGGCTGGGCGCACCATGTTGGTATCCCAAGGGCGCCCTCGATCCATGATACGAAGCGAGCACTCCCCTCGTCTCACGTGACGATCTCTGCAGCCACCTCGACTGGGAAGTTTACGGAACGCGCGATGAAGCACAGGCGATGCGCGTCGTCATGGAGAGAGCGCGCCTTGGCCCGATCGCCGTCTCGAGAGATCGACACGACGGGCCGAAGCTCGACGCGCACGAACTGGCCGGACCCGTCGTCATTTTCTTCCATCACCCCCGAGGCGTTGTCTCGATAGTCGACGACCGCTATTCCGTCGACGGAGCAGAGGTGCAGGTACCAAAGCATGTGGCATGCACAGAGGCTTGCGACGAGCAACTCCTCGGGATTGTATCTCGCAGCGTCGCCACGAAAGCCGGGGTCGCTCGAGCCGCGAATCTCAGGCTTTCCCGCGACAGTGATCGTGTGATTGCGCGAGTAGCAGCAAGGGCGCGCTCCAGGCGCTCGCGCCGCGGTACCTTTAGGAATACAAAATCCGCGTCAAGTGACGTGTAGGTGCCTGGCGAGTATACAGCGGCTGCACTGCCACCCGTCAGCACGGCATCAATGCGGCATCGATCTAACGCTGCGCCAGCTTCGAAACATACCTCTTCGAGGGATGAGTTTTCGTCGATCACACGCGCTTGGCGCGCCTTCGGGGTCGCCGTCTAATCGATTCTTGGATTCTCCGATATTGCGGGTAGCCTTCGGCGAGTCGACGGAGGAACGCCCGCAATTCCTTCGCAGCAGGATATGTTGGGTTGAGTGTCACTTCGCGGACAACCAGTTGCCGCGAGGCAATCAAACCCTCGTCTTCTAGTAGATCCAGGCTGCGCTGTACGGACGAGATGCTTGCGTTAGCGTAGCGCGCGAGCTCCGCGGGATAGGTTTCGCCAAGCACAGCAGTAAGCAAAAGGAGCCGGGTGGGCATTTCGCTCCCGAATATGGACGGAGCAGCGGGCGGCTCATGGTCTTCGGGGAGCTGGAATCGAGCGGCAGTAGGCATCTCGTAATCAGAATAACTATACTTCGATGTATAGTCAACTATACGTCAACGTATACTGAACTATACTGCAATGTATAGTGTACGAGCTTACGTGCCTGTTTTTCGTAAGCCGCCTTGGCCATGCTGGCCCGGGGATGGGTCGAGAACGATGCGGGGATTAGGAGCCATGTTCTCCGCAAATTATGCGGTGAAAAGGATTTGCGGATGCGGTGAATAAGTGGCATAATCTCCGCAAACGATGCGGTGATTATGACTACCTACATCCACGAACGGCGGAAATGGCCCCGTTTCCACCTCGACCAAGAAAAGCTGGCGAGCCTCCTTGCCGCGGTTCGTCATCTCCAGGGCCGCCTGCTTGGCCGGATGGAGGGGCTCGGATTCTCTTTGCGGGCCCAGGCGACGTTGCAAAGCCTGACCGAAGAGATCCTCAAATCGAACGAGATCGAGGGCGAGAAACTCGATAGGGATCAGGTTCGGTCGTCGATCGCCCGCCGGCTCGGGATAGACATCGGTGCGCTCACGCCTGCTGACCGCAACGTTGAGGGCGTGGTCGAGATGATGCTGGATGCCACGCAAAAATACACCGAGCCGCTCACCAAGGCGCGACTCTTTGCCTGGCATGCGGCGCTGTTCCCGACCGGGTACAGCGGCATGTTAAAGATCACCGTTGGCGCCTGGCGGAAGGATGCGGCAGGCCCGATGCAAGTCGTCTCGGGGCCGATTGGCCGCGAGAAAGTTCACTATGAGGCGCCCCCTGCCTCGCGCGTCGACGAAGAAATGCGCGCCCTTTTGCGCTGGTCTAATGATGCCGAGGACATGGATCTCGTCCTGAAGGCGGGGATCGCGCATTTGTGGTTCGTGACGATCCATCCATTCGACGACGGCAACGGACGTATCGCGCGCGCGCTCACAGATCTTATGCTCGCGCGCTCGGAGCAGAGTTCGCAACGCTTCTACAGCATGTCGGCGCAGATCCGGGAGGAGCGCAACGAATACTACAAGCTCCTTGAAGGAACGCAGAAAGGCGATCTTGACATCACGCCCTGGATGGAGTGGTTCCTGGGCTGCCTTGGCCGCGCGTTTGAAGGTGCACAAGCAGAGTTGACTGCGGTCTTGGCCAAGGCACAGTTTTGGGAGCACCATCGAACCGCGGCGCTCAACGACCGCCAGCAGATGATGCTGAACAAGCTGCTCGACGGCTTCGAGGGCAAACTCACTTCGTCGAAATGGGCGAAGATCGCCGCGTGCTCGGCGGACACTGCGCTGCGCGATATCGAAGGTCTCATTGCAGCGAGCATTCTGAAAAGGGATAGCGCTGGTGGAAGGAGCACGAGCTATTCGCTAATAGACGAGAACGTTGCTGCAGCAACGGATAAAACGGGATGGCACGATCGTAGAGAGTTGCCGAACCATTAAATGGACGGGCTAAGTCATCGTGAGCGCGACGTCGCAGCGTCGCAATGGAGGCATCGTGGTGCCACGTCTTCAGGCGCGCGGCGAACTTGCGCGCGTTCATCGGATCCACGCGCGGGTCGTCGGGCGAGGTGACGACGAGCGTCGCCGGATAGGCGGTGCCGCGGCGCACGCGGCCCTCTAACTTATCGCGCGACGTAGGCGATGACCGAAGCCATCCCGCCTTCCATGTGCTGCCAATTGTGGCAGAGGAGCAAGAAGCGACCACCGTGCGGATTGTTGGCGCGGAAGAGAATATCGCTGCTGCCCATCATCGGCCGCACCACGACCACGTCTTTGCGAATGCCGGAGGTCGGAATGCCATCGACGCGCGCAAGCTCGAAATCATTGCCGAGCATGTGCATCGGGTGCTCCATCATCGACATGTTCGAGAAGCGAATGAGGTATGTCTTGCCCTGACGCACCTCGATGCGCGGTGTGTCAGGATAGGTTTGGCCGTTGATGCTCCAAGCATCCGGCGCAGCCGGCGATTTGGCGAGCACAAGGTCGTAGGTACCGTCGACGTCGCTCGGCCTTGCCGGTGCTCCGAAGTCCTGATAACGGAACGCGTCGCGCGCTCCGTCGCGCCAGACCGGCTCGCCATGCTCACCGTCGTAAGCGATGACGATCCCCAAACCGAGGCGGCGAGCCTGTGCCTCGGTACTTCCGAGAATCCAGACCCCCGGCGTATCCATCGTCACGAGAGCGTCGACACGCTCGCCGCAACCCATCTCAACGGCGTCGAGCGTTCGCGATCGCGGAACGGGGTTGCCGTCGAGGTGAGTCACGTCAAAGCGGTGCCCGGGGAAAGCGACGCGGTGGGTGAGGGTAGCGCTGGCATTGATCAATCGGAAACGCACGCGCTCACCACGCTTGACGCGGATCGGATCGCCTGCGCCCAGCGCCTTTGCGTTGACCGCGTAGGCGGCATAGCGGGCATCGTGCATCGGCATGTTCTGCATCATCCCGCCCATCATGCCGCCGCCCATCATGCTGCCACCCATCATGCCGCCGCTCATCATCCCCATGGCAGGCGCGGTGAGCGTTGGTGATCCGGGCGGCCGCTCATCCGTCATCGTGCCCTGTTTCGGGATCGAATGCTGGAACTCGTGAAGAACGAGCACGACCTCGCGATCGTAGTTGCCGGGCTCGTTCTTTCCCTCGACGACGAGCGGCCCGAACATGCCGCTGAACATGCCGCCGCCGTGCACGGAGTGGTAGAGCCGTGTCCCCGCAGGCGTTGCCGCAAACGTGTACGTGCGCGAGCCGCCGGCCGGAACGTCCGGCGTCGCCAAGCCGTCGACCCAATCGGGCACGATCATGCCATGCCATGAGATCGACTGCGGGACCGTGGTGCGGTTGCGCACCTCGACGATGACCTCGCTGCCTTCCTGCATCCGCAAGAGCGGTGCCGGCACGACGCCGCCGTAGGACTTCGTGCGCACGGTGAGCCCGGGCCGAACCTCCCACGATGTCTCCTCGACGGTGATGAGATAGTCCGGACGCCGCGCTACGGCGATTGAACGAGAGGCACGAGCCGCAGTGAGTCCGGCGGTTGCGAGTGAAGCGATGAACTGCGTGCGTTTCATGAATTATCCCTGATACACCAGCTTACTCGGCGCTCCTCATCAAACCGACCGGTGCGATACGGGCGGGAATCGCTTCAACCATCGCATTTCGAAAATCACCTTCGCGAGGTGCCACCATAGCGAAGGCGGCTTCAAGGCGATTTGTGGAGCCGGTTCCGCGAAAAAGTTACCGGCTCCCATCGCCGCCTTGTGGTCACCGATCTCTACGAAGCACGCTCCATGTCCGTCGAAAACCGCACTCGGCGGACGTAATTTCCATGAGTCGGCAATGTTGCGCGCGACGACCTGAGCCTCTGCATGCGCGAAGACGCCGGCCTTGGGAAGCGGTTTCCCCATCGACAATGGAATGGTCACGATGTCGCCGATCGCGTACACGCCGTCAAATGTCGTTTCGAGCGTCGAGCGGTTTACCGGAATCCAGCCTGTATCTCCGGCTAAGCCGGATTCGGCTGCGAGCCTTGGAGCGCGGTGCGGCGGAACATACGCCAGCAGATCGTACGCCGCAGACGATCCGTCGGCAAAGCTGATAACGCGAGCAGCAGGATCTACCGCCGCTACCTGATGGCTTGGCGAATACGCGATTCCCTTGCTGCGAAGCATCGCTTTGAGGGCATCCGAAACGGCCGGGCCGGCGACGCCCATCGGGCCGGGTTCCGCTGCGTACATCTCTATGGAAGTGGTGTTGCGAACGCCTCGCTTGCGCAGGAAATTCTCGACGAGCATCGCGGCTTCGTACGGGGCCGCCGGGCACTTGTACAGGGGGCTGGCCGTCATGACCACGACCGTCCCGCTCTTGAACTTCGCAAGGGCATCGTGTAACGATTGCGCGCCTTCCTCGGTGTAGAGATTGTGCCCGGCTTGGACCAGTCCGGGAACGGAATCAGCGGCCAGCTCGGCGCCAAGCGCGATGACGATCGCGTCGGCACTCAGCTCGGCTCCGTCGACCCTCACTTTCCGTTGCGCCGGGTCGATCGCTTGCACGTTTGCTTGCACGAACTCGACGCCGGGGCGCAACAGCTCGCGAATCGGCCTTCGGATGTCCTGCATGTTGCGGCTGCCGACGGCAAGCCACAAGAGCGACGGGGCGAACAAGCAAATAGGATTGCGATCGACCAGAATGACCCGGTCGGCCTTTGTGGCGTGCGCTCGAAGCTCGTTCGCGGCGACCAAGCCGCCGACGCCGGCTCCGAGAACGACGGCAGTATGACCCATCGCTTAGAACACCACGACCTTGTCGGCGTTCATGGTCCACTCGGTCAACTCGTCCATCGAGCTGCGACGCGCGCCCTCGACGAGCTCCGCGTCCGTGATGCCGCGCGCGTCCATGCAAGAGCCGCATACCCCGATCGTGCCATTGTTTCGGACCACGTTGCGCAGCATGACCTCCACGCTGTAATAACCCGACGGAACCTTCTGTCCGCGCTTCGCACAAGCCGCGGCATCGCCGATGAGAAAGACGAACACTTCCGTGCCTTTCCTCCCAAGCGACCCGGCAAGCCGCAGACCGTTGTAGCTGCGCTCCGTACCATACGGAGGGTCGTTGAGGACGAACAATGACGCCACGATTTCTAAACCTCCGGGGACGTGTTACGTACGAGGGGAAGTCCTGCCGCTTGCCATTCCAAGACTCCGTCGGCGAGCCGGAACGCCTTGAACCCGCGTTTGCGCAACATTTCGAGCGCTTCTTGAGACAACACGCAATACGGTCCGCGGCAGTACGCGATGATGTGCTTGTTTCTCGGCAATGTTGCCAAGCGCTGCTCCAGCTCGGGCAGCGGAACCGATCGCGCGTGGGGTAAATGCGCCTGTTCGTACTCGCTGCGCGGGCGCACGTCCAACACGATCACGTCGCCCTTTCTGGCTTTGCCCAAGAGCGCCTGACGATCGAGCGTCACCATCGTTTCACGCTCGTGAAAGTAGCTCCTCACCGTTCGCTCGATCTCCGCAAACCGGTGTTGCGCCATGGCCCGCGTCATCAGCCAGTACTCGGCTACCGTTGCATCCGCAACGCGGTAGTACACGTGCTTCCCGCTGCGCCGCGAGTCGATAAGACGGGCCGAATGGAGCACTTTGAGGTGGGCGCTGGCGTTCTTTACGTCGAGATCTGCCTGCCTGGCGATCTCCTCGACGCTCTTCTCGCTTTGGCAGAGCAAATCGAGGATCTCCAAGCGCTTCGGACTGCCCGTCGCCTTTCCGATGCGCGCGAAGTACTCGTATAGGCTGTCTTTCAAGCGGCGAGGGCTCGGCCTCGTCGCGTGCGACATTCTAATCATCGTTAGAATGATAGTTTATAGGATTGTGAATGTCAACCGGGTGGGACGAACGACGAATGGAGCGCGTCGCGTCGTGGGGTCCTCGCGCCGATCGAGGTGTCCCCGGCTGCGTGGTGGACCGAGGCGACTGCGATGTTGAGGCGCGCGATCGCCCGCAGCACCGCCTCACGCGCCGATGCATCCTGAGCGAGCGTGTCTAGTGTTTCCAGCGTAATCCCCTTGCCGCTTCGCTCGCGCAGCGTCGTGATACGTAGCGTCTGCGCTGCGGCGGTTTCTTCGATCTGCGCGCTGCGGACGTTGCGCACCGCGGCTTCATATTCACGCCAAGCGTTGGCGACGTCACGCCGTGCGGAGAGTTCTGCCTGATCGAGCATCGCCTGCGCCGCGGCAAGATTCGCCTGCGCGGCGTGAAACGCCGCCGAACGGCTGCCGCCGTCGATAATCGAGAGCGAGGCGGAAATGCCGACCTCATATCCGTGATTGCCCAAATACGGATGCGAGCCGCCGTTGTACGTCTGTGCCGACGCGCTAATCACCGGCAAGTACGCCGCGCGTGCAGCAGCGAGTTGCGCGCGCGCCGCCGCGACGCTGCGCTGCGCCGCGAGGACGTCGGGGCGGACCGAAAGAGCGCGCGCCGCAAACATCGTTTCGGCACCGCTGATCGGCAAGGGTTGGAGCGGCTGAGCCAACGAGATCGAGGAACGCAGGCCGAAGGCGAGCACCACTTTGAGGTCGTTCATCGCTTCGTCGCGCTCTGCGGCCGCGTCCTCGGCTGATTGAACCGAAGCTTCGAGCGCAGCCTGCGACTCGGCGAGCACGTACAGAGGAAGCGCTCCGCCTTTTACCATCACACTGACATCGTGAACGTGCCGCCGCTCGTACCGGACCGTCGTTTCCCGTGCTTCGTAGATCGCTTGGGCAAGCAGTGTACCCTCGTACGCTTGTACGGCTTCGAGCATCGTATCGCTCCCCGTTTGTTCCGTGTCATAACTTGCCGCCTGCGCCGATTCTCCTGCGGCTCTCGCTGATTCAAACGCGCTAGGCGCGAAGAGTGGAACGCTCGCGTTCACGCTGACGTAGTTCTGTTGCGCGACCGGCATCCCAAGCTGCGCGATCCCGCCGTTCATCGTGGTCGCGCCCAGGCTCGCCTGCGGAAAGAGCGCCGCGCGCGCTGCTGCGGCTTGCGCGGCCGCCGCTTGAGATCCGGCTACCGCCACGCGCACCGGGAAACCGGCCCGCTCCGCCCGGGCAATCGCCTGCGAGAGCGTGAGGCTCCCGTGCCATTCTTGCGTGCCGGCCGCCGATGTGAGATGCGGAAGGAGAAAGAGCACTGCGGCCGAGAGCGCAACGCGGCGAAACGCTCGCCGGTTCCTATGCATCAGCGGCCTTCGCTCCGCGCGTAACGGCACGGCGCCACGAGGTCGGCAATTCGTCGAGCACGTCGTGCAAGACGGGCACGACGAAGAGCGTCAGCACCGTTGAAATCGCGAGTCCGCCGATGATAACGGTTGCAAGCGGCGCGTACGCGTCGATCCCCGTCTTCGGAAACAATGCTACAGGGATGAGTACCATGATGCTCACGATCGTCGTCATGAGAATCGGCGCCAGACGAACGGGGCCGGCGTAGAGAATCGCATCGCGTCGCGTCATTCCTTCCTTCCGCTTGCGGATGATGAGGTCGAGCAACAAGATAGCGTTGCTCACGGCCATGCCGTTGGCGGCCACGATACCGAGGATCGAGACGGTCGAGAACGACTGGTGCGCGAGTAGAAGCGCACCGAAAATCCCGAGCAGTTGCAGCGGGATCGCAAACAGCATCACGAGCGGTTGGATCACCGAGCGGAACTGCGCGGCGAGCAGCAGGAAGATGAACAGGATTGCGATCTCCATCGCGGCGATCAGGCGTGAGAAGCTCTGCATCATCTCGGTCATGTCGCCGCGCATCTCCATGCCGTACCCTTGCGGGAACGGCACGGCCGCCATTCCGCGCATGAGAATGCTCGTGTCGAGGCTCATCTCGCCAGGACCGCCGCGCCGGTAGAAGCCGAGAACGGAAACGCTCGGGCGCAGATCGTCGTGCTCGATCAGCGACGGCCCGATACTGCGTTCGACGTGAGCGAGTGCGCTCAGCGGAACCAACTGGCCGTCTTTGCCGACGATCTGCACGCTCGCAATGTCGCCGAGACGGTTGCGCATTCCGCGCGCGTATCGCACTACAATCGTATCGTGGCGCAGATTCGGCGGGTTGAAGTACTCCGTGGTTAGGCCGCCGTGCAGCGCGTAATACGCCTGCTGCTGCACTTCTTGCGGAGTAAGACCGATCTCAGACGCACGCGCCCGGTCCACCACCAGGTCTTCCTCGGGCTGCGTGTACGAAGAACTCGTCGAGACTTCGTATAGTCCGGGAATCAGTCGCGCCTGATCGGCAACCACGCTCGCGAGATGATACAGTTCATTACGCCGCGGCCCATACAAGAGCATTTCGATCGGCGCGTTGTTACTGGCCATGACGTCGGAACCCATCTCCTTGAATTCGAGCCGTCGAATACCCGGAATGGTTCGCGTCGCTTTGGCATAGATCGCGTCCATGATCTGCCAAATCGAACGCTTGCGTCGCTCTTTGGGCTTGAACGTGATCATGTACGACGCGTCGTTCGCGGTATTCATAGGCTGGCCGGTGAAATAGTCGCTGCCGTTGTCCTCGCCGATCTCGGCGGAGACTTTCTCTACGTCTCGGTCGCGCAAGAGCAACGCTTCGATTCGCCGGCTGGCCGCATTCGTCGCGGTGAACGACGTGCCGGGATCCATCTCGAGAAATCCGTACGCTTGGCCGGTGTCGGCCAGCGGCATCATCTCCTGGCCGATGAACGGATAGAGCGAAATGCCGATATAGGTCAAAAGCGCTGCACTCGCAAGGACGATGCCGCGATGATCGAGGCTCCAGGAGAGACTACGACGGTAGACTGCGTCGAGCCCGCGCAGCGCGGCGCGCGTCGGGCGCAACATCCGTGTGACTGCGCTGTCGAGCCGTGTCCGTAACGGCGCGCGCAGCTCCTTCGGCTGGAACAAGTACGCGGCCAGCAGGGGCGTGAGCGTCACCGAAACGATCAGCGCCGCGAGCAGCGCGAAGATAATAGGCCATACCAGACCGACGAACATGGTCTGCGTGATGCCGCCGCTCATCAGCATCGGAAAAACCGCAAACACCGAAACGCCGGTGGCCGCCGCGATCGGCAAGAACACTTCCATCGTTCCATCGATGGCCGCCCGCACCGGAGTACTGCCGGCTTCCAGTTTGTTATGAACCCAGTGAATCACGACGATGGAATCGTCCACGAGACGGCCGATGGCGAGTAACAATCCGATCAAGGTGGAGCTGTTGATCGAGAGACCCATCGGCACGAACAGCAGAACCGCGATGGCCAAGCACGTCGGCACGGATGTCATGACGATGAGCGTCGCGCTGACGTCTTCGAGGAACACCAACAACACGATGCCCGCGAGGATGACGCTGATGATCAGTTCCTCGAGCATATTGCGCGTGAGGTCCCCAACAAATCGCGAGTTATCGTAGGCGCGCGTGAAATGCAATCCGGGATGAGCCGCCTCGATTTGCTTGATACGCTGCATCACCGCCGCGATGACTTGCGGCGAACCGGCGTCGGGGTTTTCTACAACCGAAACCTCGACCGCGCTCTCTCCGTTCAGACGGTAGGTGCTGCGTACTTCAGCAGGTCCGTCGGTGACGGTTGCGAGGTCGCTTAGATACACGGTGCGGCCGCCCATCGTCGCAACAGGATAATCGAGCATGCTCTGCGCGGACTGCGCGCGCTGGTCGCCGCGGATCAGCGTTTCGTAAGGACCGCCGGTGATCACACCCCCCGATCGGCTGACGTTTTGCGCGTCGAGCGCATCGCGAACGTCCAGGATCGAAAGGTGGTCGGCGGCAAGCGCGTCGCGGTCGACGTTGACTCGAATCTGCCGCTGCAACCCGCCGAACGGGAAGACGACCTCCACCCCCGGCACGCTCTTGAGATCGGCGACGACGGTGTTTGCGACGAACTGCCGTAACAGCACCGGGTCCCAGCCTTGGCCGGTCACTGCAAGTTGCAGGACCGGCGTGTTCAGCGGATCGACCGGCACGACGTAGCTCGGCTTGAGATTCGCACGATCGTAGGGAAGGTCCGCCTGCGCTTGCTGCGCGAGCTGCTGCGCGTCGACGAGTGCGCGCTGCATATTCGCGCCGTAATGAAACTGCAGCGTGACGATCGAGATGCCTTGTTGCGAATACGAGCGAATGTACCGCACGTCTTGCAGGTCCGTCATCCGTTCTTCAATTGGTTTGGTGAAATAGGTCTCGACTTCTTGCGGTGAGTAGCCCGGCGTCATCGTGACGACGGAAATGAGCGGGCTTTGCACGTACGGCATCATGCGGGTCGGCAACAAGAACAGCACCGCGGCGATCGCTCCGATGACGATCGCAAAGAACGCCGCGAAAACCGCATAGGGGTTGCGCAGTGCCCATGCGGCGATGCTCCGCTCAGTTTCCTTGATCGACGCTATCATTGAGTGGCCGGCGTGATTGCTTGACCCTCTTCGAGGTCTTCCGCGCCGCTCACAACCACACGCACGCCGGTTTGAAGATCTCCCGTGACGCTCGCGTACAGCCCATCGTCGGAGATCACGCGCACGGGGACCCGGTGCGCACTCCCGTTGCGATCGACCCAGACCGCCGCCGTCTCTCCGCCGACGATTGCACCGGACGGAACCACGAACGTGTTTCGAGCGATACTGCCTTGAGCGTGCAGCATGACGTGCACGAAAGCGCCGGGCTGGTAGGAATCACCGGGATTCGGCACGATCGCTTCGGCGATTGCGACGTGCGTATCGGGATCGACGACCGGCGAAATCGAAGAGATGCGACCATGCACCGTCCTGCCGTCGTCGAACATCACGTCAACCGGCGTTCCGACGTGCACCTCGCCGAGATTTTGCTGTGCCACTTGCGCTCGCACGCGCAAATGGCTTATCACCGCCATTTGCAAAATCGGCGTTCCGGCTTGCACGTAGACGCCGGGATCGACAAGCCGCTTCATCACGACGCCGTCGTCCGGAACGATCACGCTCGTGTAACCCGCCGTCACCTCTTGCGCATGCGCCGTATCCTGCGCCGCCGCTAGTTGCGCGCGCACCGATTCGTATTGCGAGCGCGCCGCGGCCGCCTGCGCACGCTCGTTTTGGTACTCCTGGACCGAAACGGCGCCTTGCCCGAGGAGATAGCGTTCCCGCGCGATTTCGGCATTCCAGTACCGCACGTTTTCTCGTGCCGCTGACATTTGCGCGCCCATAGAGATCGCGTTCTGCTGCGCCGCTTGCGCGTCGTAACCCAGCTCAGGCTCGTTCAGTCGCGCGACGATCTCTCCGGAGTAGACCCGATCTCCCGTGTAAGCCGAGAAATTACCAAGCAGCCCCGGTGCACGCGCCATCACGTTCTGCACGAAATATGGCTCGACGTTCGCAGGTGCTGCGATGGTCGCGTCGCTACCGCCCCCTCTAACTCGCGCAAGCGTCACCGGCACGGGAGCCGAGCCACGCGCGCCCTGCATCGAGCCCATGTTCGCCGCTGTGCTCGAGTTGCGTGATTGCGCATACGCCATACCTAGCACCACGAGTGCTGCAACGGCGACGAGTCCAATGGTCGAGGGGCTCCGGTCACGCCGCAGGACGAGTACGCCAACGAGAATGACGGCCACGAGCGCGAAAACCGCATCACGCCAAGGCGTTGCATCGCTTGCGCCGTTCATGCTCGTCCCTGCCATCGAGTTGTGAACGATCTGCGCAGGCGACTGCGTCATCGGAGCCATGGTCGCCGACGTCGCCGGTGCCATGGTCGTCATCGGAGCGGCAAGCACGGGAATGGCGAGTACTGCTAAGATGGTTAGCACTCCAGCGCATGCGAAAAGAAGCCGTCGGATCACACGAAACTCCTCACATTACTTTCCCCGTACACGCAATGAAGTTGAGCGAGAAGAGAACGGCGGGCGCGATGCTCGTTACGACGATCGCGGTCAATGAGGTAACGGTTACGATGCGCCGAGCGGGTGGAGTGACGCGTCCGGCGCGGTCTTCGAGCAAGGCCGCAATGCGGTACTTGATCGACCGGCTATCTTCGGTCAGCGCGGCGATTCCGCGCGGCAACGGCTTGGCACTGGCGAGGCGAACGATCGCGGACGCAAGCGCATCGGGCTCGCACTCACGGGTAGCGCGTTCATCTGCGGCGGCTTCGCGTGCCTTCGCGTACGTTTCGATCAGATCTCCGGCCGGCAACGGGAGCAGCTCGGCAAAGAAGCTCAGTGCGGCACCGAGGGCGTGATCGAGCCGAGCGGCGTGGGCGCGCTCGTGCAAGAGCGCGGCCTCCAGCTCTTCGACGCTGAGGCGCCCGAGCGACTGTGAGGAGATCAATACGACGGGGCTCCACAGACCGGCGAGCGCGCAAAACGGCTCCGCGTACCTCAGCGTCCTAACTCGCACGCGGCAGCGCTCGGCGATCGCGCGCAGCGCCGCATCGGGAGGCCGCGATGCACGCATCAAACGGCGCACGTCCCGGAACCGCCGATACGCCCCCAACGAGGCACGGCACAGCGCCAGAAGCAGCAACGTGGCGATGGTAGCGAACATCGCTCGGCCCCAAAGATAGTTCAAGCATCCCGCCGAGACCGACCCGGCCAATCCAATGATGCCAAGCATGAGGAAGATCGCAGCCGGAGCCGTCGCTGCGATTGCGGCGAGTGGAGCCTGCCATCCGGCGTCATCATTCATTCGCCTGACATGCGGTGCCAGCACGCGAATCGCGAGCCATGCAAAGAACGGCACGACGAGCGCGCCGCACATCGAACCAATCAATGCTCCCGAAGCCGCGCATTCCCGAATGAATGTTAGCAGATCAGCCATCGCGGCGTGTCTCGCGCTTCTTCTTTAACAGGCGCTCGAGTTCGCGGACGCTCTCCTCGTCGTCAAGCTGATCGACGATGTGCGCCAAGAACGGATTACGATACTGGGTGACGAGCGGCCTGACCAAATCCGCCACGATGCGCTCCTCGAACGCTTGCCGCGTGACGGCAGCCGAGAACTCGTTGGCGCGGCCGGCGGAACGCTTCTTCAGGTGCCCCTTTTCGACCAGGTTGTTGAGGATCGTCTTGATCGTCGAGTAGGCAAACCTCGCACGAAAGATGGGCATGAGGTCCGCCACGCTCGACCATCCCCCACGGCGCCATAACTCCTCCATCACCGGGGTTTCGAGCGGCCCCAGGGCCGAAGCCGTGCTCCCGCTGACCCGTAATAGCCGCCTCATGTGCCAAGGAGCCTAGCAGAACCTCGAACGTGGCGTCAAGGATTTTGTCGGCCTTGTCGGCCACCGGAGGCTGCGAACTCGAGCACCGTGCACCCCGTCCGATGGCCTGGTCGTACTGGTGCTAGTATTCTAGACGTTAACGGCGATAAGCGCTAGAATACTGTCCATGGCTAGGACCACCGCAACTCTTCTCCCCCGTGTCCAGCGTCGCTTGCGTCAGCTTGGCGAGCGCATTCGCAGCGCGCGCCGCCGGCGCGGACTCCCTGCGGCGCTTGTCGCGGAGCGCGCCGGCATGTCGGTTGTGACGTTGCGCGGGATCGAGCAAGGCCGCCCCGGCGCGACGATTGGCGCCTACACTTCGGTGCTCCACGTGCTTGGACTCGACGCCGACCTCGACGCCGTCGCCGCCACCGATCCGATTGGGCGCTACCTTCAGGACGCGAGCCTGAAGCGCCGGCAACATGTGAAAACGTGAACGATCGTCGCATTGGCGTCTACGCCGACTGGTCGCCTGACCGAGAGCCGATGCACCTCGGATTGCTCGACGCGCGCGCCGGCGGAACCGGTGAGATCTTCGAATTTGCGTTTTCAGAGGTCGCGCTCACCGACCCCCACCTGGCGCGGCAGCAGCTCGATCCGGATATCAGCCTCTTTGCCGGGCCGCAGTATCCCCGCAATGGGCGCAGACGGTTCGGGATGTTTGCCGACTCGAGCCCCGACCGCTGGGGACGGCGTTTGATCGAACGCAGTTTTGCACGCCGCAAGCGCGCGGGTAATCTGCCGGCCAACGCGCGGCTCTGCGAATCGGACTACTTGCTCGGTGTTCATGACGCGTTTCGGTCGGGGGCGCTCCGTTTCAAACTCGACGATACGGGCGCTTTTCTTGCCGCTGACCTCCCAATCGCGGCGCCCCCTTTCGTACGCATTCGCGAACTCGAAGCAGCGAGCCGCGCGTTCGAAAGCGACGAAGACGACGACGCGGGCCTCGACGAGCAACTACGCATCTTGCTCGCGCCCGGCGCGTCACTCGGCGGAGCTCGCCCGAAGGCGTCAGTGAGCGATCCCGACGGGAATCTCTGGATCGCGAAGTTCCCGAGCGTGAACGATCGCCATGATACCGGCGCGTGGGAGTACGTCCTGCACGAATTGGCGTCTCGCTGCGGCATCCGCGTGCCTACTGCCTCGGCCCGCCGTTTTGGCGGTGCCGCGCGCACGTTTCTGGTGCGCCGCTTCGACCGACGAGAAGCTGGCGAACGCATTCATTTTGCGTCGGCGATGACGTTGACTGGACACGTCGACGGTGAGAGCGCGAGCTACCTCGAGATCGCAGATGTTCTCGCTTCACAAGGGGCGGAAGCCGGCGCGGACCTTTTGGAACTGTGGACGCGAATCGTCTTCAACATCATGGTCTCGAATACCGACGATCATCTGCGCAATCACGGTTTTTTGCTCACGCCGAATGGCTGGAGACTCTCTCCGGCCTACGATATGAATCCGAATCCTGATTCGCTGGGATTAGCGCTCGATATCGACGATAGTGACAACGCGCTCGATCTCGACCTCGCACGATCCATCGCGCAATACTTTCGCGTCCGAGACACCGAGGCGCTGCGGACCATTACGCGATTACGCGAGACGATGGCTGGCTGGCGGGAAATCGCAGCGAAAGTTGGGATCACGGGCGCCGAACAGGATACGATGGCGCCGGCATTCCGCGCCGTCCAGTAAAACAACTGCGGGATTTTCAATTGGACTTAATTACGGCACAGCCGCCGCTGTAGGCCGGCGATGGCATTGCCTGTGTCATCCTGAGCGTAGCGCCGAAG